>Ga0224508_10002947_pt1 | contig 14249 bp, 11 predicted proteins | sample SF_Jan12_sed_USG_4_FD_170157 | JGI IMG/M metagenome (GOLD analysis project Ga0224508, IMG submission 170157) | Sediment microbial communities from San Francisco Bay, California, United States - SF_Jan12_sed_USGS_21 | ecosystem: Environmental > Aquatic > Marine > Sediment | place: USA... | reverse complement strand
CATCGCATGTCCCATCTCGTGAGCCAGGGTCGACAGGCTGTCGAATTCTCCGGTGTAATTCAGCAGCACGAACGGGTGCAGGTCGTAGGCCGCGCCGGCGGAATAGGCGCCGATTCGTTTGCCCTCCGCGGCGTGCCAGTCGATCCACCGTTCGTCGAACGCCTTGTTCAACCGGCGGACGTACTCCGGGCCGAGCGGCTCGACGGATTCGATCACGTCCCGGGCCGCCGCGTCCGGCGTCCAACGTCGAGTCGGAGCTTCGCCGAGTGGGCAATACAGGTCGTGCGATTCCAGTTGCTTCAACCCCAGCGCTCGTGCGCGAAGTCGCTGGTAGCGATGTAGGAGAGGCAGGGCCCCGTGGACTCGCGTCAACAGTCCGTCAAAAACATCGAGCGGGACGTTGTTGCGGTGTAACGCCGCGGCGAGGCTCGACGCGTGACCACGCGAGCGGCCGAGGAAGACGTCGGATTTCACCGTACCGTAGAGGCTCTGGCCAAAGGTCTCGCGTAGCGCCGCGAAGCAGCCGTAGAACGATTCGTAGAGTCGTTGCCGGAATGCACGATCCCGTGAGTTGCGCAGGCGGTGGAACTCGACCGGTGTGACCTTGACCGTATTGCCCTCGGGTGTCTCGATATCGGGCCAGGCCATTTCCGCGTTGAGAAGCGTCTGGTAGATGTCCGCCGGGGCGGAGGTCACGAGGCCCGAATCGGCGAGCAGTTTCTCTTCCTTCGATGAGAGGACGTGCGGTTTGTGGCGTAACAGATCCCGCAGGTAGAACTCGTGTGGGGCGAGCCGGGGTTCGTCGCGGAGAAAATTCGCGAGCGTTCCGTCGGGAAGGCTCAATAACTCCGGACGCATCCAGGAAAGGCTGACCGAAAAGCGCGTCGCCAGCAGTTCGACCTGCTGCCGGTGGGCCTCGAGTTCTCCCGAGCGCATGTTTCGGTCGGCGCTCAACATGGCGTAGATGTGCAGCCGGCCGAGCCGCCGGCTGAAGTCCGACGTCGCTTCGAGCGCGTCGGCCAGGACGGCTGCCGACTCGCCGAGGCGCGCGCGCCAGTTCGCGAGTGCTTCGACCTCGGAGCTCAAGCGATCGTAGTCGGCAAGGAAGTCTTCGGGGGTGGCGTAGATCTCTTGCAGATCCCAACGTTCGCGCTTGTTCAGGGTCGTTTCGGACACCACTGCTTCACTCCCTCATCCCACAGCAGGCATTCTAGGATAGGAATATGGGGCGGGGCAGCCGGGTCTGTCGAATTGGGGCCGGGAAGGGGCTGACCGTGGTACCGGAGGTGGGAGTCGAACCCACACGTCCGTGAGGACGGCGGATTTTGAATCCGCTGCGTCTGCCATTCCGCCACTCCGGCCCATGCGTCGGCCGAAGCCTAACTCAACCAGGTCGGGTCTGCCAGAGAACGATGGCAGGGCCCGGCCGTGGCCAACCGCAGCCGGAAAACCGGAAGACCAAGAAGCTCCATGAAACCCGGCGTCGGGGACACGCGGAAACGGGGCAAACGGCCATAAGTTGTTGACAAATCGTATAATTATCGATATCCTAATAGTCACTTTTCGCGTGGCACAACCCCCTCAAATTCGCCGCGCCTTTCCCGGGAGGCTCCCTTGACGTTCAAGGTTGGAGACAAGGTCGTTTACCCCAATCACGGTGTCGGAGTCATCGAGGACGTGAAGCGTCGAGCGATCGGTGACATAGAGACCTCCTTCTACAGCCTGCGGATCCTCTCCAGCGATTCGACGGTGATGGTTCCGGTCGAAAACGTCTCGGCGGTCGGGCTGCGAAAACTGCTCAGCAGGCGCGAGTCGAGCCGAGTTCTCAAGCTCCTCAAAGAATCCGAAGTCACGACTTACGACGACTGGAAGGGCCGTTATCAGGCCAACTCGGACAAGATGCGCACCGGCGACATCCGCTCGGTCGCCGAGGTTTTCAAGAGTCTCACGATGCTCAACGAGATCAAGCCGCTGTCCTATCGCGAGCGGAAGATGCTCGATAAGGCCCGTTTCCTACTTATTTCGGAGTTGGCGGAGGCGACCGGCAAGGGCAACGATGTGGTCGAGACCCAGATCGACGAGGCCCTGTCCGAGGGCCTGAAGGGCGTCAAAGAGATCGAGCACTAGAGCGAACTCGCACGAGGATTTCGTTCAGGCCCGGTGGTTCCTCACCGGGCCTTGTTGTGTCCGGGGGCAGAGATGGACAACCTGGTGTTGGTCACGGTGGCCAGGGCGCTTGATCAGGGGCTTGCCGGGGCCGTCCTGGAGGAGTTCCGACAGGACTCCCGGGATCGATTTCGTTTCCGCTGGTCGCTGGCCGACCGTGTCCTCTCGACCGCGGTGTCGATGCGGCCCGAGGCCCCCTGGATCGCGAGACCGTGCAAGCGCGCCGCGTCCGGTGCCTCGCTTCCAGGGTCCTTTGCGGCCGTCTGCCGCCGGACGCTTCTCGGCGCGCGCTTGCGCGAGGTCCGCAAACCCACCACCGACAGGTGGCTGGAATTCCGTTTCGCCGATGAACGTCGGCTCGTGATCGAACTCGCGGTCCACGGCGCAAATCTGGTCCTCGTCGACCGAGCGGGTTGCGTCGCGGAGAGCCTGCGTAATCCGCGTTCGGCGGCGGTCCGGCTCGCCGCCGGAAGCCTTTACGCCCCACCCACCCCGCCGGCGTCCCTCACGGACCCGTTCGCCTGCAGCGCCGACGAGATCGACGCGCAGCTGACCGAACTCGGCTCGCAGGGAGAGTCGCCCTTTGAGGGCATCCGGCGCCATCTGTTTGGCGTCGGCACTCCCGCGGCCAATCTTGTTTGTGAGGAGGCGCTCCGGAGTGGAGAATCGCACGGACGACGGCTGACACTGCGGCTCGACGGATTGATTTCGGGCGAGTTGATCCCGGTGATCGAGGCGCCGGAGGATTCCGCGATCCCTCGAGCGATGGACGTCTCTTCTTCGCAGCTGTGGCCCTGGCAACCGAAGCGTGCACCGCGTGAGGGGCAGGCCTGGTTTTCGGGTTCGGACCCCACGGAAACGGCGGGTTGGTGGTACGAGTCCGTGGATGCCCAGCGCGACCGCAAGGCGCGCCGACAAACTCTGGCGCGGATCGTAAGCCGCGAAGCCGCACGGACGCGGCAGGCGGTCAAGCGCTGCGAAGCGGACCTCCGAGGTTTCAAAGACCCCGATCGCTACCGTCGTTGGGCCGAGGCGTTGCTCGCCGGTTTGTCGCGTGCGGTGCGCGTCGGTGAGGGTGTCCAGGTTCCCGATCCGGAGAATCCCGACGGCGGCGATCTGGTCGTTCCGGTTCCACCCGGGCGCGCACTTCCCAAAGCGGCGGAGATCCTTTTCGGTCGGCACCGACGCGCGCTTCGCGGGAGCAAACGCGCGCGCGAGCGGCTCGACGGACTGGTCGTCCGTGCGGCCGACCTGGAACAGTTCGAGGAACGCTTATTCGAACCCGGTTGGGACGAGCAGCGCATCACCGAACAAATTCGACGGCTGCGGCTCCCGATCGCACTCGAGCCCGATACGCGTAGCGGACGCGAGGCTTCCCGTAGAGCACCGCCGCGCATCGAAGGCGTGCGCGTGTACTACGCCTCGACAGGGGAGATGATCCTGGCCGGGAAGGGAGGCAGGGAGAATCACCGGCTGACCTTCAAACTCGCGGCGCCGCACGATTTTTGGTTACATGCCCTGGGAGTTCCCGGAGCCCATGTGATTCTGCGCAACGATCACCGTGAGCGGCGTCCCGGACCGGCCTTGCTCGAAGCTGCGGCCGTTGCGGCGTACCACAGCGAATTCTCCAAGGAATCGGCTGCCGACGTTCAGTGGACCCTGCGGAAAAACGTGAGAAAGCCACGCGGGGCGGCCCCCGGGACGGTGACCCTCAAACGGTTCGAGACGCTCCGGGTCAAACCCCGGCTTCCGGGGTGAATTCCGGGAATAACCCACTTCGGTGGCTGCTCCACGCCAACTTTAGGCCGATTTCAGGAAACCTGCCCGGTTTTTGTCAAAACTATTGGCCGATCGTGTTGACCCTGGGGTTCGCGCTGCCCTAGATTCAGCGTCGCAATGCCGCTGCGAGACTTCATCAAATACTCCCTCGGGGTCGTCCTCGCCGTTGCCTTGATGATCTGGGTGCTCCGCGGAACCGACCCGGCGACCCTCTGGGCGCAGATCCGGCAGGCTTCCGTCCCGGGTTTGCTGTTGGGAGCCGCTCTGAATCTCTCCCATAACGTCTTCCGAGTTCTGCGCTGGAAAGAGTTGCTGGCACCCACGCGTCGCGGGATCGGTTTCCGTGGGATGTTCGCCGCCGTCATCATCGGTTACATGACGAGTTGGGTGATTCCGGGGCGTCTCGGCGAACTGGTGCGGCCAATGCTGATCTCGGCCCGGGAGGGGATCGCGCTCGGACCGGCCGTCGGTTCGGTCGTTGCCGACCGTGTGCTCGACATGGTTACGGTCGTATTCCTCTTTACTCTCGGAACCTGGGTCACACCACTCTCCGCCGAGGCCGCCGAACATGCCGCGCTGCTGCGCACCGGGTCCGTGGTGCTGTCGATCGTCGGAGCGGCCGTGCTCGCGCTGATGGTTATCGGATCGATCTCCGGGCAGCGGCTCGGCGATTGGTTCGGCAGACGTGGGAGGCTGCTGCGCTGGGTCGGCCGGGCCGGTGTTTCGCTGGCTCATGGGGCTGCTGCATTGCGATCGCCTCGCACCCTGGTGCTGGTCTTGATCCACAGCCTCGCCGCGTGGAGTTTGATCGTCCTCGGCACCTGGGTTTGTTTTCGATCGGTCGGCGCGGACGTGACGCTGGGGATGGTGCTCGTGATCCTTCCGATGATCGTCCTCGGGATCGCCGTGCCCACGCCGGGCGGGGCCGGCTCGTACCACGGTGCGATCAAGGCCGGGTTGATGCTGTTCGGGGTCTCGCAGGTCACCGCGGTCAGTGCCGGGTTGTTGACCCATCTGATGAGTACCGTGCCGATCATCCTGCTCGGAGTCATTCTGCTGTCGACGGAAAACGTCCGTTGGGGTGACTTGATCGCCGGCGCCCGAAAACTCCGGCGTCTCGGGGACGAGCCGGCCGCGAGCTTGGAGGGGGTTTCGTGAACTGTCCGTTCTGCGCACATCCGAAAGACAAAGTCGTGGATTCTCGGGAAGCGAATTCGGGCGACGCCATCCGCCGTCGAAGAGAGTGCCTGGAGTGCGGGAGGCGTTTTACGTCGTACGAACGGATCGAGGAGATCCCGTACCTCGTGATCAAGAAAGACGGGCGTCGAGAGGCATTCGATCGAAGCAAGTTGACGGCCGGTTTGCACACCGCTTGCGAGAAACGACCGGTTTCCGCAAAAGCCATCGAAGCGGTGGTGGACGAGATCGAGAGCATGGTTCAGGACGCCCCGGAACGGGAGGTCGATGCTCACGTCATTGGGGAACGGGTCATAGATCGGCTCAGAGAGTTGGACGAAGTCGCTTACGTACGTTTCGCTTCGGTGTACCGCCGGTTCGAGGACGTGCAGGAATTCATGTCGGAGTTGCGTGATCTCTTGGAGACACGCAAGTAGGGAGCGAAAGCCGTGCAGAAAACGATGGGACCGTTGATGGAGATGGCGCGAATCCAGAGTGAGATTAATCGCCTCTTCGACAACCTGTTGGATCTCGAGAACGGGGCGCCGGCTGGTTCCGGCAACTGGATCCCCAACGCGGACATCCTCGAGACCGAGGACATGCTCGTGCTCAAGGTGGAATTGCCCGGTGTCGCGCCGGAAAAATTGCGTCTGTCGGTTCATGGCGGCAATGTGATCCTGCGCGGCGAAAAGACTCGGCCCAGCACCGGGGGAGCCGTGGAGTTCCACGCAGCCGAGCGCCAGTTCGGGACGTTCAAGCGTGTGATCCAACTCGGCGCTCCGGTGAACACGCGTCAGGCCAAGGCAGCGTTGAGCAACGGACTACTCGAAGTTCACTTTCCCAAGGTACCCAACCGTCGCGGCGAGGAAGTGCCGATCGAGGTGAGCGGCGAATGAGCGAACCCGTGATCAGCGAAAACCAAGAAGAAATCCGCATCCCCGACGAACTGCCGGTCCTGCCGTTGCGCGACATGGTCGTGTATCCGTTTATCATTGCCCCGCTGTCCGTGGCGCGACCGTTGTCGATCCAGGCCGTCGATCAGGCGCTCTCTGAGAACCGCATGATCCTTTTGACCGCGCAACGCGACAAGGAGAACGACGACCCCGAAGGCGAGGATCTCTACGGCACCGGAACCGTCGCCGTGATCATGCGTATGCTGAAACTCCCGGATGGGAGGATTCGCGTGTTGGTCCAGGGCGTCTGCCGCGCACGGATCACCGAGGTCACCGGTGTCCGCCCGTTCATGACCACAAAAATCGAGCGCCTGACCGATCAGGTCCACGACCCCGATTCGATCGAAAAAGAGGCGCTGCAACGTTCGGTGAAACGGTTACTCGAACGCGCGACGAGTCTGGGCAAGAATCTTCCCTCCGAAGTGATGGTCATCGCGAACAACCTGGAAGATCCCGGTCGTCTGGCCGATCTGACTGCGTCCAACCTGGATCTGCAGATCGAGGACAGCCAGCAAGTTCTCGAGACGCTCGATCCGATCGCGCGGCTGCGCCACGTCCACGACTTCCTGAAGAAGGAACTGGATCTCCTGTCGATGCAACGCGAGATCGATTCGCTGGCGCGGGATGAGATGGATCGCTCGCAACGAGAGTATTACCTGCGGCACCAAATGAAAGCGATCCAGACCGAACTCGGCGAGGGCAACGAACTTTCCGAGGAAATCGACCAGTACCGGCAGAAAGCTTCCAAGTTGAAGATGCCGAGCGACGCCAAGGAAGAGTTTGAACGCCAGATGCGCAAGCTCGAGCGGATGCACCCGGACTCGTCGGAGGCGACCACGGTGCGCAACTACCTCGACTGGTTGACCACGCTGCCTTGGGGCAAGACAACCCGCGACAACCTCGATCTGGTCAAAGCCAAGCAGATCCTCGATGACGATCACTACGGGTTGGACAAGATCAAGGAGCGCATCCTCGAATACCTTTCGGTCCGTAAGCTGAAGAAGAAGAGCAAAGGACCGATCCTTTGCTTTGTCGGGCCTCCCGGGGTCGGCAAGACCTCGCTGGGGCGCTCGATCGCGCGCGCCCTGGGGCGGAAGTTCACACGGCTGTCGCTGGGCGGCGTGAAGGACGAGGCCGAGATTCGCGGCCATCGCCGCACCTACGTCGGGGCGATGCCCGGCCGTATCATCCAGGGGCTTCATCAGACGGGGTCGGCGAACCCGGTTTTCATGTTGGACGAGGTCGACAAGATCGGCGCCGATCACCGAGGTGATCCTTCATCGGCATTGCTCGAGGTCCTCGATCCCGAACAGAATTTCGGCTTCCGCGATCATTACCTCGGTGTGCCGTACGACCTGACGGACGTGATGTTCATTACGACCGCCAACCTTCTCGATCCAATCCACCCCGCCTTCCGTGACCGCATGGAGATCATTCGGTTGTCCGGCTACACCGAGGAAGAAAAACTCATCATCTCGCAGCGTCACTTGGTACCGCGGCAGGTCGAGGAAAACGGCCTCAACGCGGACAGGATCGAATTTTCCGAGAACGCGCTCAAGGCGATGATCTCCCACTACACCCGTGAAGCGGGGTTGCGTAACATCGAGCGCACGATTGCGTCGGTTTGTCGCAAGGTTGCGCGCCAAGTCGCCGAGGGACGCAAGACCAAGGTGCGCATCATCGCGTCCAGTCTTGAAGGCTACCTCGGACCCGCCCCCGCGACACGCGAGGAGGCGTTGGCCGAAGACCAGATCGGCGCGGCCACCGGTCTTGCGTGGACCGAATCGGGGGGCGACGTGTTGTTCGTCGAGGCCACGACGATGGAAGGGCACGGCAATCTGATCCTCACGGGCCAGTTGGGCGACGTGATGAAGGAATCCGCGCAGGCGGCCCTATCGTACGCCCGAACTTACGGCAGTGAGTTGGGCATCCCCAAGGGTTTCTTCGAGGACCGCGATATCCATATCCACGTCCCGGAGGGAGCGATCCCGAAGGACGGGCCGTCCGCAGGGATCACCATCGCCACGGCGATGCTCTCCGTGTTCTGTGGACGGAAGGTCCGACGCGACGTCGCCATGACCGGCGAGATCACCCTGCGCGGGAACGTCCTTCCGGTCGGTGGCGTCAAGGAGAAGGTTCTGGCCGCACGGCGCTCGGGGGTGCACAACCTGGTGTTACCCGAGGCCAACCGCAAGAATCTGGACGATATCCCGAAGGGCATCCGCCGTGAGCTCCAGTTCTTCTTCGTAAAGAATGTCCGTGAGGTCTTCGATCTGGCCCTGCGGTCCGCCGAACGGGACGACGGGTCGGTGGCCGCCCCGGGTGCGCGTGTCGACGAGGAGACTCTGCAACCCACGGTCTAGGCAGGAATCCAAAGAAAGCCAAGAAAGGCGCGGAAGTTCAAGCTTCCGCGCCTTTTTCTTGATCGACTCCGTCCCGCGGGGCCTACCTGGCCGCTCCGGCCCACGGCCGGTATCATGAGCCGCCGTTGTCAAAAGGCCCAAATTTTTGAGTTTCCTGGCATAGACGGGTACCGATGAGCCGCCGTACCACCCTTCAGGTCGGCGGCTTCGGCCCGGAGGGTATGCCCTCGGGGAGGGGCAAGTTGGAGCGATGCGGGACGAGCCGCAGCTAATCCGTGACGCTTCAACCGGCGATCGGGCCGCGTTTGACGAGTTGGTTCGTCTCAAACGCGAGCGCGTGGTTCGAACGGCCTACCAGGTCACGGGTGACCTGGACGACGCCATGGACGTGGCCCAGGGCGTCTTTATCAAGTTGTGGCAAGGATTGGATCGCTATGACACTCGGCGCCGCTTCGACACTTGGTTGTATAGGGTGACCGTCAACGCCGCCATCGATTTCGTCCGCGGCCGCGGACCGAAGGGAACGATTCAACCTCTTCCCGAAGATCCTACCGACCTGCTCGCGGAATCCGGTCCGGGCATCGAGGACCGTCTCGATCACGGGGCGTTGCAACAGGCGTTCTCGAGACTGGCCGCTACGCTGGCCCCGAAACAACGCGCGGCGTTTGTGCTGCGCGAAATCGAAGGGCTCGACACCGCGGAGGTGGCGCGGGTCATGGGTGTCGCCGAATCGACGGTGCGCAACCATCTCTTCCAGGCGCGTAAAACACTCAGGGCCGGTCTGGAACGGGATTATCCGGGCCTGGTTCCCAAGACCTCCAGGACACGAAAAAGCGAATCATGAGCGACCATCTCTCACGACACCGGATCGAAGATTACGACTCGCTGTCTGCCGAGCGCCGCGCCGACGTTCTGGAGCACGTCCGTGATTGTGCAGGGTGCCGAACGGCGTGGCTCGCCGAGGACGACAGCCGCTTGTTTGCGTTGCTCGCTCACGCTCCGATCCCGGAGCACAAACTCGACCAGCTCTCGGCCCGCATCGACGCGGCCATCGACCGTGTGGAGCCCCGTATCCGCACGCGTCGCCTCGGGTATGCCGCGGCCTCCGTCGCCGCTTCGTTGCTGCTCGCCGCCGTGCTCGGTGCGGTGTTGTGGAATCACGAGACTCCAGCCCCGATGCTCACGCATCTCGACGAGATTGTCGTGCAGCCGGCGCTCGAAGAGGAGATCGCGGGGATCAAGCTTGTCGCGTCACCCGATGATGAAGCCCAGGTTCTCGATCTCAAGCTCGGTGAAACCCAGGTCCTGATGATCTTCGACGAGTCGATCGAGCTGTGAATCCGGGACCGGCCAGGATTGTGGTTTGGACGGCGGTCCTCGGGTTGCTCTGGACCGCGATGCCCGCCAACGCGCAACAACTCGCGGATCCAATTCGCGCGAGAACGTTCAGGATCGAATTCAAGTTGCTATCCGAGGCGGCGGAGTTGATCGCGCCGCTGATTACCGACGAGGGCGAGGTCATCATGCGGCCGAAACAAAAAAGCCTGATTGTCGAGGACAGAGCCACGGTGCTCCTCAAGGTCGGTCAGGTTCTCGAAAGTTTCGACCTTCCTCCGCGCAGTGTGGAGATCACGTTCGTCCTGTTTCTCGGGCGCGACATTCGCGAAAACGCAAAACGACCCGCTTCGACGGCGAGCGTTTTCTCCGACGACGTTCGAGCGGTGATCGAGGCCCTCGGTGACGTGACCAAGTGGACCTCCTACGAGCCGCTCGGTAGCCGCGCGGTGCGTGGACAAGAGGGCAGCCGCACCGTTGCAGATCTATCGAGCGATTACCGCGTCTCGTTCGAAATCGACAGCGTGACCCGACGAGCCGGCAAGGAAATCGTCAAGTTCGATCGGATCGTGCTGCAAAAGGTCGATCGGGACGATACCGGTCAAGAACGGCTCGACGACCTTTACGCGACGGCCGGAACGTTGAAGACGGGAATGTTGCATGTGGCCGGTGCGGCGTCGGGTCCCGACGCGGACCGCGCGCTGTTTCTGACGATGCAGGTTGAGGCGGAGTAGAGATGCCCGAATTCCTATGCCGAGTCGCGACGCCCGCGGGAGATGTGATCGAACGGTCCTACGTTTCGGCGGGCGAATCCGAGCTACGGCGAGAACTCGAGGGCCAGGACCTCATGCTGCTTTCGGCGCGGCGACGCAACTCGTTGTTCGGCGGGCTGGCCAACCTGTTCTCCGTCCGCAACAGGATATCGTCGCGCGACTTCTTGTTGTTCAACCAAGAGTTTTCGGCGCTGATCCGCGCCGGGTTGCCGATCGTGACGGCGTTGGAAATCCTGCTCGAACGGCGCAAGAACGAGACGTTCCGCGTCGCACTGCAGGACATCCGCGACCGCGTCAAGAGCGGCGAGGCGCTTTCCGATGCTTTCGCCGCGCAGGGCGATCTATTCCCCTCGCTTTACTCCTCGACGCTGGCCTCCGGCGAGAGATCGGGCGAGTTGGCGAACGTCCTGTCGCGTTTCATCACGTACTGGCACAATCTGCTGAAGATCAAACGCACGGTCGTTTCGGCGATGATCTATCCGCTGATCCTGGCGGCTCTCGGTGTCGGCCTGATCTCTTTGCTGATCTTTTTCATCCTGCCCAAATTCAGCGTCTTTTTAAAGGAAATGGGAGGGGATCTCCCGCTGATCAGTCGAATTCCCATCGGAATCGCCGATTTTTGCACCCAGAACTGGCAAATCATGCTGGTCGTGCTTATTACCTCGGTGATCGTTTTTATGTTTTGGTACCGCACGCCCGCAGGCCGGCTCGCGCTCGATCGTTTCAAGATGCGCATCCCGCTTGTCGGAACGGTGGTGCGGAACTATGCGCAAAATCGATTCACCCGGACGCTGGCGACTTTACAGGCAGGAGGGATCCCGCTGGTCACGTCGTTGGAGTTGTCGGCGCAGGCCGTCGGAAACCTGGTGTACGAGGAGGGTTTGCTGAAAGTCGCCGAGAAGGTTCGCCAGGGGCAGTCGCTCTGGGAAAGCCTCGACGACACGGGTTTGATCGCGGATATCGCGGTGCAGATGATCAAGGTCGGGGAGTCGACCGGCATGCTGGTCGAAATGCTGACCAATTGTTCGGACTTCACGGATGAGGAGATAGATGCCCAACTACAGCGGCTGATTGCGTTGGTGGAACCGTTGATGTTGATTTTCATGGCCGTGCTCGTGGGTTTCATGTTGATGGCGGTGTATATGCCGTTGATCCAGGCCTACGGGGCGGCCCGGGGATGAGCCGGAGTAACTAAGGATGGCGGACGAGATACGCGTTGACGAAAGCCCGGCGGAGCCCCTCGATGAGGTGCTGAGCCCGGAGGCTGCGCTCAACGAAGAACTGGAAACCCGGCAGGTCGCGGAGCGGCTGGGTCTCGAATACATCGACCTCGACAACTTCGAGATCGACCCCGAGTTGTTTCGCTCGATCCCCGTCGATTTGATGTTCCGCTACAACTTCGTCCCGCGCCATCGCACCGAAACCGGTCTGGAGGTGGTCGTCTCCGATCCCACGGACGTACTGCGGATCGACGAACTCGAATTACTCCTCGGCAGCAGCATCGAGGTCTGTGTCGGGACGCAGACGGCGATCCAGGAAATCCTCAAGAAATCGGAGTCGTCCCAGCGCGTGCTGGAGGAGGCCACCGAGGAGTTCCGGATCCAACTGGTCACCGAGGACGAGCTGACCGGAGAGGAAACGCTCTCGATCGACAAGATGACCGAGAGCAACTCGCCGATCATCAAACTCGTCGATTCGACAATCTTCAACGCGCTTCAACGCCGGGCGTCGGACATCCATATCGAGACCCGCGACAGCGAAGTCGTGATCAAGTACCGCATCGATGGCGTGCTGTACCAGGCAATGGAACCGATCGACAAGAAGTTCCATTCGACGATCATTTCGCGCATCAAGATCATGTCCGAATTGGACATCTCGGAGAAACGCATCCCCCAGGATGGCCGGTTCAAGCTCCGGCTCAAGGGTAGAACCGTCGATTTCCGTGTTTCGATCGTGCCCACGGCGCATGGCGAGGACTCGGTGATCCGTATCCTCGACAAGCAATCGATGTCCGAGGAATTCGCCAGCCTGAGCCTCGAGGTGTGCGGTTTCGAGGAACGCGACAAGGTGCGCCTCCGTCGCTTCATCAAGGAGCCCTATGGGATGGTCCTGGTCACGGGACCGACCGGTTCGGGAAAGACGACGACACTCTACGCGGCGCTGTCGGAGATCCGTAACGAAGAAGACAAACTCATCACCATCGAGGACCCCGTCGAGTATCAGTTGCCGGGCATCACACAGATTCCGGTCAACGAACGCAAGGGGCTGACGTTTGCCAAGGGTTTACGCGCGATCCTGCGGCACGATCCTGACAAGGTGATGGTCGGCGAGATCCGCGACGAAGAGACCGCGCAGATCGCGATCCAGTCGGCGATGACGGGCCACCTCGTATTCACGACCGTGCATGCCAACAACGTCGTCGACGTGCTGGGCCGTTTTCTGAACATGAACGTCGAGCCCTACAACTTCGTCTCGGCGCTCAACTGTATCCTGGCCCAACGGCTGGTGCGTTTGATCTGCGAGTCGTGCAAACGGCCGGTCAAGGCATCACGCCAACAACTGATCGAATCCGCGCTTGACCCCGACCGCTACGGCGACTGGACGTTCTTCGAGGGCAAGGGCTGTATCGATTGTAATGGAACCGGTTACCGCGGTCGCACGGCGATCGCGGAACTGCTCGACATGTCCGATAGGATCCGCCAGATGATCCTGGAGAAGAAGCCGGGTTCCGACATTAAACGCGCGGCCAAGGAAGAGGGGATGACGTTCCTGCGCGAGGCCGCGTTGAGCAAAGTTTTTGGTGGCAAGTCCACGTTACACGAAGTCAACAAAGTTACGTTCGTTGACTGAGCACGACTCTCGAGGAGAGGCATGGCATCGTTGCAAGAGATCTGGTCGCGTCTGGAAGGCACCGCCGCCTCGGCCGGACTGCGTCCCGTCTACCCGCCTGTCGCGCTCGATCTGGAACAACAGGCGATCAGTCTGGTGCGTTTCAAACCGCGGCGCGGCCGCAAGCCGCTGCTCGAGGCCCACGTGCGGAAGACGTTCGACACTCCGGTGCTGCCCGATTCGATCTTCCAGCCGGGGGCGGCCAAGACTCCGGATCTGATGGAGCGCTTGCGAGAATTGTTCGAGGACAGCGGGACCCGGCCGGGCCGGCTCTCGCTCGTACTTCCCGACAACCTGGCGAAGATATCTTTGATTACCTTGCCCGAACGGCCGCCGAGCCATCGAGAGCTGGACGAACTCGTACGGGCCAAGATGCGCCGCGCCGTGCCGTTCCGATTGGAAGATTCCGCGCTGAGCTACCAGGTGTTTCCCGGCGATACACGCGAAGTCGGCGTGCTGGTCGTGTTGGTTCACGGCGCGCACGTCGAACGCCTGGAAAGCGCCGTCGAGGCGATCGGCGGGCGTCCGGGTCTGATCGACCTGGCGACACCGAATCTTCTCAACCTCGCTAGAGCACAGATCGCGCAACTCGGGTCCGCCGGCAGTGACGTTGCGCTGCTCAATTGCGCCTCGCGGTATTTTTCGCTCGTGATCACCCGCGCGGGGCGGGCTATTTTCTTCCGCTGCAAGACTTTCGTTCCATCGGCCAACGGTTCGACCGGCCCGAACGGAAGCCTGGCCCGCGAGGTTGCGCACTCTTTTTCGTATTATCGCGAGAAGCTAGGCGGGGAGGGAATCGGGACGACCCTGTTGCG
>Ga0224508_10002946_pt1 | contig 14251 bp, 11 predicted proteins | sample SF_Jan12_sed_USG_4_FD_170157 | JGI IMG/M metagenome (GOLD analysis project Ga0224508, IMG submission 170157) | Sediment microbial communities from San Francisco Bay, California, United States - SF_Jan12_sed_USGS_21 | ecosystem: Environmental > Aquatic > Marine > Sediment | place: USA... | reverse complement strand
TGCCCGGTCGATTGACGCTGGCCACCGGTGAGCACTCGGTCTGGCCATAGCCCTGAAACAGCGGCAGGCCGAGTGCCGTGAAGAACAGGCCGACATCATAATTGAGCGGCGCGCCGCCCGAGATCATCGCCTTCATCCGGCCACCGAACCGGTCCCGAACCTTGCCGCGGACCAGACGATCGAGCAGCGGATTTAGAAGCTTGTCCGTGATGAAAAGTGACCGCGGGTCCTCGTAGGCCCGGCTGCCGATGTCGACGGCTTTGGCGAACAATTTGGGCTTGAGGCCGGTCTGGCGGCTGATGCCGTTCAAGATGCGCTGGCGCATTACCTCGTAGAGGCGCGGCACGCAGGTCATGATGGTGGGCCTGGCCTCGGTCAGGTTGGTGGTCAACGTATCGATGCCCTCGGCGTAGTAGATCTCCGCTCCGAGCGCGATCGGCAGGAACAGGCCGGCGGTATGCTCGTAGGCGTGGGAAAGCGGGAGGAAGGACAAGAAGACGTCATTGCCGAGACCGACCTCCTTGATCACGTGGTAGGCGCTCTCCACGTTGGCGCGGATGTTGCCGTGGGACAGCATCACGCCCTTGGGCTTGCCGCCGGTGCCGGAGGTGTAGATCAGGCAGGCGAGGTCGTCCGAGGCGATCGTTGCCGCCGGATCCTCGACGAACTCCGGGCTGTCGTCGCCGAGGGCGAGTGCTTCGTCCCAGGCGATAGTCTCGATGTCGAGGTCGCCTGATGACGAGAGCGGGTCGATGGCGAGGAGGAGCTTGACGTCATCGGCTTTTTTGATCGCGGGAAGCAGCGACTTCGCCAGCTTGTCGCCCGAGACCACGACGAAGGCGGCGCCGCTGTCGGTCAGGAGGTGGAGGTGATCGTCCCTGGTGTTGGTGGTGTAGGCGGGCACGGTCACCCCGCCGGCGCGCAGCACGGCGAGGTCGACGATCGGCCATTCCGGGCGGTTTTCGCTGACCAGGAGCACGCGATCGCCGGGCTCTAGGCCCTTGGCGCGAAGGGCGCGCGCCAGGCGGTGCACGCGATCCTGCACCATCGCCCAGGACCAGGGGCGATAGCTGCCGTCGACCTTGCCCCAGAGAAACGGCTTCTCACGGTTTCGCGTGGCGGTCTTCTCGAACAGATCGACCAGATTTCGACCAAAATCAGGCGTCGCCATACTGCCTCCTGCCTCCGGGCGATGTCACGGCCTGGCTCGGATCGAGATCCGGATCGGCTTTGTCGCGCTTTTCGCCTAAACGCCTCAGAACCTTTCTGATAATGCTTTCCGGCTGGATTGACCAGCGCCGCTTATTATATGACCAGCAAGCGCATGATCTCACCCGGAGCAACCGCATGATCCCGAACCGTCAGCCCGCCGAGCAACAAGCCGCCGACAATGCAGGGGCCGACCTGCCGGTCTGGGATCTTTCCGATCTCTATCGGAGCATGGACGACCCGGCGATCGAGCGCGACCTGTCGGCGGCGGCCGACGGCGCGGACAAGTTGATCGAGCGTGGGAAGGGCAAGCTCGCCGCGATGGACGGTGCGGTGCTCGCCGCGTTCATCCGTGACTACGAGACCATCGAGGAGCTGCTCGGCCGGATCTACAGCTACGCGTCTCTCCTGCATGCGGCCAAGTCCGACGATGCCGAGATCAGCCGCTTCTTTCAGACCGTGCGCGAGCGCATCAACGACATCGGCACCAAGCTTCTGTTCGTGACCCTCGAGATCAACCGCATCGATGACGCCGATCTCGAGGCCAAGGTCGGCAGCGCCGAGGGGCTGTCCTATTACCGTCCGTGGCTGCGCGACGTCAGAAGCTTTCGCCCGCATCAGCTCGACGACGAGATCGAGCGCGTGCTGCACGAAAAATCGATCACCGGGCGCGCCGCCTGGAACCGCCTGTTCGACGAGACCATGGCGCGAATCCGTTTTCCGCTGGATGGCAAGGACCTGACCTCGGCTGAGATCTTCGACATCTTGTCCGATAAGGATCGCTCGAAACGCGAGGCGGCGGGCAAGGCCGTTGCCGAGACGCTGGAGAGCCAGGTCAGCCTGTTCGCGCTGATCACCAACACGCTCGCCAAGGACAAGCAGATCGAGGACGACTGGCGCAAGTTCCAGCGGCCGATCTCGTCGCGCAATCTGGCGAACCAGGTGGAAGACGAGGTGGTGGACGCGCTGATCTCGGCCACCAAGGACGCGTATCCGCGCCTGGCGCACAGGTATTACCAATACAAAGCCAAATGGATGGGGCTGGACAAACTCGAATATTGGGACCGCAACGCGCCGCTTCCCGAGGACAGCGACAAGCGCATCGCCTGGGACGACGCCAAGGTGATCGTCCTGGACGCCTATCGCGGCTTTTCGCCCGAGCTTGCCGACATCGTCGATCGCTTCTTCACCGATCGCTGGATCGACGCGCCGCCCAGGCCCGGCAAGGACGCCGGCGCCTTTTGCCACCCGACCGTGCCGAGCGCGCATCCCTATGTGCTCATGAACTATCAGGGCCGGCCGCGCGACGTGATGACCTTGGCGCATGAATTGGGGCACGGAGTCCACCAAGTCCTGGCGGGACGGCAGGGCCCCCTCATGGCGGGCACACCTCTAACGTTAGCGGAAACCGCGTCGGTTTTTGGGGAGCAGCTGACCTTTCAGTCGGTGCTGAAGGCGGAGAGCGATCCGGTGCAGCGCCGCCTCTTGCTCGCCGGCAAGGTCGAGGACGCGCTCAACACCGTGGTCCGCCAGATCGCCTTCGTCGATTTCGAGCGTAGGGTGCATGATGCGCGGCAAAACGCCGAGCTGACGCCTGACGAACTCGGAAAAATCTGGATGGATGTTCAGACCGAAAGCCTCGGCCCCGCCTTTCATTTCGAGGACGGCTACCGGGTGTTCTGGAGCTACATCCCGCACTTCATCCACGTGCCGTTCTACGTCTACGCCTACGCCTTCGGCGATTGCCTCGTGAACTCGCTCTACGCGGTCTATCAGGCGGAGCCTGACGGCTTTCAGGAGCGCTATCACGACCTCTTGGCGGCAGGCGGCACGCTTCGACATAAAGAGCTCTTGGCGCCCTTCGGCCTGGATGCCACCGATCCGACGTTCTGGAGCAAGGGTCTCGGCGTGATCGAAAGCCTGATCGATCGGCTGGAGCAGGAAGCCGAGTCGACCGTGTGAACGACCGCACCGGCAACCGACCGGAGAACACGCTCACCGGCAGGGTCCGGCGCTATGCGCAGGTCTCGGGCGCCATGGGTGGCCTTGCGGCCAGGCTTGCCGGCTCGCAGCTGCTCGGCGTCAAGATCGACCGCGGTCAGCACGCCGAGGAGCTGAAACAGGCGCTGGGCGGGTTGAAAGGTCCGCTGATGAAGGTCGCGCAGCTGCTGGCGACCATTCCGGATGCGCTGCCCAAGGAGTATGCGGCGGAACTTGCCCAGCTGCAGTCCCAGGCGCCGCCGATGGGCCGCCCGTTCGTGCGCCGGCGCATGGCCGCCGAGCTGGGTTCCGACTGGAGGTCAAAGTTCGAAAATTTCGACTTGGATGCCGCCCATGCCGCCTCGCTCGGGCAAGTTCATCGGGCGACCTCGCTGGACGGCCACGCCCTTGCCTGCAAGCTGCAATATCCCGGCATCGCGAGCGCGGTCGAGGCGGATCTTACCCAGCTTCGCCTGATTTTCTCGATCTATCGGCGCTACGATCCCTCGATCAATCCCGAGCGCATCTACGAGGAGCTGGCCGAGCGCCTGCGCGAAGAGCTCGACTACCGGCGCGAAGCGCGGCACATGGCGCTTTACCGGCGCATGCTGAAAAAGGAAAAAGCGGTTCACGTCCCCGACATGGTCGATGAGCTCTCGACCGACCGGCTTCTCACCATGAGCTGGCTGGAAGGCCGAAAGCTCCTGGACTTCAAGGAGGCCAAGCAGGCGGATCGCGATCGGCTCGCCTACAACATGTTCCGCGCCTGGTACGTGCCGCTCTACGACTATGCGGTGATCCATGGCGATCCCCATCTCGGCAATTACGCGGCGCGAGACAATCTCGACATCAACCTTTTGGATTTCGGCTGCATCCGAGTGTTTCCGCCAAGCCTGGTGCAGGGCATCATCGATCTCTATTACGCGCTCAAAGACGGCGATCGCGACTTGGCGGTGCATGCCTATGAAAGCTGGGGGTTCACCGACCTCAGGAACGAGGTGATCGAAGCCCTGAACATCTGGGCGGCTTTTCTCTACGCGCCGCTGATGGAGGATCGTCCCCGGCTGATCGAGGAGACCAATTCCGGCGCTTACGGCCGTGAGGTCGCGGAGAACGTTCATGTCAGGCTGCGCGATCTCGGTGGGGTCACGCCGCCGCGCGAGTTCGTGCTCATGGACCGCGCCGCCATCGGCCTTGGCTCGGTGTTCATGCATCTCGGCGCCAAGATCAACTGGCATCGGATGTTCATGGAGCTGATCGACGGCTTCGACGTCGAGAAGCTTGCCAAGCGCCAGGCGAGGGCGCTCGAGGCCGAAGACCTGCCGCTGCCGTCGTGACCGAAGCGGCAGCGATCGCAATCTTGTCGCCGGGCGCAAAGAGCTCGAGTGATTGATTCGACCAAGGCGTTAATCAAACATTTACCAATCCGGTCTATGATGGATATGATGCGGCTGCTTTTTACAGCGTCCACTCGTGATCCACTGGAAGAATTCATGGCAATCAACGACTATGGCGAGACCATTAACCTGATCGAGCGCCTGCACCGCCGTTTCCTCGACGTGCTGCGCGCCGAGCTCGAACGCATCGGGATCGGCGACATCAACAACGTCCAGGGATTGCTGTTGGCAAATATCGGCGAAGAGGAGGTGAGCGTCGGCGATCTGGTCAGCCGCGGCTACTATCTGGGTTCGAACGTTACCTACAATCTCAAGCGCCTGGTCGAGGCCGGCTATGTCGAGCAGGAGCGTTCCGAACGCGATCGTCGCGTGGTGCGCATCCGCCTGTCGCAGAGGGGCCGGGATCTCTGTCGCCACATCAATGTCATGTTGAGCGAGCAGAGCCTGGCGCTGAGCGAGAACCCCAAGCTGCGCCCGCTTGGTGAGCTGAACGCCCAGCTACGCGATCTGGAGATGTTCTGGACCACCGAGCTGACCGCACCCAAGGGCACGCGTCCGAGCTCAGCATTCGGTAATCCTGCCGAGCAGCGTTTGTCGGCGGGCGCCGGTCACTGACGGCAGGTTGGTCGGTCGGCGGTCGACTCGGTCCGAAGCGAGGATCGCAAAGGCGATCGCCTCCTTGGCGTCGACCGGCAGGCCGAGCGCATCGCTGGCGCTGACCGCGATATTGCCGAAGCCTTCGCGGAGGCCGGCCATCAGCGCAGGATTGCGGCTGCCGCCGCCGCTCACGATCACCCGCGAGACCGGCAGGACCGGAGCGACGAAGCGCCGATAGGCGTCGGTCAGGCCCCAGACGGAAAAGGCGGCAAGCGTCGCCATCAGATCAGAAACGTCGGCCTCGTCGTCGAGATCGGTTCCGGCCTTCTTCAAGACGCAGTCGAGAAAATCATCGCCGAACTGCTCTCGTCCCGCGGAGGGCCTGGGCGTTTCGGCAAAATAGGGATGGGCCTGCAGCCAGGCGAGCAGAGCCTGGTCAACGCGCCCGCGCCCTGCCAGCCGGCCATCGATGTCGGCCTTGTCACGGCCGTCCGACCATCGGACCGCGAGGCCGTCCATCAACATGTTGCCGGGTCCGCAGTCCATGCCGATCACCCGGTCCGACGCCTTCGGGTCGCCGGGCAAGGCGGTGAAATTGGCGATGCCGCCGATATTGATCGCCAGAAGCGCTTCGCCGTCATGGCCGAGCAGGCGCTGATCGACATAGGGCACCAGCGGCGCGCCCGAACCGCCGAGTGCTACGTCGTTCATGCGAAAATCACTGATCACAGGACAGCCGAAGCGCGCGGCGAGCGGCCCGGGCTCGCCGAGCTGCAGGCTGGTGACGCCATGCTCGTGATAGACGGTCTGCCCGTGGCTGCCGATCAAATCGAGCCGGGAGGGCCCGGCAACCTCACCCAAAGCGTCGGCGAAAAAGTGGCCGAGCCGTTGGTTGAGCCGTGCGACCGCGGCGATGCTGTTCAGCCGACTGGGGTCGAGATCCCTTCGGAGGTCATCGGGCATTGGCACCGTGTCGAACGCCAAGAGCTCGAACGCCAGGCGCTCGCCCGGTTCGATCCGGCAGATGGCGACGTCCAGCCCGTCCATCGAAGTCCCGGTCATCAGACCGGCGACCAGGCGTTCCGGCAGCCCTTCGACGTCCTCTAAGCTCGGCAATGTTCTGACCTCGCTGTCCGGTCCCATGCTGCCCTGTCTTTCGCAGATCACGCCCGGATTGTCATGCCTGCCGGCTAATCGGACGCTGCGACGTCGGCCGTCTCGATCGCTTGTCGACGGCGGGGCAGGGGGGCTCGCCGACGTTTGGGGTGGGGCGAGGGGGCGGATTTTGCTGGCGCCGCGGACGTCTTCGGTTTGCTGGTGACGTGCTGGCCGGCGTAGAACAGCATGACCGTGTGCTCCGCCTCGGCGAAGAAAAGCCAGCGCTCCAAAACAACGCCGACCATCCCCGATAGAAATGCGACGAGGGCGAGAAGCGTCGTCGGCATGGTGTCGAGCGCGAGCGCCATCAGCGTCAGGATCAGCGGGGCGACCAGGCCGAAGAGATAGGCTAGGAATTTCAGGACATGCGCGTGCTTTCGGCCGATCCGAAAACCCATCTCGTCGAGAAGGTAGTTGGTCTGCGTATGCGGCGGATCGAGCATGCGCACCAGCCCGGAGCTGGAGAGGCCGGTGGCGCTGGCCGTGGTCGGACCGTGCGATCGCTGGTTCTCGAGCTTTCGCCAGTAGAGGATTTTCATGACGAAGGCGCCGACGATAGCGAGAAGCGCCAGCAGGCCGATGAAAAGATGCGGCGCGCCGAACAGAACCAGAAGGAAATGAACCGCGAGTGCGCCGGTCATCAGGGCGAAGGCTAGGTAGATCGGTGCGGTCAGCGGCTGGTGCCAGGCTTTGATCGGCGGCAGCGAAGCGTAGATCATGCCGGTGCAGTAGACCGTGGCCGCGGCGCCGAGGGCGGCTGTGATCGCCGACACGGCGTAGATGCCGCTCAGGCTCTCATCGATGATCCAGCCAGCGGCCAGCAGCAGAGCGGGGACATAGGTGAAGAGCGCCAGCACCCCCTCGCGCGACAGCCACGAGCTTCGCCATTGGCTGAGCGCCCGCCAGGCCCTTTCCGGGTGACCGAGATGCAGGGTCGAGGACAGGAGACCAGCACTGATCGAGCCGAGGGCCAGCAGCAGACCGCTGACCCTGAGCCAGCGCTCGGTCGGGATGACGCCGATGAGCGCGCCCAAGGCGAGCACGAACAGCATGCCATAGCCGAGACCGGAGGCGGTGGTGAAGCCGATGATCGAGGGGGCCGGCTTCATGATGGACCCTTGGACAGATCGGTGAGCACGCGGTCCAGCCATCCCAAGAAGCCGCCTTCCGCCACCGGCGTCAGCGCATCCGGCGCGCCGATGCCGTCATTGATCGGCTTGGCCGAGCGCGGCGGCAGATATTTGTTGGTCGGCCGATAGCCCATCTCCGCCATCAGGTCGTAACCGCCCCGCTCCTCGGTCAGGCGGGACACGGCCGAATTTGGATCGGCAAAGTCGCCGAAGTGGCGCGCGCGCGCCGGGCAGGTGGCGACGCAGGCCGGCTCCTGCTCCACGGGCGAAAAGGTCTCGTTGTAGATACGGTCGATGCAAAGCGTGCATTTCTTCATCACGCCCTCGGCGCCGTCCAGCTCGCGCGCACCGTAAGGGCAGGCCCAGGCGCAAAGCCCGCAGCCGATGCATTTTTCCTCGTCCACCAGGACGATGCCGTCCTCCTCGCGCTTGTAGGAAGCGCCGGTCGGGCAGACGGTGACGCAATGGGCGTTTTCGCAATGCAGGCAGGATTTGGGGAAATGGACGGTGCGGCCGCCAGCACCATCCTCGACCTCGCCATCGCTGACCTCATAGGAATGGACGCGATTGAGCCAGGCGCCGCGTGCCGATGCTCCATAGGGCTCCTGATCGCTGAGCGGGGCCGGATAGCCGCCGGTGTTCCACTCCTTGCAATTGACCACGCAGGCATGGCAGCCGACGCAGATGTCGAGATCGATCACCAGGCCCAGCCGCTTGGCCGGTGGCTGCTTCGGCCAGCTGGTCATGTCTCGCTCTTCTCGGCGCCACAGCGAAGGGTGAGGGCGACGCCCTCTCGGCCCTGCGGCGGCGTGAGCGCTTCGAATTGCGGCAGCGAGATCGCCTCTTCCTTCGGGTTCGCAGGCTCGACCCGTACCCGCAGGTCGTACCAGGCGGCCTGGCCGGTGACCGGATCGGCCGCCGCGTAGCGATAGCCGCTGCCCTGGTCGGGCAGGAGCTCGTCGATCAGGTGGTTGAGCAAGAAACCCTTTTGCGATTCCGGCGCATCCGCGGACAGGTTCCAGGTTCCGCGGCGCTTGCCGATCGCGTTCCAGGTCCAGACCGTGTCGTCGTTGACCCCGTCCATCAGACGCACCTGCGCCTTGACCCTGCCGTGACGGGAGGTGATCCACACCCAGCCGTCGTCGTCGATGTTCAGGGCCGCCGCCCGGCGACGGCTGATATAAAGGCGGTTGCTGCCGTGAATCTGGCGAAGCCAGGCGTTCATCGAGCCCCAGCTATGATACATCGCCATTGGTCGCTGGGTGATGGCGTGCATCGGAAAGGTGCTGTCGTCGTTGGCGAGGTCCTCCAAGGGCGGATACCAAGAGGGCAGGGGATCGAAAAACGCTCCGAACCTTTCCCGATGGATGTCCGGCGGCTGCGCCACGCCGTGACCATCGGCGGCGAGCCTGAATTTCTGCAGGATTTCGCTATAGAGCTGGATGACGATGGGCGCTGGCTGGTCGATGAAGCCCATGGCCGCGGCGTAGTCGAGATAGGCCTGGTTGGCATGCTTGAAGTAGGCGGCTTCTTTCGGGATCTCGTCCTGCCAAAAGCAGCCGTTCTCGATATAGCGCTCGAGCTGATCCGGGTTGGGTTCGCCTTTGCCCTTCTCCGATCCATCGGCGCCGCGAAAACCCATGAGGCTGCCGACCCCGGGCTTCCTCTGGTGATTGACCAGATAGTCGGCATAACCGCCGGGATAGCGCGGGCTGCCGTCCTCGGCGGTCAGGCCGGGCAGGCCCAAGCGCGCGCCGAGATCGAGCAGCACGTCCTGAAACGGCCGGACGTCGCGATCCGGCGGAACCACCGGCTGCCGGATCGAATCCGCCGGCCCCTCGGCCGAGCTGATCGGTCGATCGAGCATCGAGATGCAGTCCCAGCGCTCGAGATAGGTGGTGTCGGGGAGGATCAGATCGGCGTAAGCGACGGTCTCGGAAAAATAAGCATCGGCATAGATGATGCGCGGGATCTTATAGTCGCCGCTCGCCTGGTCCTTCTCGGTCAGCATGGCGATGGTGTCACCGACATTCATGGCCGAGTTCCAGGCCATGTTCGCCATGTACATGAAGAGGGTATCGATCGGATAGGGATCGCCTTTATAGGCGTTGGTGATCACCATATGCATCATGCCGTGGACGGCGAGCGGCGCTTCCCAGGAGAACGCCTTGTCGATCCTGCGGGCGCGGCCCGCTTCGTCGACAAGCAGGTCTTCGGGGTCGGTGGGAAAGCCGAGCGGCGGGCCGGCCATCGGTTTGCCAGGCGTGACGTCGTCAGCCTTGCCCGCCGGCTGCGGGGCAGGCGGGATGGGCTTCGGGAAAGGCGGCTTGTAGCGAAAGCCTCCCGGGCAATCGATGCTGCCGAGCAGCACCTGCAGCAGGTGGAGGGCGCGGCAAGTGTGAAAGCCGTTGGCGTGAGCGGAGATGCCGCGCATCGCGTGGATGCCGACCGGGCGGCCGATCATCGTCTCGTGACGCCGGCCGTAAACGTCTGTCCAGGGCTGGTCGATCACCACTTCCTGCTCGAACGCGACGGTGGCGAGCTCCGCGGCTAGTCTTCTGATGGTCGAGGCGGGGATCCCGGTCTCGTCGGCGGCGCGCTCCGGGCTGTATTCGTCGTCGAGATAGCGCTCGGCCAGAAGGTGGAACACCGGCGCTGCCTTGCGGCCGCTCGCCAGGGTCACGATGCCGCTGAGCGCGGGCTTGGCTTTGGCAAGATCGAACGGGCGCGGCTGATCCAGGTCGCGATCCCAGACGATCGGCTTGTCGTCTTCGGTGCGCACGAACAGCCCGTTGCCGGGCCCCTCGTCGAGAATCACCAGCCAGGCGGCGTTGGTGTAGCGGATCAGGTAGTCGATATCGACCTTGCCCGCCTTCAGTAGCTCATGGATGATGGCGAGAATCAGGAGGCCGTCCGTGCCCGGGCGAATGCCCAGCCACTCGTCCGCGATCGCCGAATAGCCGGTCCTCACCGGATTGACCGAAACGAACTTGGCGCCGTTGCCCTTGAGCTTGGAGAGGCCGAGTTTCAGCGGGTTGCTGTCGTGATCCTCGGCGCAGCCGAACATCATGAAATACCGGCAGCGCTCCCAGTCCGGCTCGCCGAACTCCCAAAACGATCCGCCGATGGTGTAGAGACCGCCCGCCGCCATGTTGACCGAGCAAAACCCGCCATGGGCCGCATAATTGGGCGTGCCGAACTGGGAGGCCCACCAGCCGGTGAGCGCCTGGCTCTGATCCCGGCCGGTGAAGAAGGCGAGCTTTCTGGGATCGTCATCCCTGATCTTGCCGAGCCATGACGTCGCGATTTCCAGCGCCTCGTCCCATTCGATCTCCTCGAAGGACGCGGTCCCGCGCTCGCCGACGCGCTTCAAGGGCTTGGTCAAGCGCGCGGGCGCATGGTGCTGCATGATCCCGGCCGAGCCCTTGGCGCACAGCACGCCCCGGTTCACGGGATGATCGCGATTCCCCTCGATGTAACGAATGCCGCCGTTCTTCAGGTGAACTTTGATGCCGCAACGGCAAGCGCACATGTAACAGGTGGTGGTTTTGACCTCGTCGCCGATCGGCAAGGACGTGGCAATGGGTTTTCGGTTGGGCAGCTCGAAGCCTCCGGCTCTTTTCGGGATTTAATCACACAGCGACCGCGTGCCGTTAGCTCATAGCATGACCTAGGAAGCGGTCAAACGGCGCGCGGGTTCACCGCGACCGAATCCAGCGTGAGCTGATCGTTTGCCACCCCGATTTTTCACGGATGTCGGTGGCCTGTTTGTCTGGAGGTGCAAAGCGATCCTGCCTATCAACAAATCATCGATGGCAACAAATCATCGATGGCAAGAAATCATCGATGGCAAGAGATCATCAATGGAAGGAGAGCGGACCATGTCCACCATCGCGCCCCCGATCGACCCGGAATCCGATCCTCGGGTCAAGGCCGTGTTCGACGATATCAGAGAGACCCGCGGCAGCGACTTCATCAACAATCTTTGGCCCCATCTCGCCTTCGATCCGGCCCTGCTCAAGGAAGTGTGGTCCGAGGTCAAGGCGGTGATGGCGACGCAAAGCGAGATCGATCCGCTGACCAAGGAGATGATCTACATGGCGGTGTCGATCGCCAATGCCTGCAGCTATTGCGTCCACTCGCACACCGCGGCCGCGCGCACCAAGGGCATGACCGATGGCATGTATGCCGAGCTGTTGCGCATCGTGTCGCTCGCCGGCCGCACCAACCATCTGGCCAATGCGCTGCAGCTGCCGATCGATCAGGTGTTCGATCGCAGCGCGGGCGGGGCGAGCTGAACCGGAAGCCGAGCGCCCGATCCCGATCGTTCAGGCCGAGCCAGGTGGCGTTGCCGGGACATCACGATCTCGCTTTTAGCGAGAGCATCTCTTGACGTCGTTCGAGCGGCCGGCGATGTTGTCGGCGCTGTTTGCGCTCGCCAAGTTGCCGCCTGATTCGAGCATCTCATGGACATCTACCTGCCAATCGCCGAAGTGTCGGTTAATCTGTTTCTGCTCTTGGGCATGGGTGGCGGTGTCGGTTTCTTGTCGGGCATCTTCGGCGTCGGCGGTGGTTTTCTGATGACGCCGCTTTTGATCTTCATCGGCATCCCGCCTGCGGTCGCGGTCGGTTCGGAGGCGAGCCAGATTCTGGCGTCGTCGAGCTCGGGCGTCATGGCCCACATGCGGCGCAACAATGTCGACATCAAGATGGGAATCGTGCTGGTCGCCGGCGGCGCCGTCGGCTCGGCGTTCGGTGTCTGGCTGTTCCGCGAGCTCCGCGAACTCGGTCAGATCGATCTGGTGATTTCGCTTTCCTACCTGATTTTTCTAGGCATCGTCGGCAGCCTGATGTTCGTCGAATCCGTGCGCGCCTGGTTCCAGGTCCAGTGCAAAGGCGGGCGCGGCAAGCTCCATCGCCATCACTGGCTGCACGGACTGCCGTTCAAGATGCGCTTTCAGCGCTCGCGCCTCTATATCAGCGCGCTGACGCCACTGGTTCTGGGCTTTCTGGTCGGCATTCTCGCGGCGATCATGGGCGTCGGCGGCGGCTTTTTGATGGTGCCCGCAATGATCTACGTGATCGGCATGCCGACCCAGGTCGTCGTGGGTACATCGCTGTTTCAGATCGCCTTCGTGACCGCGGTCACCACGTTCTTGCATGCGGTCAACAACCAAACCGTCGACATCATTCTGGCGCTGTCGCTGATCGTCGGCGGCGTCATCGGCGCGCAGATCGGCACCGGCGTCGGCGCGAAACTTCGCGGCGAGCAGATCAGGATTCTCCTGGCGCTCATCGTGCTGGTCGTGTGTGCAAAGCTTGGTTTCGATCTGATCGTCACGCCCGACGATCTCTATTCCCTCGGCGCGGCGGGGCATTGAGCATGGGACGCCACCGACTCCTCGTCTGGTTTCTCGCCGCCGCCCTGCCGGCCTTCTTGCTTGCAGGTAACCTGCGCGCCAACGGTCTCGCCGCCGATGTCTCCGATCGATTGATCGCGATCACCGCGGCCTTCGTCGGCGGCAAAGTCGTGGTGTTCGGGTCGGTCGACCAGGCCAAGGACGATATCGTGATCACCATGCAGGGCCCGCGGCAAACCCAGACGGTGCAGCGCAAAGCGCGCATTGCAGGCATTTGGATCAACCGCGACCGTGTCCATTTCGAGGACGTGCCGAGCTTTTTTGCGATCGCTTCGACCCGACCGCTGAACGAGCTCGCATCGGAGTCGGTTCGCCATCAATTCGGCCTCGGCGTCGACCACATCGCGCTGAACTTGAGCGACCGATTCGATTACAGCCTCGACGAAAAGGAAGCCTTCGCCGCCGCCCTCATCCGTAACAAGCAAAAGGCCGGTCTCTACACCAAAACCTCGGGAAAGGTGACCTTCCCCGGACCCAAGCTCTTTCGCACGACCTTCAGCTTCCCGGCCAATGTCACGCCTGGCCACTATCAGATCGAGGTGTTGAGGTTGAAGGGCGGCCAGGTGATCGACGCGCAGCAAAGCGGCGTGCTGATCAGCAAGATCGGCATGGAGGCGGAGGTGTTCGACTTCGCCAATCAACGTTCTGCGCTCTATGGTATGATTGCGATCGTCATTGCCGTGGCCGCCGGCTGGCTTGCCGGGGTCGTCTTCAGGAGAGCTTGATCCATGATCGAGGACGATTCGACAATGTCGGAAAATGAGAGCGCAGCCGAAGCCGACCACAGCGAGCGCATCTTTCTGGTGGTGGTCGATCAGACGGAAGAGATGGAGACTGCGCTCTATTTTGCCTGCAAGCGCGCCTATCGCACTGGTGGGCGCGTCGCCCTTCTCTACGTGATCGAACCGCCGGAGTTTCAGCACTGGCTCGGGGTCGAGCGCGTGATGGAGGAGGAGGCGCGCGCGGAGGCTGAGCGGACCCTGCAATCGATGGCCGAGCGGGTGCAATCGATCGTCGGCAAGATGCCGGTGCTCCACGTGCGCCAGGGAACCAGGCGCGAGCAGCTGCTCGCTCTGATCAACGAGGAGCCGGCGATTTCGGTTCTGGTGCTAGGCACCGCCGCCGGACATGAAGACCCGGGCCCCCTGGTCAACTATCTGATCGGCCAGATGAGCGGCACGATGCGCCTTCCGGTCATCCTGGTTCCAGGGCTGCTGTCCAAAGAGGAAATCGACGCCGTCACCTAGTGGTGTGATCACCTCATTTGGTCTTTGCTCATCCGAGCATGCCGGCCGTTTCCGATCTTGTATTGCAGCGTCGGTGCGCTTGCCGTTCGCTGGTCATCACCGCATATCAAGTA
>Ga0224508_10002945_pt1 | contig 14251 bp, 15 predicted proteins | sample SF_Jan12_sed_USG_4_FD_170157 | JGI IMG/M metagenome (GOLD analysis project Ga0224508, IMG submission 170157) | Sediment microbial communities from San Francisco Bay, California, United States - SF_Jan12_sed_USGS_21 | ecosystem: Environmental > Aquatic > Marine > Sediment | place: USA... | reverse complement strand
ATCGGATGTCATGACAGCGGAAACGCCGGCGCCTGATCTGCTGGCAGCTTTCAATTTCAGCTACTTCATATTCCGGACGAGAGATGAGTTACGCGCCTACTTCAAAAAGTCCTACGACGCGCTAAAAGAAGACGGCGTGTTCTTCGTGGATTTGTTCGGCGGTCCGGAGGCTCAGGAGGAAACCAAGGAAAAGACCAAGCACAAACGATTTACCTACATCTGGCACCAGGCCGAATTTCACCCGGTGACTAACTACATCCGCTGCCACATCCACTTCAAATTCAAGGACGGCTCGCGGATCAAGAGAGCCTTTACCTACGAATGGCGGCTCTGGTCAGCGCCTGAGATTCGCGAGGTGCTTGCCGAAGCCGGCTTCAAGAAAACGACCCTTTACTGGGAAGGCGAGGACGAGGACGGGGAGGGCAATGGCGAGTTCACACCTGACGAAAAGGGTGAGGCAGATCTGGCCTGGATAGCGTATATTGTCGCTGAGAAATAAGTAATAAACTGCCGAAAATTTAGTAAGTTGCTGCAGTAATATACAAAGCGGCTTACTAGCTGCGGTTGAACATAATACTCGAAAATCAGTCACTTATAGGCTTATAATCGCCGGTCCCGCCGGGGCGCCGGCATTTCATTTGGGTGTGATTGGATAAATCCGGAATGGCTAGGGACCTGGAAGTCGCGATTCTGTTTGCTGATGTCGTCGGCAGCACGCAGCTGTACGACCAGTTCGGCGACACCAAGGCCAGCGAGACAGTCGCGCATTGTCTTGACGTCATGAAAGACGCCACCCACCAGTTCAGCGGCAAAGTCATCAAAACGATCGGCGATGAAGTCATGAGCACTTTCGCGACCGTTGATGATGCGATGGGTGCGGCCAGCCAGATGCAGTCGCGAATATCGTCGGACGCGGATGGCAGCGACGAAAGTATCCCGGTGACAATTCGCATTGGTTGTCATTTTGGTCCCGTGGTCGAGGAAACAAACGATATTTTCGGTGCGGCAGTGCATACGGCAAACCGGATGACCTCGCAGGCAAAAGCAAATCAAATAATCATATCCGGAACAACCGTCGATCAGATGAGTGATGAATGGAAAGCGCAGACGCGACAGATAGACGTTGCGACTGTGCGCGGCCGGCTGGATGAAGTCGCACTATTTGAACTAATCTGGCAGCCTGATGAAGCGACCAGCATGGTCCCGACCATCGAATGGAAGGAGAAGGGCAAGGGTCCCAGCAAAGTCACGCTGTCTTTTCGCGATAGTACGGTCATCGTCAATGACCAGAAGAAGAACATCAATATGGGTCGGGCAGACGATAATGACCTCGTTGTTAAGGGAAACCTGATTTCACGAATTCACGCGCGCGTCGAAATGCGGCGCGGCAAGTTCTTGCTTATCGATCAGAGTACCAACGGTACGTTTCTTGAGAGCGCTAATGGTGAGGAAACGTTTGTGCGGCGCGATAGTACCGAGCTCAACGGCGAAGGAATTATCGGACTGGGTCGGGTGGCGAAACCGGGCACGCCACTGGCGATACATTTCATCTGCGAGGAATAAAAAAGGGGTCAGAGTACGTTTTTGCTGAATCGCCACGATGGCGACTCAGCAAAAACGTACTCTGACCCCTTTTTTATTCTGCCTTTTGCAGGTCCTCGACGATCCGTCGGTGCTGATCGTGCAGTCCCTCCGGCAACCGCTCGCCGTAGCTATCCAGGTACTCGCCAACCGAGTCCATTTCCTGTTTCCACTGCTCGACATTGACGGACAACAGCGCATCCATCGTTTCGACCTCGACGTCCAGACCACTGGTATCGATGTCCTCGGCATTGGGCAAGTAGCCGATGGGTGTATCACGTGCATCAACCCTGTTTTCACAGCGGTCGAGAATCCAGCGCAGCACGCGCAGATTTTCACCGAAGCCCGGCCACAGGAATTTGCCCTCCGCATCCTGGCGGAACCAGTTGACGTGAAATATCCTCGGCAGATTTTCAGATTTCTCCGCAAACGAGAGCCAATGTGCCCAGTAGTCCGCGAAGTTGTAGCCGCAGAATGGTTTCATCGCCATCGGATCACGCCTGACTACGCCTACCTCACCAATATTTGCCGCCGTTGTTTCGGATGCGACGCCGGCACCAACCAGAACACCGTGTTGCCAGTTCTTTGCTTCATAAACCAGTGGCGCAAGTTCTTTGCGACGACCGCCGAACACCAGCGCCGAAATCGGCACTCCGTCAGCGGCCTCTGCTAGCTCGGAATACGACGGATTTTGTTTGGCTGAAACGGTAAATCGTGAATTTGGATGTGCTGCAGGACCATTGCCGGATTGGTAGTCGCGGCCCTGCCAGTCGACGCTGGGTTCGCCAACTTCCTTGTCTTCCCACCACGGCTGATTGTCGTCAGTGGTTGCGACGTTGGTGAAAATGGTGTTGTCGTGAATCATGTCAAACGCATTCTTGTTGGTTTTAGCATTTGTACCGGGCACAACGCCGAAATAACCAGCCTCAGGATTGATCGCGCGCAAGTGACCATTGTCATCCAGGTGTAACCAGGCGATATCGTCGCCGAGCGTCCAGATTTTCCAGCCGGAATGTGATTCCGGCGGAATTAACATTGCCAGGTTGGTTTTGCCGCAAGCCGAAGGAAACGCGCACGCGACGTAATGTGTCTCACCTTCAGGATTCTCGATGCCGACGATCAACATGTGTTCAGCCAGCCAGCCTTCCGTTCGCGCCTGCCAGCTTGCGATTCGGAGTGCGTGACATTTCTTGCCGAGCAGGGCGTTGCCACCATAGCCGGAGCCAATGCTCTTGATCGTCAGTTCTTCCGGGAAATGCATGATGAAGCGACGGTCCGGATCAAGGTCACCGGTCGAGTGCAGGCCCTTGACAAAAGCACCTTCCTTTTCAATGCGTTCTTTTGCGGCGGTGCCCATCCGTGTCATCAGCCTCATGTTAGTGACGACGTAGGGACTGTCCGTAATTTCGACGCCGAGGCGGGCGTACGGAGAGTCAATCGGCCCCATGCAATAGGGTATGACATACATTGTCCGACCCTGCATGGCGCCGTCGAACAGTGCGTCGATTTTGGCATGCGCATCCGCAGGATTCATCCAGTTATTGTTCGGGCCGGCATCGTTCTCGTTCTGTGTGCAGACGAAAGTCAGGTGTTCGACTCGCGCCACATCCGACGGGTCAGATCGGTGCAGATAGCAATTCGGATAGTATTCCTCATTCAGCGGAATCAGCACGCCGGAGTTTTGCATTTCTTCGACCAGGCGCTGGTTTTCGCCGTCGCTGCCGGTGCACCAGTGGATGCGTTCGGGTCTTGTGAGTTGAGCAACGGAATCGACCCATTCTTGTAGGGCCGGTAAGGCGGTGGTCATATCGAGTGTCTCGCGGTATGTTGAGCAAATTACTCGCGGTTTTATCGGGCAGACCGCGTTCAGGGTCCGGAATTATACATAGCCGCCGGTTTTCTGCATCCTCGGGCAGGGTAGTATCGCCGCAGCTGGCGGGTTGTGACAGGAAATGTGTATTTATGGCTAATAAACCCCCGCGAACAGGAATCCTGGGGAAGGCACAGAAATTGGAGAACGATCAGCGAGATCGGGCTGATCCAAACGCGGATTTGCAAGGCGGGGAGCTGTACCGTGCGCTGATGCAATGTGCGGACGACGCGATGGCCGTTCTGCAAGGCGACACGGTTGTCGATTGTAATGCCGCAATGCTCAAATTGTTTGGCGGCAAGAGACAGGAATATATTGGCAAAAAGCCGTGGGAGATCTCTCCCGTGGCCGGTTTCGCCGGCAGCCCCTCGACCGATCGCAGTCGCGAATATATCAGGGAGGCTTACGAGCAAGGTCCGGTTCGGTTCGACTGGACTCATCGAATGCCAGGTGGCGAAATCCTGCACCTCGATGTCAGTCTGACATGCATCGATTTGTCCAAGGGTAAATGGATTCTTGTTGTTCTCCGGGACGTGACTGAAAAGAAGTCGGCACGGTTGCAGCTTGAGCAACGGGTCGCCTTCCAGTCATTGCTGGCCGAGATTTCAGAAGGTTTCATTACCGCGGAATTTGACCAGGTTGACAACTGGATTGAACAGGCACTTGAGTTAATCGGTCAAGGTTACGATCTTGATCGCCTCGGTCTATGGTGGCTTGATCAAGAAGCGCAAATTGCGCGGCGCAGTCATCAGTGGAATCGGAGTGGAATCCCGAGCCGAACGCTGGCTGTAGGATTCGATAAGGCCCCGTGGTCCAATGACCGGGCCCTTTCCGGTACTGGATTTCACCTGGATACCCTGGATGATTTGCCGCCAGAGGCGAGTAAGGACAGAGCCCTTTACGAATACGAGGGCGTTACCTCTCTGCTGTTTGCGCCGGTTGTCATTGATGAACAGACCGTCGGCAATTTGTCATTCGTTACGATCGGTCGTGAGCGTCGGTGGCCGGCACCGACCAGGGCAGAGCTCCGCCTGATCGGTCGCCTGGTCGCTACCGCGTATCAGCGACATGAAAGCCTGCAGACCATTCGGGCACGCCAGGCTGACCTCGAACGGTCGCAACGTGTTGCTCAGGTTGGAAGTTTCACGCAAACCGCGAGACCGGGCAAAAGTCTTGCAGACGAATTCGGTATCCTGAAGATGTCGGCACAGGCATGTGAAATCTACGGTATTGACCCTGGCACGGAATCGGTCGATCTCGTCATCTCTCGAATTCACCCCGATGATCTTCAGCAGGCGTTGAGCGTCGCTGCTGAATCGATCAGGAATAGAACGAACCATGCAATGGACTACCGAATTGTCAGGCCGGACGGTTCAGTCGTGTACATCGAGGAGCGTGCGGAATTCGAACTTGGCGAGGAGGGGCAGCCAGTCAAATGGTTCGGTACTGCAAAAGACGTGACTGATCGGGTCAAAGCCAATGAGGAACTTTCCGGCGCGCTTGATGAAATCTGGCAACTCAAAGACCAGCTGCATGATGAAAACGTCTATCTTAGAGGCAAGATCAGATCTGCGCAGAGCTCTGACGTTATGATCGGTGATAACCCTCGCTTCAAGAGCGTGCTGGTCGCGGTCGAAAAAGTCGCCCCGACTGACCTCACGGTTCTCATACTTGGCGAAACAGGGACTGGTAAGGAACTTGTGGCGCGCGAGATCCACGAACTCAGTGACCGACGCGGCAAACCAATGATCAGCGTTAATTGTGCCGCGCTCTCGTCGGAATTGATCGAGAGCGAATTGTTTGGGCACGAATCAGGTGCATTTACCGGCGCACAAAAACGTCGCACCGGTCGCTTCGAACTCGCCGACGGCGGTACATTATTTTTAGATGAGATAGGGGACTTGCCAATTGATGTACAGGCAAAGATCCTTCGTGTGATTCAAATTGGCGAGTTTGAACGTCTCGGTGGCGACGAAACGCTGAACGTTGACGTTCGACTGATAGCTGCGACCAACCGAAAACTCGGGCAAATGGTGAAAGACGGAAACTTTCGAGCAGATTTGTTCTACCGAATAAACAGCTTTCCGATTGAGTTGCCACCGTTGCGGGAACGGCGGGATGACATTTCGCTGCTGGCCAGCCATTTTGTCGATAAACACAGAGAGCGGCTTGGCCAGCACATTGAATCGATAGCGCCACAAATGATTCATTACCTTCATTCGAGGGAGTGGCCTGGAAACGTCCGGGAGCTGGAGAATTTTATTCGGCGCGCGATGATAGCGTGCGGTGACAGAGTCCTCGATTACACCGAACAGGAAGAGATGCGAAATTCTGCTTTGTCGAGATCGGACGCAGTTGCTGACCCGAAACCGGTCGATCTGGATGCTGTTCAGCAGCAACACATCCTTTCGGTGCTCAATAAATGTAACTGGGTAATAGACGGGGAGGCAGGCGCGGCCTTCGTGCTGGGGCTGCCGCCCAGCACGCTTAGATCTCGAATGAAGCGCTTGGGTATCCAGCGCCCACAACAGCATTGATGAATATGGTTTGAGTTCCGGACTACAGCGGCAATATATAGCTGGCACAATTCAACATTTTTCAGGTATGCCGTTGTTGATTTGTGCATTAAAAGCAAACAGGAAAATAAAGTCCTTTGTGATCTCGCCACTCATTTTGTCAGCCGTGAAGACCCAGTCGACCACTTCAATTCGGTCGCAATTGCCAAATCCCTGGTTGATGGCAAATGCGAGCAGCAGCGTGTGTTCATAGGCATCATTTTTTTCAGTAGAAAATGACTGCAAAACCTTCTTTTGAGTGTTCGGAAAAAATGTGAATTGCCACATATACTCCGTGAAGATTCTGATCGAATCGACGGAAAGTGGTCTTTCGTTGAGTGTGCCGGCATAGCCGTTTCGCAGATTTCGATCGACACCATCGCGATTGATGCTGCTACATTTGAATACGCGGGAAAATCCTGGCGACGTGAGGTCCGCCACGTTTCCAACTCCGTCAGGGTAGGACAGTTCCCTAATGAACTCGAAATATTTGTTGTTTTCGATTGCACCAACGTAATAACCGTTGACCGCACGTAACTCGTTGTCAGCCGCCTCCAGTTCATAAGCTTCGTCGTAGTCGTCAGTGCAAATCTCGTACGATATCGATGCATCCTTTACATGATACAGGGAGTAGCTACGTTGCGTGTTGGCTCGTTCGTCGACGAAGAATCCTTCAGGCACGGAAAACGTGGTGTCGTATACCTTTGCAATTATTTCTGCGTCGGTAGGTAGTTGCCTCGCATTAATTGCTTCTGGTGCCTGGGCGTCGCCCGGTTCATCGGGTGCCGATCCGCCGCACGCGACGAGCAGCAAATAGCTCAGCGACAACGGCAAGAATAGAGTATTGGCAGATTGGGTAGCGCGGCAGATCATTAGATGCGATCACTACGAAACCGTGTGACGCAAAATGGGCAACTTTTGCAGCGCAGTTTCGAGCAACCTGACGATGAAGCCGGTTAGGCAGGAACAGCGGTTTTGCGCCAGATCGATAGTTCTTCCGGCGCCTGCACACCCATTTTCACGCGGTTGGTTCCGCTCGAAAAAATCGTTATCTCGATGGGTCCGTTCTGGAACAGATCCGCTAGGGTCAATTTGAGATCAGTGTCTTCCCCAGGGCGAATCAGGATGGATTCTGCATCGCGTCGGCTAACAATCAACATTGTATCGATTCCTTTTCATTTAACGGGTTTCAGACCTCTGCGATTGAACGGGCACCCAGGTACCTGGTGTCCTGTCCGCGCGGTCCATACGTGGTTTCCTGCTCTGTACCATTGCGCAACAACGAAAGCGCACTTCTGATTTGTTCTCGTCTGACATGAATTATTGCGCCATTCGTCGAATTCGATTCGTGACAGGCCTTAACAATGTCGATGAGCTGTTCCCAGCTACGCACAAGCAGTGAATCGTCATCGCACCAGGCCGCCAGTGCTTCCATATCATCCGGGTCCGATCCAAATCCGCAGGCAGAAAATACCTCTATGCGCTTTGCTTCAAGGGCTTCGAGTTTGTTAATGCACATCTGCTTCTTAACACTGGCGGACTTCAGTGATGTCGTATCCTTGTTTTCAAGCGCGGCACGCTCTTCCTGAAGTACTTCTTTTAGCGCCAGCGCGTGATAGATGCTCTCGCCGAGGATTTTCCCAACCCTGGAATGGCACTCAGTGGCGGTGATCTCGCTCATAGCTAGTCACCGAGTTCCCGGTCGTGCCTTAGGAGAGCATCCGCAATTTTCCCGGCATCAATCTGATATTCGCCATTCTCGATTTGAGCCTTGACTGCCTCTACCCGGGAGCTATCGAAGTCCGGGAGGGAAGCGAGGGTCTTTTCGAGCCTTTCCAGAAGCTTGGCGCTACTGGTGAGTTCGACGGTATCGTCTGTATTTTTTTGGCTTACGGCGTCATTGCCTTGTCCGGACGCATCGGTGCCTACCTTCCGGGTAGTACCGGATTCGCCGATCTTGCTACCAATTTTTCCGAGTAAGCCCTGATCCATCGGATTGATCCTGTTAGACATAATCTCCAACCTCAACTGTCATTGTTGCTACACATAGATATCGGCAAGCCCATGGGAATCTTTAGGCTTTGCCAACGATTTAATAACTCTTTATTGCACAAGAACTTCCACGTATTCCGGTGAGCGGACCAGGCCTTCGACGACGCGCGCAGATGCGACGTTTTCGACCTTGATTCGCTGGTCAACGGCTCCATCCATCAGCGCCTTTCCTTCCATCTTGATGTTCAGTCCATTGCTTCGTACTACAAGCGTGACCGATTGGCCACGTTTGACGACGAGATCCGCAACAAGAAGCGATGGCGTGACGATCTTGCCGGACACAACCTGGTGCTTCAGCCGCTGACCAATCGCGTCGTCTGGATTGGACAAATAGCCGCGAGTTAGCCTGGATACATCACGATCCTCTTTAACCAGGTCGGCCGCGGCCAACACGTGACCACGAGGCAATGTTTTGCTGGCAATCAGCACGGACTCTGTTACCACGACTTCGACGGGTACATATAATTTCCAGGGGCGGCTGCCGTTGCAGCGAACGCCAACTACAGTGCGCGCGGACAAAGCCGTGCCGCGACGTAGAAACGGTTCGAGCGGGCTGTCGCAGGCTGGTAGCCGTAGCCTTGGGTCGAGACGTGCGGCCTGAGGTTTGACGCGTTGATCCGATCTTGCGGTCCGCTCGAGCACATATTTCTCAGCAACATCCGCGATCTCAGACAAGGACTGCCAGTCCGCTGCCTGCGCAGTTACCGACATTGCCAGTGCGGCGCCGCCTGCCAGGATTGCACAATAAGCCAGCAGGCTACGCCTCAACCATCCTGGTGACGGCACGTCGTCAGAAAAACGACGGAAATAGGACGAGATCGTCAAATTGTTGGCGGTAGTGTTCGCAATATTCATTCTTAGCCTCACCTGCCCTGCAAGCCCTGATGCTTCAGTCCTCTGGCTCATTCACATGGTTTGCCTGGCGGACCAACGAAGCATCTTCAAATAAACCTGCCAAGTAACAATGCAAGACGCATGCCAGAGTTGGGCGAAACTGCCGCGGCTGAATTTCCTGAGAAGCGAACGGTTGCCGCCGGGCGGCAATGTTTTGCCGCAATACCCCACTGTTTTATCGGCAGACACGTCGCAAACCTTAATTAAACCGATCGAATCGAAGTTGGCATGGCAGTTGCATAACGAGTAATCGTAAGTGAACTGAGACGGAAATCATGAAAACCAATTTATTCGCAAATCACGAACAGGCACTGAAATTCCGGGCACTGCGGAATCAAGTCCTGTCATCCAATATCGCGAATGCAGATACACCCAATTACAAGGCACGCGATATCGATTTCGGATCCGCGCTTGAGAAAGCTCAGGGTGGTGCGCTGTCAATTACGAAAACCAGTGATCTCCATCAGTCAAGCTGGAATACCAACAGGTTGGGCGCTCAGGTCAAGTATCGCGTACCCATGCAGCCGACCCTGGACGGAAACACGGTTGAAACCGATGTGGAGCAGGCTGCATTTGCAGAGAACGCAGTGCAATACCGGGCAACACTGGCGTTTCTTGATGGGCAGATTCGCACACTACGATATGCCCTTAAGGGAGGAGACTGATGTCTCTGTTTAAAGTTTTCGATGTCGCCGGAACTGCGATGAACGCGCAGTCCGTGCGTATGAACGTAACGGCAAGCAATCTCGCGAATGCGGGTAGCGTCAGCGGCGATGCAGACAATGTCTATCGCGCTCGTCATCCGGTTTTTGCAAGTTTTGGCGACACGCTTGCCGAGCAAACCGGTGTATCCGGCGTCAAGCTTAATGGTGTCATTGAAAGCAATGCTCCATTGCAGGTGCATTACCGGCCCGATCATCCTGACGCCGACGAGGACGGGAACGTATATGTGAGCAACGTCAACACGATTGAAGAAATGGTCAACATGATGTCCGCATCGCGTTCATATCAGAACAACGTCGAGATGATCAATACAACCAAAGACCTGTTATTACAAACGCTGTCGCTTGGGCGCTGATTCAGACGGCAGGAACCAGGAAATAAACGCTATGGAAATATCAACCTTCGATAATGACGCGCTGTTTGCGCCGCCACCGCAACAACGCAGGAACGACGAACTTGGTCAGGAAGATTTTCTGACACTGATGATCTCGCAGTTCCGCAACCAGGATCCGTTCGAACCAATGGACAATGGCGATTTCCTGGGCCAGCTCGCCCAGTTCGGCACCGTCAGCGGTATCGAGAACCTGAACAGCGCATTTGCCGGCCTGGCCGGATCTATTCAGAGTGAGCAGGCGCTACAGGCGGCCAACCTGGTTGGGCACGACGTACTCGCTGCAACAGATATTGGCTACCTCGAAGAAGGCGCAGCTGTTTCGGGTGCAATCGAGCTCGACTCGAGCGTCAGCAACATCCAGATCGAGATCACCGACGTTAATGGTGAACTGGTGCAACGCCTTGAAATTGGCGAGCGACCGCCGGGTCTTACACGATTTGAGTGGGATGGTCGCGATCTCAACGGTGATACAGCGCCGGAGGGCCACTATCAAATCACAACCCGGGTGATTCGTGGCGGAACGTTCGAAAATGTACAGCCGCTGCTGCAAGCAAATATTGACAGCGTAAGCCTCGGTCGATTTGGCCAGGGCCTGATTCTGAACATTCGCGGCGGCGACACATTGTCGCTCAGCCAGGTAAACCGAATTTTGTAGTCGAAATATAAGGACTAAGGAGAAAGATCATGCCATTCGCCGTAGCATTAAGTGGACTAAACGCCGCCTCTTCAGATCTGGAGGTGACCGCGAATAACGTAGCCAATGTCAACACGACTGGGTTCAAAATGTCGCGCGCACAATTTGCGGAAGTATTCGCAGTAGGCACGCAGAGTGTTGGCTCAAGTGCATCAGGCAGCGGCGTACGATTATCTGCCGTCGCGCAACAGTTTACGCAGGGAAATATCGATTTCACGGACAACGCTCTCGATCTCGCGATCGGCGGCGAAGGTTTCTTCGTCCTGAGTGACGGTGGTGCTCGCAGCTATACTCGCGCCGGTGCGTTCGGCGTTGATAACCAGGGAAATGTTGTCAATGCGCAAGGGTCGCGTTTGCAGGCATACCCGTTTGCCGGCAACGGCCTTTTCAATACGGGCACCCCGCAGGACCTGACTCTGACGACGGGCGCGAATCCGCCGCAGGCAACGACCATAGCAACGTTCGGCATCAATTTGCCCGCCAATGCATCCGTGCCTCTCAACCCGGTATTCGATCCGGCCGATCCGTCCAGTTTCAATCACACCACTTCGGTGACGGTTTACGACTCGCTCGGTGCTGCGCATACGGCGACCGTATATTTCATCAAGGATCCGGCAGTCAATACCTGGAATACCCAGGTGGAGATTGAAGGCAACCCGGTGGCGGGCGCGGTGCCCATCGTTTTCGCACCTGACGGCAGCCTGGCATCGCCAGCTGGTGGGCAAATGCCGTTGGCGGCCTACAACCCCGGTACTGGTGCAGCAAATATCCAGATGGCATTGAATTTTGGAACGGCAACCCAGTTTGGTAGTGCCTTCGGCGTAAATTCCCTGTCCCAGGATGGATTTACAACGGGCCGGTTGACCGGCGTTAGCGTTGATCCGGAAGGAATCGTATTCGCACGATTCACGAACGGTCAGTCCACTTCGCTCGGCAAGCTGGCGCTCGCGAATTTTGTGAATCCGCAGGGTTTGCAGCAGCTTGGCGATACCACCTGGGGCGAGTCTTTTCAGTCCGGTGATGCGTTGCTGGGTGAAGCAGGTACGGCGTCATTCGGCAACATTCAGTCCGGTGCGCTGGAGTCTTCGAACGTGGACCTGACAGCACAGCTGGTGCAGATGATTACTGCACAACGGAATTTCCAGGCGAATGCACAAATGATCTCCACTGCAGATACCGTGACGCAAACCGTCATCAATATCCGGTAGTGGCTACGTAACAATTGTGAGACACGAAAATGGATGAGATGGTTTTTCTTGCAATGACCGGGGCGAAACAGACCGAGTATGCGCAGGCTATCAACAGTAATAACCTCGCCAATATTTCGACCACTGGATTTCGCGCCGACCTGCATTCGTTTAGTTCGATTCCAATCGATGGACCGGGAGTGGATTCCCGCATAAACGCGGTGGTTGATTCCTACGGCACCGATTTCGAGCAGGGTGCGATTGCCAGCACGGGTCGCGACCTTGACGTGGCTGTCCAGGGTGACGGATTCCTGGCGGTGCAAGGTCCGGACGGCGAGGAAGCCTATACCCGTGCCGGCGACCTGCGCATTGATGCCGGAGGCTTGCTGGCTACCGGATCCGGTCACCTTGTCCTGGGAGACGGCGGGCCGGTCGCGATTCCGCCACATTCGAGCTTGTACATAGGCGCTGACGGCACAGTTTCGATTCAGCCACTCGGCCAGGGTCCTGAAACGCTGGCGATTGTCGATCGCATCAAGCTCGTCAATCCGGATGCGAGCCTGCTGCAAAAAGGCAGCGACGGCTTATTGCGATTACCGGACGGAGAAATCGCTGATCCAAGTGCAAACGCGCGTCTTTTGTCGGGCGCACTTGAACAAAGCAACGTCAACATCGCCAAAACGCTCGTCAATATGATCGAGTTGTCGCGACAGTACGAGATGCAGATCAACGTTATCAGGACAGCAGAGGAAGACGCCGATGCCGCCGCACAAATGATGCGTATCGGCTAACGCGAAAATTTTATAGGAGTATGAAATGAGTCAGGCACTGTGGATTGCAAAGACCGGTCTGGACGCCCAGCAAACGCGCATGGCGGTGGTTTCCAACAACCTCGCCAACGTCAATACGACCGGGTACAAGCAGAGCCGGGCGGTTTTCGAGGACCTGCTATATCAAACCGTCAGACAGTCGGGCGGCCAAACATCGCAGGATACCGAATTACCGTCAGGCATGAACCTGGGTACCGGCGTCAGAATCGTCGCGACGGAAAAATTGTTTTCACAAGGCAGTATCCTGCAAACGGACAACGCGCTCGACGTGGCGATTAAAGGTCGTGGCTTCTTTCAGATTCTGCTGCCCGACGGCAACCTGGCGTACACGCGGGACGGGACCTTTCAGAAAAACTCGGATGGCGAGCTGGTCACGGCAAATGGTTACGCAGTACAACCGGGCATAACGATTCCAGATGCAGCGCAGACTATCACGATCGGCAACGATGGCACTGTGTCGGTGAAGCTGGCCGGAATTCCAACGCCTTCGCAGGTAGGTTCGTTAGAGACCGTTGATTTCCTCAATCCGGTGGGCCTGCAGCCGATCGGCGAGAACCTTTATATCGAAACGGCATCCAGCGGAACCGCTCAAGCCGGAACGCCAGGCCTTAATGGGCTCGGATCGCTGGCGGCGGGCGCACTCGAAGGCTCGAACGTCAATGTCGTTGCGGAACTGGTCAATATGATCGAAACGCAGCGTGCCTACGAAATGAATTCAAAGGCCATTTCCACCAATGACCAGATGATGCAGTACCTGAACAACAACCTGTGACGGGTGTCCCGAATGATTAACAAATATTTGCAGCGAAAGTTTTCAGCCCTGGCCATAACATTGTTTTTGGTCGGCGGCTGCAGCATGTTGCCGCAGAAAGAGGAGTCCTACGAACCACCACCACCGATCAGCATGGCGACCGCGCCGGTGACCAGTGGTGCTATTTACCAGGCTGGATTGGAAGTTCGCTTGTTCGAAGATCTCAAGGCGGGGCGGGTTGGTGACATTCTGACCATTCGTCTTGTCGAAAGAACCGCGGCATCCAAAAACTCCGCGACTTCTGTATCGAAAGCGACAGAGGTGACGCTCGCCAACCCGACGGTATTCGGTGAGGTGCTGTCCAAGGACACCCAACCATTGTTCGAAGGAAGCCTCGACGGTGACTCATCGTTTGATGGCGTAGGAGCAAGCAGCCAGAGCAACAGCCTGAGCGGCGATATTACGGTCACAGTCGTCGAGCGATTCCCGAATGGCAATTTACGAATTCGCGGCGAAAAGTGGGTAAACATCAATCAGGGGAAAGAATTCATTCGTTTGTCCGGCATCATTCGCCCCTACGACATCGGGCCGGACAATTCCGTAGTGTCGGGCAAGGTCGCCGACGCACAAATAACTTACAGCAGTAAAGGTGTATTGGCTGCGGCGAACAAAATGGGACTGATTACGCGTTTCTTTAACTCGGTATTTCATCCGTACTAG
>Ga0224508_10002944_pt1 | contig 14252 bp, 11 predicted proteins | sample SF_Jan12_sed_USG_4_FD_170157 | JGI IMG/M metagenome (GOLD analysis project Ga0224508, IMG submission 170157) | Sediment microbial communities from San Francisco Bay, California, United States - SF_Jan12_sed_USGS_21 | ecosystem: Environmental > Aquatic > Marine > Sediment | place: USA... | reverse complement strand
GTTTTAGCCTGACCGCGGTCTCCCGAAAGGTCCAATTCCTGCCGGCTCATATGGTTGGTGGATATAAAGCTTCATTTATTTGCCAAGGAAGTGTAAATAAATACTATTAGTAATCAATGATGTACTACACTATGTTGAGAGTCTATGTTAAGTTGTGCCGAAATTTGTAATACGAACCGACGCGGATTGATTCATTGTTAATATTTTTTATTAGGAGCTAGCTGTTATGAGGAAAAATCTGGCTATAGGTTTTCTATCTCTAACCTTCTTGTTACCCGCAGCGAGCCATGCTGCCAGGGACTATGGTCGTAATCCAGCTGATTTTTTCGGCCAGGTTTATTTTGCTGCCAAGTATGGTGAAATTACGATTGCTGACGATGTTCCGGAAAATGGATCTGATATCAGAAATTTAGGTTTCGCGTTCGGCAAGGGTATTAATGATGTCTTATCGATGGAGTTAGCATTTTCCACTACCGTAAGCGAAGATGACGATTACCTGGGGAGCGGAGCTAGTGCGTCCGTTGATACTTTAGGACTATTTTTGGCCGCCAAAACTCCAGGCAAAGTATATTTCAAGGGAAGGGTGGGCTATACCCGGGTAACGCAAGAATTTAGCAGTGGTTCCGGTTTCCCTGAGCTTGAAGGAACGAAAAACATCTATGGCTTGGCAGTTGGCGTTGGAGGTGGGATTAAGGTAGGCAAAAATGGTGCCATCGAGTTGGAGTATGCGTTATTTCCGACGAGGGATGATGTACAAACTGTCGATCTTGGCCCTAGTATAGGCCGGCTTGAATTTGATCTAGAAATGGATTTTATTAGCCTGTCCTATGTTTGGAGCGCCAATTAGCTTCGCGAAGTATTGCTTTAATGACCAGGCATAAAACATCACCCTGAATTTTCATTCCTGGTTGGTAAAATGATATAGCCAGACCACTGAATATCCGTCTCATCTAAAGTAGCCTTTTTGCTGCGGCGCGAAAGCTGATCGGCATTAATGTCGTCAAAACTGTAGAACGGGCAGGGGTTTGCTGGTGTAAATCTCGCCGTAAGCCTCACTGTTTTCGGGATACCCTTCCGGGTCGATGAAAGCGACCTGATATTCGCTGGCACTAAAATTTTCGAAATCGAACTGCCACTTGTTATGTGGCCAAAAGTATTCGCAGGCACCGCGCTTCGGGTAAAAGGCGGCGTCATACAGGGTACCGAATCCGCGCGCAAAACGGCTGTGATAAAGCGGGAACTGCAGGAATTCCCGGGTAAAGGCCCAGGCCGTATGTTCGTGGTCGGCGATGACATTGTGCAGGTGTTGACGGCGCGCATGAGTAAACACTTTCTCTTCGTATAACGGCCAGTGGCTATCTGCCTGGTGATTGGTGGCGACGCGGCCGCCGACGAATCGCGGCTCGCTACCGGCGGCGATTTCAACCGTCTCGTATCTGGCCTCGCGGTCCAGCAACATGATGTTGTAGGCTCCCTGGATCGGGATGCGTCGAATCAGCTCGCAGGCCTCCCTGACATCGCCGGCAAACTCGAGCAAATAGCGCAAAAGAATGGATATCCCGAAACCCTGACCGAATTCTTCGCGCCCACCGAAGGACATCGACACCGCCAGTCCATCATCATTGATCCCGTCAAGTACGCCGGACATGCAATCGAGCATGGCGATTACCTGGCGTGCGCCAAACTTTGAGCGCATCAACAAGCCATCGAATACGTAGGGTGAATAATCGTAGCTGCGCACCAGTACCGATTCATCGGCATCGTAGATTGCCTGTGAACAACCGCGAAACAATGGCGGTGGACAGTACTGCGCGAGAAAGCGAGCGGCATGATCGCCGCCACCGGCGAGCTCGACCATCGCATCGTATACGGGTTCGAACTCTGGCATATACCGTCTGAGTGCCTGCGCGGATTCGTGGTAAGTGGGTCGGTCGCGTTCTCCGTAGCGCAGGAACCAGCGTTTGTAAGCCGGCCACAGCAATTTGAACTGGTGCTGCCAGTTCTCCCCGGGCGCATCTTCCGCGAATGCGCGGAAGGTAAAATCCATCTGCGTGGGCGAAGTCATCAGAACGGCGAAAACGGTGGATCGACGAATGCCGGTGGGGTTATTTCAGCGCCGTCTTCTTCTTCGGCAACAGCGTTACCAATCGGTTCGAGATCGTTTCGGGTCCACCAGTACCAGAAACCCTGCTCGCGCAACCAGGCGCCGAGCTTATCGATGCTGTTCCATTCGCGGCCTGCCCCGCGTGCGTTGTATACCCGGCAAAGCTGGCTATCGACGTAAACCGCCACTGCCCAGGCCAGCGGGTGCTTGCCCGAATCACCGTAACCGCCGCCCTGGTGCATTCGTTCGACGCGATAAACCACGGCGAATTCGCCCAGCCTGGCACCGTCGCGTAATGGCGCCAGATCGGCCTGGGTGACTGATCCGGTTATTCCTAGCTCTACATCTTGGTTCATGATGTTGACTTTGGTTGATTAGTTGACTACATTATGGTTCATGGTGTAGCTATTAGCAATTGATCGTGGCTGCATTCTCAAAATCAATGTATTTTTTGATTCATTTTTCATCTAACCACACTATGGAGCATATTGTGAGTAAGAAAGTATCCCCAATCCCGCGCGGTTATCGTACCGCAACCCCTTGCCTGACCGTTTTCGATGTCGATAGCGCTGTCGCCTTTTACCAGGCTGCTTTCGGTGCCGAACTGTTGAGCCGCCAATCCGGCGCCGATGAAGCGGTGGCCTTACATGCAACCATGAAAATTGGCAACAGCATTATAGCCTTAAACCGGGAAGCCCCCGAACTGGGTATTCTGTCACCGGCGAGCCTCGGTGCCTGTGTCGGTCAAATCCACCTTTATGTCGATAATGTCGATACCAGTTGGGAGCGAGCACTAGAAGCCGGCGCCATGACACACACAGCGCTGTACGACGCCTACTGGGGTGACCGCACGGGAATCCTGGTCGATGCTAATGGCCACCTGTGGTCGATTGCCAGCAAGATCGAAAACCTGTCCCAGGACGAGATTGCCCGGCGCGCCAGTGCCTGGCATTCAGCCGAGATCGAGGTCCCGGTCGAAGCAGAAGTGCCGGTTGAAGTTGTAATGACCCAGGAAACGCTTGCAGACGATAACGTTGCTGTCTAAGCTACGATCATTCGTTTCAAACTAGCAGGGCCGGGATCATTCCCGGCCCGTTATTTATACGTCCGACCGTATGCATGAAATCTCGCTGACCGCTTCACAACAATTAGCCGCACTCGAATCGGGCCGAATCAGTGCCGCTGATTTACTCGAGCAAACAATTGCCCACGCCGAAGAGCTCGGACCGATACTCAATCCGATTGCCCTAAAACTCTATGGCCGCGCCCGACAGGCAGCCGAGGAAGCGGATAAGAAGCTTGCCGCCGGCAATGGCGGCCGCCTGTGCGGATTGCCGATTACAATCAAAGATTCACAGTTCCTGGCGGGTTATCCCTGTGCCAACGGGTCGCAGTTGCTCAGCGATTTCATCCCTACCGAAACCTGCCGCGCGATCGAGTTGCTGGAGCAGCAAGGCGCAATTATTTTTGCCAAGACAACCTGCCCTGAGTTCAGCCTTACCGGGGTGACCCACTCTGAAATGTACGGGCTGACCTCGAATCCATGGGACATCGAGCGTACTTGCGGAGGTTCTTCCGGCGGTGCCGCCGTCGCTGTCGCCTCCGGGATGGGGGCTTTCTCGCTGGGCGGAGACGGCGGTGGATCGATCCGCATACCTGGCGGATTCTGCGGTATCGTCGGATTCAAGCCCAGTTTTGGGGCTGTACCGCGCGAACCCTGTTTCCCATCCTGGCAGTCCATCGTATCCTACGGACCGATGACTCGAAGCGTCGCCGATGCGCGTCTGTTTTTCGATATCATAGGAGAAAAATTCGAAGGGAATACAAATCCGAATTTGAACAAACGTGGCATTATCTTCTCCGAAGATCTTGGCTTTGCACCAGTCAACAATGACGTGCGCGAGGCTTTCCGTGGCGCCGTGGAAAAGATGCGCATGGCGGATTTCCAGATGATCGAGGATAACCCGGGCCTGTCTTCATCGGTCAAGACCTGGGCTGTCACCGCCTGCTACGATGCGGCCGAGAACGCCCGCGGAAGTGCGTATAACATCGATTACCTCGGCGAAGTTGCGAAGGGCTTTATTGATTTCGGTGAGCAATTCAGCGCCGAGGATTTCGAGCAAGCCCAGGCGCAGCGCATATTGATCGGTAAATATTACAACCAGATGTTCGCCCGCCATAACGCGCGCATCCTGATTACGCCGACCCTGGGCTGCGAAGCGTTCCCACATGGCACCATACATCCGCACAAAATCGACGACACCCACATACAAATGCCCTGGCTGGACTGGGCAAGTTTTCTCTACGATGCCAACCTGACCGGCATGCCCGCCTGCGCGATTCCGATGGGACTGGGCGACGAAGGTTTACCGCTATCGCTGCAGATCCTGGGCCCGGTGGGCAGTGACTACGAAGTACTGCGCGTCGCCGAGGAAATCGAGCGGTTGCTGGCCTGGGACAATTCGATTGTTACGCCCTCGGGCGGATCACTCGGGCAAACGGCCTAGCCCCCCTAGAACAATTTCGAGCGGTACGGATCCTGGTAGATATCGGGCACCGCTTTGGGTGCTTCACCGTGAAACTCGGCATTGATTGCCGCTGTCCAGAGCTTGGCTCGCTCGCGCAGTTCGCGCTGTTCGGTCTGCATGCGACCACGCGAAACGATGATACCCAGATCGGCACCCTTATAAGTGTAATCGCCCTCGCGATATACCCTCAGGTAATAGGCTTCGTCGTTATCGATCACGTTGGTCCAGTCCAGATCGAGCCGATCGAAGCTGATACCGCCGTGATTATCCATGCTCCAGACCCCGCTGCGTGGGGCATGGGTCAACAGCTTCACTTTATCCTCGGTTTGCTTTAATACCAGCTGACTCCAGAAGTCATACTCATTCCATCGGTTCTGCACCTTGCGCAGGTTGATTTCGTAATCGACATCGAGATATTCGAGCAAGTGGAACAAGAATAACGGCACACCGCCGTAGTGTGCGGTAATCAGGTTGGTCAATGGGCTGGCGCCGCTGATCCGTGGATTTACCTCGCCCAGGTAAGGCGTGCCATCGTCGGTATCGAGCAAAAAGTCCATGCAGAACACGCCCTTGTAACCTTCTTTATAGAGTCGGTCGCCGAGACTGGATGCCATGTTGCGCAGTTCGCGCCGGGTTCGAGCATTGAAAATCTTGGGCCAGACGTCGTTGCCGCACCAGCCGCCCTTATAGGGGGTGATTTCTTCGAAACCGGTAATGTCGGTCTGTATCGGGCCCGATAGCGTGCCGTGCCGGGTTACGCAGACTTCCATTGTGCCGGGCATGTGATTGATGCGCTTCATGATCTTGAGCTGCTCGTCCTTCATGTCCTTGGCGTGCTTGTTGTAGTCGGCCTCGGACTTTATGAAAAACGTGGTGCGACCGGAATCTCCGTAAGGCGTCTGCACCACCAGGTCTTTGCCCAGCTTTGCCTTGTTCGCCGCGTTCATCAGTTCGGTAAAACTATTCGCCTTTTTCACCAGTACATTGGGTGCACTGTCGATACCGGCTTCGCTGGCCAGACGCGTTAGCTCGATCTTGGAATCCAGGCGCTTGCGCATCTCCACCGGTGGTAAGGCGATCTTGACGCCCAGTTCATCGCAAATTTGTTCTGTCTTTTCGTCGAGCATCACGAACAACAGCTGCGCCGGGCCATTGCCGGCCTTCTTGATACGGTCGATAACCTCCTTGTGCATCAGCATGTAGTTACAGACGTCTTCCATCGATTCGAATTCTGCATGGCTCTTTTCTGAAGGTACGAACACACGCGGGTGGTTTCCGTCGAAGGAATCGAAAAAATTGATATGGAAAAATCGGTTGACGAATTTCTCAAGACCCAACAGGTTGAAGGCGGTAGGCGAAACAAAAAATATCGGCGTTTCGTTGCGACGAAAATAAGTCAGAATGTCGGATAATCCGCGTACTTTGGCGCTTCTGGCCATATTGTATCTCCCCTGAAGTGAAATCATTGTTATCGATTATGTCCAATCGATCATATAAGATTAAGCTGGCCTGTGCATCCAGATAATTCGAGAACTATAAAACATGACTCGAGTAAATCGTCGTCGAAGACGTGCCCCGCCGGCTGAAAAACCGGTAGCAATTCACCAGCTCGAGCCCCGGATACTGCGGAATCGTTTTGCGCCGTTGGAGGCGCTCAACGAAGAGCAGCTCGAATTTATCCACGACGTCTCGTTGCGCATCATCGAGGAACAAGGTATCGAGGTGCTTGGGGACCAGGCGCTCGATCTGTTTCGCAAGGCGGGTGCCTCGGTTGGCGACGATGGCGTGGTACGTTTGGATCGCGCGCTGGTACTGGAAACCGTCGGCAAAGCGCCGCAGCAATTCGACGTGACGCCGCGCAATCCGGTGCAAACAATGCCGGTGGGCGGTAATGTCATTAACTTCGGTTTGGTCTCGGGCACGCCCAACGTGCACGATAATATCAATGGTCGGCGTGCCGGAAATTACGAGGACTATAAAAAGCTGATCAGCTTTGGCCAGTACTTCAATGTTCTGACATTCTTTGGTAACCAGGCGACCGCGCCCACCGATATGCCTGCCAACTCGCGTCACCTCGATACTACCTTTGTTAACCTGACGTTGTCGGACAAGCCCTTCTTTGCCACCGGAATCGGTGGCGGGCGGGCGCGAGATGCGATTGAAATGAGCGCAATCGCCTGTGGCCTGAGCATGGAGGAAATGAAATCGAGGCCGGGCGTTATGACCAATGTAAACGTTAATTCACCGCGTAAGCTGGACGATGCAATGGCTTACGGTGCGATGCAGATGGCGCTGTTCGGGCAACCGGTGACGGTAACGCCTTTCACGCTGATGGGCGCGATGACGCCAACGACCATGGCGGGCGCACTGGCGCAGCAAAATGCCGAGGCACTGGTCGGTATCGCGTTATTGCAGTTAACCAATCCGGGCACACCATCGGTATATGGCGGCTTTACCTCGAATGTCGATATGCGCTCCGGCTCGCCGGCTTTTGGTACGCCTGAAAACGCGCTCGCCAATATTGCCGGCGGTCAGCTTGCGCGGCGCTACAATTTGCCTTATCGCAGCAGTGCCTGCAACGCGTCTAACGCGGTCGATGCGCAGGCAGTCTATGAAACCCAGATGGCGCTATGGAGCGCGGTCATGGGTCATGGCAATCTAATTTACCACACTGCCGGCTGGCTCGAAGGCGGCCTGGTGGCGTCATTCGAGAAACTCGTTATCGACTGTGAAATGTTGCAACACATGAGCAAGATGCTCGAACCGCTGAAGATAGATCTCGATGAGACGGGCCTCGAGGCGATGCACGAAGTTGGTCCGGGTGGCCACTTCTTCGGTTGCGACCATACCATGCAGCGCTACAAGACCGCGTTTTACGAACCCTTTATCAGCGATTGGCAAAACAGCGAAAACTGGGTTTTGGCCGGCAGTAAGGACGCGACCGAGCGTGCCACCGAGTTGTGGCCGAAGATACTCGAAGATTTCACCCCGCCGCCGATCGATCCCGCAATAGAGGAAGCGCTACAGGCCTACATGGCGCATCGTAAAGAAGAGCTCGGCGGCGAAGAACCCATCCTCGAACCAACGGATTAGTATTCACGGTCGCTTCGAAGGGGTCAGAGCAAAATTGCCGGGATAACCGAGTCAGTAGGATAATTATTCGCGGCAATTTTGCTCTGACCCCGAGCTTGCTAGTGCCGGGAAATCCGGGGACAGATCTTCAGGTCTGACCGCTTCGAAGAGAGTGCCGGCATGAACTCATTCGGAGCGACTATTTCAGTAGCTTTGCCTCGAAGGGATACTTGATCAGGTTTTCGTAACCGTCCTCGGTGATCAACACCTGGTCTTCGAGTTTGACGCCTTCGCGACCGCCTTCTACGCCGAGGTAAACTTCGACGCAAATCATCATGCCGGGTTCGAAAACACCATCGTATCCGTGGGCGTCGTAGTCCTCGCGGTAGCGGATTGCCGGATACTCGTCGCACAGGCCAACCCCGTGCATGACCACGCCGTAGCGATTGGGAATACAATTGTCAGGCAGGCGATGGGCGTTGGCGGTGATTTCACTGAAGTGAACCCCGGGTTTGAGTAACTCCATGTTGGTCATGATGTGTTCGTGCGATATCTGGTAAAGCCTTTTTTGCTCGGCGGTTGGCTCGACGTCTCCACACAGCCAGGTGCGCGAAATATCGCAACACATGCCGTAGACCCCAACCATGTCGGTGTCCAGTGCCAGCAGTTCGCCGTCGCTGATGATCCTGGGGCCGGATTCCTGGAACCATGGGTTGGTGCGCGGACCCGAGGAAAAGATACGCGTTTCGAGCCATTCGCCGCCGCGCTTGATATTGCCGGCGTGCAACACCGACCAGATTTCGTTTTCGCTCTTGCCGGCCTCGATAGCATCCTGCATTTCGTACATCGCCGCTTCGCAGGAAGCGACCGCGCATCGCATCGCCTTGATTTCATCCGGACCCTTGATGACGCGCGCTATTTCGGTGACCGCCTGGCCTTCATGCACTTCCAGGCCTGTTCTTTCGAGCGCACGCAGGCCGGCGATTTCGATTTTGTCGACCGCCAGGCGCCGGTTACTGCCGGCATGAGTACGCATCAGCTCATCGATTTGCGCGGCGAATTTAGTCGCGTGTTCATCGCCGCGACCTGCCGATTCGAAGTAAAAGAAGGAAGCACCGCTGCGCAGTTCTTTTACCAGTGGTAGATGGTCGGACAGGTGATTGCAGCTGTGGAAATCGAACAATACGATATAACCTTCGGCCGAAACGAAACAGGCTCGCGCCGGATTGTGCGTAATCCACAGTTGCATGTTGGTGGTGTCGGTTGCGTAACGAATGTTGAGCGGATCGAATAAAACAATGCCGCCGTAATCGTTGCGCTGCAGTTCCTGCACCAGGCGCTGCAGTCGAAACTCGCGCATGGTGGCGAGATGCGGAGCCTCGAGCCCGAGTGCCGCCCATTCCTCGAAGGCTAGCGCGGTTGGACCGATTTCCACCCGATCGTTGTCGTTCGGGCTGCCATCCGGCTTGAGCGCCGCGTCCGGATTGCGAGAAGGGTCTATTTTCCGACTTGCACTATCGACTGAGTAAGGATTCGCGGCCATTTAACGGATCTCTGTTGTGGCGTAAAACAAGTGTAAGAATAAGGTATGACAGGTGTTAAGATAAATCGTTTTTTGATGAATTTTCTTGATCCCTGTGAACGTAAAACCCAATGACTGATAATAATAGGACATCAATGGAAACCCGCCTGGCGCAGGCCTGCCATTACATCGACGAGCTGACTGGCGGTATCAATCCGCCGCTGCAGCTGTCGACAACCTATGCCAGAGATACCGACTACGAACACGTCAGTCGTTACAGTTACAGTCGAGCCGACAATCCATCCTGGGATGTGCTGGAAAAAGTCTGCGCCGACATCGATGGCGGGGTCGAAGCGTTATGTTTTGCCTCGGGCATGGCCGCGGTCTGCGCGGTATTCGAAACCGTAAACGCGGGTGAACACGTGGTAGCCCCGCGCATCATGTATCACGGTTCGCAGGACTGGCTGCGCCGCATTTCGGAAAGGCGCTCGATCGGCTTGAGCCTGTTCGAGGCCAGCGATCTCGATGCCCTGCGTCAGGCGGTGCAACCCGGCAAAACGTCGGTGGTCTGGATCGAAACCCCGATCAACCCGACCTGGGACATCATCGACATCAGTGCCGCCGCCGAAATTGCCCATCAGGCCGGCGCCACGTTGGTGGTAGACGCAACCGTGTCATCACCGGTCACCACGCGTGCGCTCGAATACGGCGCCGATATTGTTTTCCATTCGGCGACGAAGTACCTGAATGGTCATAGCGACGTTCTCGGTGGAATTCTGGTAAGCGCGCAAGACAATGAGCGCTGGCAAGACATCAAGTGGGTGCGCACCCTGACCGGTGGCGTGCTGGGTCCATTCGATGCCTGGCTACTGTTACGCGGTATGCGCACCCTGTTCCTGCGTTTTGAAAAGGCGTCGCAGAACGCGCTGCAGATCGCGCGCCATTTCGAAAATCATGCCCGCCTGGAACGGGTTTTGTACCCGGGGCTCGAAAGCCATCCCGGTCATGATATTGCCCGGCGGCAAATGACCAACGGCTTCGGGGGTATGCTGTCGCTGTTGGTCAAGGGTGGCGCAGACGAGGCGCGGGCGATCGCCGCCAACACTAAATTATTTCTGCGCGCGACTTCGCTGGGTGGCGTCGAAAGCCTGATCGAACATCGCGCTGCGGTCGAAGGTCCGCATAGCGCGGTGCCACAAAACCTGTTGCGTTTGTCGATTGGTATTGAAAATTGCCGGGAATTAATAGACGATCTCGAACAGAGCCTGGAAAAGCTCTAACAACCCGAGGGGGAAATTATGTCAGTTCAAAGTTCTATCGACGATACAACTAAATCGATTATAGCGGCGCTGGGGGAGCATGATCTTTCAGCTGAAGAAAAAGAACAGATCAAAAATATTGTAAGCAAGTTGCTGGTAAAAACCATCAAAAAAACAACCAAAAACCACATGAAGGCGGCGGCTAACTGTTGCGGGCCCGAACTCGATCTGGCACACCAGATCCAGGAAGAAATGAGTCGCAAGAAGGAATTGCTGATTTCCAACCTGAAAGCGATGCGCTAGCCTGCTAACGGCAGGCTAGACCAGGCCTAGTCGTTGGCGAATTCGCGGCAGGCCTGTTCGATCGCGTGCGCGAAGGAACGCGCCATGCTGCGGATCACGAATAAATCGTAAGTCGGTGCGTCGTCGACCTGGATGATGCTGGCGTTCATATGCGCGACCGACGTCAGCGCGCAGCGCCCGGGACCAAAGGCCCGCGGGTGCAGATCGATAGCGGTATTCTTGGCCATCACCTGGCGCGCGCGGGAACCGCTCAGGCGCAGGCAGCAGCGACCATGACTCTGGTCTACTACCGCGCCGAGATCACCAACCGCGTTTTGCAAAGTCTTCAGTAGTTCGCCCGGCGCACGTCCGGCGGCGTCATCGCTGCACACGATCATCCAGCTGTTGGGACCATTCCAGCTCACCTGGGTATGTTCGTCGGCGTTGCAGACTCCCGCCTGGGTGGCGCATTCGATTCCGAGCGCCTTGCTTATCGCGGCGGCGGTTGCTTCGTGCTTGCCCTTGAAGCTCAGCACCTGGATCGCGGTCAATGCCTTGCGTTCACTGAGGCGCAGGTTCCTGTAGTCGACGATGTGTTCGCCACTGCGTGGCAATAATGGTGAAACCCGCTGGGGCAGGGTGGTTTGATCAGGCACGGACGAGTTCTCCTTCGGGATCGATGAAGACGGGATGACAGACTTCTACATTGAGCGTTTCGTCATCGAGCGGAAACACCGCCTCCAGCTGTTCACCATGGCGCGACGCCCCGTCGCGCAGCAGTCCCAATGCGATTCCGCATTCGAGCTGAGGGCTGTAAGTCGTCGCCGTGACGTGGCCCTGGGACTGGCAGACGCTGTCCAGGCGCGTTTTCGAATCGACCAGGTGGGCGCCGATGCGCAGGTTGCGGCCTGGCGCAAGCGATTTCAATCCTACCACCTGCAAGCGGCCGTCACCGACCAGTGCCGGACGTTCGGAACACTGCTTGCCGATAAAATGTTTGCTGCGGTTCGCCATAGCCTCGAGACCGAGGTCTTTGGCGGTGGTGCGACCATCGAGTTCGGAGCCGGCGACATGACCCTTCTCGATCCGCATCGTGCCCAGCGCCTCGGTGCCGTAAACGCTGACGCCCATTTCCTTGCCAGCCTCGAGCAATTCGAGCCAGGCCTGCTCGCCGTAATCGGCCGGCACGTTGACTTCGTAGGCAAGCTCGCCGGAAAAAGAGATGCGGAACAGGCGCGCGGGGATATTATTGAGCCAACATTCGCCGGCGCCCATGAACGGGAAGGCTTCGTTACTGATGTCGATATCGATGACTTTTTCCAGCAGTTTGCGGCTGTTGGGGCCCGCCACCGCAATGCCGGTCCACTGCTCGGTCACCGAGCAGAAGACGACGTCGAGCTCGGGCCATTCGATCTGGTGGTATTGTTCCATGTGCGCAAGCACGCCGGCCGCGTTGGCGGTGGTCGTGGTCATGAAGAAATGATTTTCGCCGAGGCGTGAGGTTGTGCCATCGTCGTAAACCATGCCGTCTTCGCGCAGCATGATGCCGTATCGCGCCTTGCCCACCGGTAGTTTCAACCAGTTGTTGATGTACAGGCGGTTGAGAAACTCGGGCGCGTCGGGGCCCTGGATATCGATCTTGCCGAGCGTGGTAACGTCGACCAGCGCGACGTTGCTGCGCGTGGCTTCGGTTTCACGCACATAACAGTCGTACATGCTGTCGCCCGGTTTTTGCGGGTAATAACGAGCCCGCAACCACAGACCGGCTTCGATAAACACCGCCCCCTGCCTTTCGTTCCAGTCGTGAATCGCGGTGCGCCGCAGCGGCATGAAATCATTGCCAACGGTATGCCCGGCAAACACACCCATAGCCACCGGAACGTAGGGCGGTCGGAAAGTCGTAATCCCGACCTGGGGTATCGGTTCACCGCGTTGACAGGCCAGGATCGCCAGCGCGTTGACGTTGCTGGTTTTGCCCTGGTCGGTTGCCATGCCCTGGGTGGTATAGCGTTTCAGTAACTCGACCGAGTCGTAGCCTTCCTGCGACGCGAGTTCGACATCGCTGGCCTTGACGTCGTTTTGCTGATCGACGAACTGCTTGTAACTCTTGTTGTAGGGAGTTGGTGAAATCCACAACGCCTCGAGTGCATAGACACCTTCGTCGTCGGCCTTCGCGGCCTTGCCTTTCTTGCCCTTGAAGCCGGCCAGTTTGGCGGCTTCCGTACCCGTGGCGTGACCCTGGTCCAGGCAATCCTGTAACGCCAGGCTACCCGCGGCGGCACCTGCCGAGGCTTCGGCCTGGCGTGATTCGCCGGGCACGAAGGACAGGATCGAGTCATCGTAAACCGGTTTGGCGCCTGACTGGCTGTGCAAATGTACGTTTGGATTCCAGCCGCCGGAGCAGGCGATCAGGTCGCAATCGATAGTTTCGGGATCGAGAGTATCTCCCAGCGTTGAAACAATCTGTGCGCGTTTGACGCGTTGGCCGCCTTCGGCGGCGCCGACGGTGCTGCCGGCTATCAATCGGATCGACAAATTCTTCAGCTCGTCGGCCAGGGGTGCTTCGGGGTGGGCACGGGAATCGACGACCGCGGCCACGTAGACGCCGGCACGGTGCAAATCGATTGCGCTACGGTAAGCGTCGTTATTGTTGGTCGCAACGACGACCCGCTTGCCCGGTTTGACGCCATAGGCATTGATATAAGTGCGCGCCGCCGAGGCCAGCATGATGCCGGGCTTGTCATTATTACCGAATACCAACGGCCGCTCGGTGGCGCCGGTCGCAAGAATGACCCGCTGCGGGTAAAACAGCCACATGCGCTGGCGCGGATGCCCCGCCGGCGGCACCGGCAGGTGATCGCTGACTTTTTCTACCGCGCCTATCACGTTGTGATCGTAGTAACCGAAAACGGTGGTGCGGGTAAATACGTGAACATTGTCCATTGCCTCGAGCTCGGCCACTTTCTCCGCGGCCCATTCGCTGCCGGGCTTACCGTCTATGGAAAAGTTTTCCGCGTTGAGCGATCCGCCTGGCAGCGGGTGTTCATCGACCAGAATGACGCGGGCATCGGTCTGGGCGGCGGCGAGCGCCGCCGACAATCCAGCGGGACCGGCACCGACAACCAGCACATCGCAGTGCTCATGGCATTGCTCGTAGTGATCCGGATCGGCTTCCGTGGGGGCGGTGCCGAGACCGGCGGCGCGGCGGATGACGTGTTCGTAAACGTTGGTCCAGAACGAGGCTGGCCACATGAAAGTCTTGTAGTAAAAACCTGCTGACAGTAATGGTGAAAACAGGTTGTTGACCGCCATCGCGTCGAATCTTAGCGAGGGCCAACGATTCTGGCTATTGGCGACCAGTCCATCGAACAGCTCAATCGTGGTTGCGCGCGTATTAGGCTCCTTGCGCGGGCCTGTGCGCAATTCGACAATCGCATTGGGTTCCTCGGAACCCGCGGTTTGAATCCCGCGTGGACGATGGTACT
>Ga0224508_10002943_pt1 | contig 14254 bp, 12 predicted proteins | sample SF_Jan12_sed_USG_4_FD_170157 | JGI IMG/M metagenome (GOLD analysis project Ga0224508, IMG submission 170157) | Sediment microbial communities from San Francisco Bay, California, United States - SF_Jan12_sed_USGS_21 | ecosystem: Environmental > Aquatic > Marine > Sediment | place: USA... | reverse complement strand
CAGCCATTTCTAATGCGAACCGCGTTATAGTGTGCAACGATTGAATCAACACGCAAGCAGTCGCAGCTTAGGAAGATAATGTTAAAAACCAGCGCAACGGGGCGATGGAAGATCTATATCGTCGCCGTCATCGCAGCAGCGCTAGGTGTCGCTGCTTTGATTGTGATCGCAGTACAGTACGGCCTGTTATCTTCGTCTGATACCAAGGAAACCAATACAAAGAGGAATTCGACTGAACTAGTTGGCGAGCAAATCGGTGCGGCCATGCAGGTTGATCCAGTCGAACAATATTTGATGGTCGAGCCCAACGATGAAATATCAAAAATAGACGCGGAGTCCCAACCTTTGGCAGAGGAGGTTACCGAAACCCTCATCACAAAGGCTGACACCGTGCAGGTCGCGGGACTTGTGACTAACGAGTCCGGTGTCGCTGTATCGGGCGCCAATGTGTGGTTGAACTCAAACGAACGAAACTCCCGTTATAGATCGCTAACCGATGAATCCGGGAAGTTCTCAATTCGAGGTATTAAATTGGGATCTGATTATCAGTTGATTGTATCTGCCAACGGTCCGTACGAGCGGTATACACAACATCCGGTTGTTATTGGGCTGGAGACCCCTACTGTAACGGTAAGGCTGAATTCTCTGCCTGTCGCTCGCATAGCAGGAAACATAATGAGTGTGGACGGTAATCCTATCCCCAACTTTTCTCTGACGTTACGCGGTTCCAGGGCGGGCCAAAAAACTGTGTCGGTGACGAGTGATGATGTTGGTTATTTCGAGACGGATAACGCACCACCCGGTGACATCATATTTTCGACAATGGCAAATCCGCTATTTGTCATAAGTGGACTTAGCGTGGAAGCGGGAGACGATACCTATCCTAATCTTGTTCTTGATTCAGGCGATAACAGCATTAGAGGGCAAGTTCTTGCGCAGACGGGTAACCCTTTAAGCGGAGCAGAGCTTTCCTTGTTTTGGCAACATAAATCTGAAAACCTAACAAGTACTTCGACTAGACAGTCAATTACAGATGAGTCAGGAATATTCCAATTTACAGAATTAGGGCGTGGTATCCACACTCTAAAAGTGAGCGCCACGGGTTATCAACGAAAGAAAGTAAATTACGATGTGGGCCGTCAGTTCGACGAAGTGTTGATACGATTAGATGTCATTTCTCAATGAAGTGAATTAATTGGCTCGGGACGTTGCCTATTAATCTCTAGAGGATATGAGATCTGTGTTAAAGCAATCAGGCGCTCGTAAAGCAGGGCCTAAACACCATCAGTCGGCTCAATGGAAGATTATTGTTGCCGGTTTGATTGTTTTGTCTTTTCTGGTGGCAGGTGGATTTGTTTATGTTATTCACACTGGTAAAAATGATCAAACAGTCGAGTTAGCGAAACCACCGCCAACTAGTGACATAGATGTAAGCGATAACAATGAAACGCCTCAGGGCGGACTCAACAACAATGTAGAAGATATCCAGTCCACAGGTGGAGAGTCAGAAAAGAGCGAGTCTGCCGGGGGTGTGGAGTCGGTTGATACGATTGAGATTGATTCAAGTTCTTCATTGTCGGAAACAGTCAACGCCGATGATCAGGGAATTGAATCCACTGGTACAGGCTCTTTTTCTCCCGATTCTGCAACCGTGTTTGAGAAATCCGAAGCGGTGCAACAAGAAAGCGAGGATGACGCTGAGGCACTGGGCGATCTCTCCATTGCTGGCAGGATTCTTAACAATGACGGCGACCCAATACCCGGAATAGCGGTGACGGTTCAGCCTATTGCGAGTCAGACAAGACTAGGCAATGACCGGGTTCTAAGCGATCACACAGGGTCCTACAAGATCCAAGGGCTATTTGCAGGTGAATATCGTCTGAGCACAACGGCAACCGACGTTTATCCATCAGCTGTCATCATAGTGCGTGCGGGTCTGCAGTCCGCTGATATCGTACTTGTCGCTGGTTACAAAAAAACAGTGTTTGGTACAGTGACCGATAACGCTAGTGTCCCTCTGCCCGGTGTTGAGGTGTCGTTGAGTCAACCAAATGCGTCAATACGCACCGACGATGACGGGCGTTACGAATTGACCTTCACCGCCCAAGGAAATCGAAGGTATTCATTTAAATATAAGCTTGCAGGGTATTCGGAAAAAACGGAGTTGCTTCCAGTCCAGGACTTCGCAACCGAAAGGACGCAGATGGACGTTCAGCTAGTGAATTTGGGCAACACAGTCGGGGTGACGGGTACGGTTCGTAGCGAACTCGGTGATGCCATACAAGGCGCCCGGGTTGATCTTGCGTCTGGTTCACTCGGTACACGCTATGCTGGAACGAGCGACGGGCAAGGAAATTTTTCTATCTTAAGCGTAAAACCGGGAACCGATTACCAATTGTCTGTACAAACGCGTCAGTTGTATGAACGATTTTGGAAGAAACCGGTAACTATATCCTCCGACAGTAACACTTTTGAAATTACTTTAAAGCCGCTTGTCGCCGGACAGGTGTCGGGCAGTATGGTGGACGTTTATGGCAATGGTATTCCCAACTTTTCCCTAGTCATTCGAAGCTCAAGAATGCCGAATCTAAATAAAAAAGCCATTGGTGATGAACTGGGACTCTTTTCGGTCGATGAGGTGCCTGAAGGTGATCTCACTTTTTCCACGCAATCCAATCCCTACCTGAGTGTTAGCGGATTATCGTTAGAACAAGGACAAGACGTTTTCGCCACGCTCGTATTGGATTGGGGTAACCATAGGCTAGCGGGTCAAGTAGTCGATGATCGCTCGAATCCTGTCAAGGGGGCGAGGGTTTCCTTAACTTGGTCTTCTACCGAAGGCGGACTAAAAAACAGCTCGTCGCGTTCGGCGATCAGCGATGCGAATGGATTATTCCGCTTTACCGAAGTGGGCCCGGGTGTTCATCATTTGGATATAGAAGTACCAGGATACAAGCGAGCCAAACAGGACTACAATGTTGGAACCGATTTTGGAGATGTCGTCATATCGCTAGAGTCGAAGTAGATTGAAAAGGAGTTTATCTAGCGATGCAAATATGTTAGCGGGCTAGACCTAAATAAAAATCCAAATGCGAAAATAGTTTAATGCTTTTTCTTTTTCTTTGATTTTTTAGATTGTTGTTTTTGTTCACGACGTTTTTCGCGAAGATTCTTCCTTCTAACACGGTCGGCCACGATACCTGTGCCGACAAACACCAAAATGGCACCGCCCACATAAGCCCACACTGGCATACGAAAACCGGTAAGGCTTTTCTCGACAAGTTTGCCGCCGACGAAGTTAGCATAGTGAATCCGTGGTGTGTGCGTGTCTCCACGTTTAAATTCCACTTCAATGGTTGCTTCGTCTGCTCCCGCTTTTATGCGTAATTGCTTTCCCCAATCGGCGTCATGCAGATGCAATCGCATGTTATAGAAGCCTTGGTCATCAGTCTTCGTGAATTTAAGTGTCTCGTTGCCTAAGCTGACAGAGACGTCAGTATTGGCAAGGGGTTGATTGTTGGCATCCAGTACGCTGCCTTCAATAGTGTAACGGTGATCCGCTTCGTGTTCAGCCAAAACCGTAGCGGTAGCGACCAGCATAGACAATAAAACTAAGAATCTGCTTATGTACATCGGTCTACGTTCGCTTTTTTTACACTGGTTTTTTAAAAAGCGAAGGACATTTTAGGCTTTAAAGCATTTTGTCGATTTCGGCTTTTAGCCGTGCAAAAGGAACCGCGCCAGAAACAACAGCGACCTCGCCGGTTTCGGCATTCAATAAAATATTTCCAGGAGTCCCTCTGATACCAGCACTGGCTCCGTCGTCGAAGTCTTCTTTGACACGCGTTGCGTATTTTTCTTCATCAAGACAATTCTTAAATGCAGTTTCATCCAAGCCTATTTCCTTGGCTAACGGAACTAGGTTGTCGATGGGAAATCCTTTGCCGCCAGACTCGGTGCGCTCATACAAAACATCGACATAAGTCCAAAAGGCGTCTTCGCTGCCAATATCTGCCGCACATTCGGAGGCCTCAGCTTGTTTTTGTGCCCCCGGGTTGTGAAAAGCGAGTGGATAGTGGCGATAAACCCAATTTACCTTACCTTCGTAACTGTCGACAACTTTTTGTGCCGTGGCATGAAAACGTTTGCAGTAAGGGCACTCAAAATCTGAATACTCGATAAGAGAAATTTTGGCATTTGAGTCGCCACGAATATGATCGCGTTGTGTCGACACGGGTCGGACATTTTTAGCTAGTTCCGCAACTTTCTTCTGTTGTTCTTCCCTTGTTTTAGCTTGATCCTCTCTCTGTTGTTTAATGTATTCCTGAATGCCTTGTTGAATTTGTTCGGCAAGAAATCCGCTGTCACGAAGTTCCTGCATTATTTCGTTCTTAATGCGTTCTGCCAATTTGTCTTCATCAACTGAATCTGCGACTGTGTTTTCTTGGGCGTATGCAGCGTTGATTACAACGACGGAACCTAGCAAAGCCACTATTGTTATGTAGAATAATCGCTTTATAATCATAATGTTATCTCCCCCTGAATATTAAGATCTAATTCATCTTACCATAGTACGATTGTTTCTATTCTCTTGTTAATCTCGACTCATTAATACTTGTAAATGTTCCGCCACACATAGTGATAAGGCATTTAAATCATAGCCCCCTTCCAGCATGGAGATGAATCGCCCGTCAGCATGTTTGTCCGCAGCTTCCATCAATCGTTCACTCATCCAGCCATAAAATTCCGTACTCAAATTAACCTGCCCTAAAGGATCATCGCTATGTGCGTCGAAACCGGCGGAAATCATGACCACTTGTGGTTTGAATTCATCAATTTTTGGCAGAATTTTTTCCATGAATGCTGCCTCGTAGTCCGCGTCAGTCGAACCCGCCGTCATCGGACAATTTAATGTCGCGCCTTGTCCGCGTCCGATACCATTTTCGGAGTGTGCACCGGTGCCGGGATAAAAAGGATATTGATGCGTGCTGACGTACAACACTGACGGGTCTTGTTCGAATGTGTGTTGCGTACCATTTCCATGATGCACATCCCAATCGAGGATCATGACTTTATCGACACCGTATTTTTTCTGGATATAACGTGCGCCGATAGCGGCGTTGTTGAATAAACAAAAACCCAGTGCTTCACTGTTCTCCGCATGGTGTCCCGGTGGTCGTACAAGAGCGAAACCGTTGTCGACTTCGCCAGTCATGACTTTGTCGGATAATTCCAGAACAGCGCCTGCAGCCAGCATGGCAACATCGTAAGATTGCTCGCTGACACTGACATCGGGTGAATCAACATGGGACGCACCGCGTTTGATTTCTTCCTCTACCCGTCCAACATAGTTTGATGCATGAGTGGTTTCTATCCATTCGCGTTCCGCAACGCGTGGTGCGACTTTCACCAAATCATCAAACCATGTTTGGCTATCGAGGTGTGACATGGTCGCTTCGAGACGTTCCCGCCGTTCAGGATGCCCGCGACCGGTATCGTGTTCGAGATAGCTTGGGTCATAGACAAACGCGGTTTTGATTTTTGATGAACTCATGATTTTACATAGGCGGTTATTCTGCAATCGATTCGATTCTAGCAGTTAGCACGTGCAGGGAAAGGAGAAACTCAAAACAAAACCGCCCCAACGAATGCGGGGCGGTGGAGGAAATCTAGTTTAGAAAGCTAAAATTGAAATGCCTGGGCTGTGTTGTTGGAAGGCAATGGTTTACCGCCAGAATCATTCATGTCCAGCGTCAAGATGGTCACGTCGCGCCAGTTTTCAATGGTCGCTTCCAGTTCGTATTCGGTATTGTCATCGCTCGTCGCCGTCGTGTTGCCCCATGCGAGGTGTTTAATGGGTTTGCCGAAGATGCCAAAGGGATCACCGCTACGACGCGACTCTTGTTGCATGGTGGGTTGGCCAAAGCGCTCAATCAACGCCTGATAGGCTTCATCGTCCTTGTCATCCGGTGCGACCTGAGTCAACGTTAGCCGTTGAACTACAGGAGTCGGGTTATTATCAAACTTGGCCTGTAAGCAACGCCAGCCCGGTAGCGGTGAGGTCGGGCGTTTCTCCCAATCATAGTCTGCGTAACAACCGCCTTCTTCAACCGTGAGTAAACGGTTTGCACTGTCGTAACGTGGTGATTCTTTGAAGACATCACCGACCGAACGCACTGCCGTATCCAGACGCATGCCTAGTTGTAAACCGGCGACTGAATAAGCACTGGTTTGCGAATCCTGGTTGCCGGTGTATGGATCGTTTGTTACTGAGTCCACAGTTTCGTCAGTATTTTGATAAACCGTCGAGTCGTAGTACTCGTTACTCTGGTTAACGTTATTCTGACCAACATTATCCTGGGGTTGGTTTATCGTCACTTCGGGATAAGTAGCTGGCTCTGTTGGTGTATGTGTGTCCTGCGCGTCGGATGATTGCTCAGCCAAATCAGGTGATGTATTCGCACCATTCATATCTGTTGATTGGGCTATCGATTGACTCGAATGTAACAACCATCCGGTCGATGCATTAGCCACGCCGGAAAACATCGGTTCGATGATGCCGTTTAAATGGCCGTCGACTTTGACTTCAAATACATCACCACATTCAAAACCGACCATGGCACGCGCAACATCGGCGTAGCGTTGCAATTCGATTGAGTTTCCGGAAAACGCATCCGCGTTATTGGAATTCACTCGAATTTGAACCGGCGCGCCACACACTGCTGCATTTTGCAGATACACATTCGCGTCGTGGTCTTGTACGAGCAAACGTTCAGCGAAGGCAAGACCGGGAACAGTGACCGCCAGGGCAATGGCGGCCACCGTGAATTTGCGCTTGGACATTATGCTTCCTCCCAGCTACCGTCAGCGCGTTGACATGCTTCAATATTACGCGTGGCGGCGGTGCCGTCGGGCAGGGTGATTTGTTGCGTGAACACCGAGCAGTGATTCGGTTGTGCGACGCCTTGATTTACACTGTATTGCGGGGTCGTGTAAGCGGGCGAATTAAACGTGTTGTTGTGGTTGGCTGCGTTATAGCCGACATTGGTTTGCGTGTTGTACGAGCCATAATTCGGTAGTGGCGACAGCAAGGGGGCATAAACAAAACCCGTACCAACACCGTTTTCTGAAACCATGTACCAGTCTTTACCGATTACTTTTCCGATCACGGCGACTTGTTCGCCCTGATGCAATTGATCGACAACAAGGTAGTCCGTACCCGGTCCACCACGCACATTAGACTTTGTATCGGCGAGATAAAAACCATCAATCATCTCAAGCGGGGGCGCAGCGGTTAGTGGTTGTTTAAAACTCGTACGACGGGCGTGCACCGCTGATGAAGAACCGTAGGAACGGCCTGATGAGTAAACCGGTTGTGAGCGATAGCTCGATGCATGTTGTTTAGCGGCTGAATTGCGACCCACTTTGCCGCCCAAAATATAACCGGCAACCGTACCACCAGCGACTGCCGCCAGCTTGCCACGGCCACCGCCAATTTGTGACCCGACCAGGGCGCCAACTGTCGCGCCTACTGCACGGCCGACGTTTTCTTTGGTCACGCCTTTAGTAAAACGTTCACCTAATGTACCTTGGTGGTCGGCAAATGCCGGTACACTTATCATGGTCATTGCTGCTAAACCTATCAATGCGGATTTCATTCGTTTTTCCTCCGGGAAAATGGTTACTGTAAAGACACCCACTATTGAGCGTCGAGTGCCAGTATGTTCCCGGAGCAGTGAATTCAGACTGAATAAAATCTGAATTGAAACTTAACGAGACAGGGTGTAAGCCCCAATAAAAAAGGCGGGCATTGCCCGCCTTTTAAACTGAACACTCGTTCAGTTATTCGATACCTAACAAAGCTTTTGCCTTGGCTAAAGTTTCGACGGATTCAGCGTGTTGGCCGCCGCTATGTTGTTCCTCGCCCTGAGCGCGAAGTTCTTTCACCATCGCCAGGTCTTCATCACTGATTTGTGGTCCGGCGGCGAGGACTTCGTCTATTTTGCTCATGTCTGCGGGGCATTGACCGGCAAAAACCGGTGTACCGAGTAAAACACTAATTGCGACTGCACCAAGAAAACGTTTATTCATTACTCACTCCTTTTCTGATTTACTAAAATGTGCGGCAAGACGTTAAATCTTAATAACCGCCTATGTGTAAGATGAAACAAGTACGGAATTAGTTCCCGAATTTACTTGGACTTACCCAGATTGATGATTATCCGCTATCAGACTCAGAATTTCGAACATGATAGACATGGAAACAAGGGAGGTGATCTTGTTGGGAGAATCTTTGGTTGGCATGAGACATACGACATCGCCTCCGATGATATTCTTGCCGCGCATGGCCTGAATAATACGGGTTATCTCTGACATGCGAAAACCCTCGCAACCTGCCTCGATATTGGCGACACCGGGTGCTACGGTGGGGTCGAGGCAATCAAGATCAAAAGTGATGTAAAGCGGTTCATCTCCAATCCGTTCATTGATGATGTCGATGCATTTTTCGATACCGTATTCGTCAAAGTCATCCTTACGAATTACCTCGTAACCCAATGCATAACTCGGCTCCAGCCAATCCAGCGTGCGTACATTGCCACGAATACCGATTTGAACACTTTTCTTAGCGTCAACATGGCCGTCCCTGACCAAATAGCTGGCCCAATGGGCGGCGGATTTTTTCGCACCGAGGAAATGATCGATATGATGAAATGCATCAGTGTGTGCATCGAAATGCAATAACACCGCTTTGCGTCCGTTGGTGAGTTGTGCGCCTTCGCCGGCGATGGCCTGCAAAATACCACCGGTGATGGAATGATCGCCACCGATGGAAACCGGTTTGGTCCCTGACGCATCGATCTTTTTATAAAACTCCGTGATGCGTTCGATAGATTTCTCGTTGTCGTTGCCTTCGGGTAAGGGCACATCGCCAAGATCGTTGATGCGACATTGTTCCCAGGGTGACACCTGAAACTTCATGTGCGCTCGGCGTCCGAGCGCGGATACGTCGCGTACCGCGCGCGGGCCTAAGTGTTGATCGCGTTCCGTAGTGCCGTTACCGGTGCTATGCGGTACACCGACCAACGCGATGTCACAGTTTTCCGGGTCGGGATCGTACGGGCAACGAAACAGCGTCGGTATGCCCCACCAGTACAAGCCTTGTACTACCGTATCAATGGGTTGTTGTTCTTTATCGGCGGTCACGGCTTTATCTAATTGAAGTAATTGACCGGTTAATGCTACTTCTGCTCGTTTTGATCTTGCATTGCCGCTTCCAACTGTTCCAGAATGCGTTGCAAGGTTGCAGCGAGATCGGCTTGGCCGTTATTTTGAAATTCCTGGGCTTGCTTTTCCAGCTCGTCTAAATGCTTTTTTGCATTCTCCGATGCACGCGCTGATCGTGACTCGAGTTCTTTAACGGCTTCATCAATTTCTTTAGCAATTTCATCAGCCATACCTTGCATGGATTGTTGCGATTGTTTTTCTAGTTCGGCCAGTTGGTTGCGTAAATCGGTTTTTGATTGCTCCCACTCGCTGCTTTCAAAATAACCTTGTACCGATTGCGCTACTTGTTCCAGCATTTGTGCCGCCGAACCAAATGTCACGCCGGTTTGCCATGCAGCCACTTCGAGTTTGGAATTTAATCCGTACAACATCGCACCTTCGGCAATGGATTCACCAGAACCCGCGGGATTCAGGATTTCAACAAACACGCCGTTTTCCGTATTAATAATCGCGGCGGCGCTTTTCTGAATGGCGCTGGCGTTGTCCTTTTTTATCGACAATACAACTGATACGCTGTTTTCGAGGGGTGTAATGGATTTAACCTTGCCCAGATTAACGCCGTTAAACATGACTTTTGCGCCAGACTCGAGACCTTTGCCATTGCGAAATTCAGCACTGATTTCAATAGAAGTGTTAAGCATGCTACAACCGTGCAGTATTAAAATAACAAAAAGCGGAATAGACTTATAAAATGCGGTCATCGATTGCTGTTTAAAACATAAGGATGAATTCAATATTAACACAATGACTTAGGACATTATGGAATGAAAATAGTCACTTACAACATTCAATTCGGCAAGGGTAAAGACGATCGTTTTGATCTAAATCGGATAGTGGATGAAGTGTCTGGCGCTGACATTATCGCCATGCAGGAAGTCGAGCGATTTTGCGAACGTTCAGGGAATATTGATCAGGCTGCTGAGATCGCCGGTTTGTTGGGTGAATATCATTGGGTGTATGGCGCGGGAATAGACATTAACGCCGACGTCGAGACCGACGGGGTAATCACTCACCGGCGTCAGCAGTTTGGCAACATGTTATTAAGCAAAACACCGATTATTTATTCGCGTAATCACCTGTTAGCAAAGTACGGTAGCCTCGGGCCGATCAGCATTCAGCGCTCGGCTTTGGAATGTGTATTGAGTTTAAAACATCCTCTACGGGTTTATTCCGTACACCTTACTCATCTCGCAAGCGAAACACGTTTACCGCAAATCGATCAACTATTGGATATACATCATAACGCTGTCATGGAAGGCCCACCGTTGATGGGTGACATGAGTGATGGATACTGGCCTGACCCCGGGTTGGGTGTCGATGCACCACGCGATGCTATATTCCTTGGTGATTTTAATTTCACACCGGATTCCGATGAGTATGATCGTATGACTGGTCCCGAGTCGCCATACGGCGGGCGTATGAGTAATCCGGATGGTTTTGTCGATGCATGGGCAGCGGCTGGGCACGATGAATTGGAAGGCAGTAGTGCAGAAGTAAAAGGCCAACCAGCCAGACTAGATTATTGTTTTATCAGTACACGATTGCGCAACACGATCAAGTCAGTCCGTATCGACAACGACGCACTGGGTTCGGATCACCAACCGGTTTGGATTGAGTTGGATTTGTAACGCGGATAAGTCGTTTTAGGGATGGTATTCGCCGACAATAGGTGCTGAAAACCTTACGCGGTAGTTTGAACTTCATTCAATTGAATCTTACGTCCCCAACCCGTCCATGTGGCAACGTTTTCATGGATATAGAGCAAGCAGGGCACGAGTACTAAAACCAGTAACGTGGCGAAGGCTAGGCCAAAGGCAATCGAAGTGGCCATCGGAATTAAAAACTGTGCTTGTAACGATGTTTCGAATAACAATGGCGTCAAGCCAGCAATAGTGGTGAGTGAGGTCAGTAACACGGCGCGCAGACGTTGGCAGGCTGCCTCGATTACCGCTTGCTTGATAGCCATGCCTTTTTGTCGCAGCGCCTTGTAAAACACGACTAGGATAATCGAATCGTTTACAACGATACCCGCCAGGCCGAAGAAACCGAACAAGGATAATATGGTTAAGTTCAAACCCATGAACGCATGTCCCCACACGGCACCGACCAGACCAAATGGAATAATTGCCATAACGACTAACGGCCAGCCGTAGGACCCAAACACCCAAGCCAGTACCAGATAAATCATGACCAAAGCGACCAGTGCGCCATTACGCATATCGGTCAGGGTTTCTTGCTGATCGGCCTGTCGCCCTTCGAATGAAAAAGTAACGCCATACTTTGACGCAAGCGCTGGTATGGTTTTGATATTAAGGTCGTCGACAATAACATTGGAATTGGCCACAGCAGGGTCAACATCGCCAGTGACGGTCACGGCGAGTTTTGCTTCGGCATGTCGAATGGAATCAAAACCACGTTGATGAGCAATGTCGACGACATTGGAAATAGGCACGGTGTCGCCATTGGGTAGTGCGATATCCAGATCCTCAAAACGTCCCAGGCTGTTGCGTTCAAAGTCGGGCAACAAAACACGCACTTCGACATCATCGTCACCATCGGGGATGGTTTGCACCAGATAACCGTCGTAAGCTGCACGCAATTGTTTACCGATTTGATCAACTGTAAGACCGACAGATTCACCGGTCGGAGTCAGACTCAACACCAATTGTTGGCGACCAAACGGCATGTTGTCTTCCATGCCTGACACACCCTCGATAGCACTGACTATTTGTTTCAGTTCTAGCGCAGCGGCTTTGACCGCGTTGATATTGGAACCCGTGATGCGAATGTCGATATCCTGTCCGGGCGGACCGGCACGGCGTTCGCTTACCGACAGATTTTCAATACCCGGTTCCTGGCGTAGTTTTTTGCGCCAGGCTTGAATGAAATCGCGGTTGCGTACTTCACGGTCATCCGGTTCTGTGAGTTCCACCAATACCGATCCGAATTGATCGCCGCGTCGCGTGCTGCGTCGATCGTCAGTTTCGGACACACCGTGACGTGAAACGACCGCAGCCAGTATCTCGACACCAAAATCCCGTTCGGTTTCCCACACCGCTTGTTCCATATGTGCAAGATAATCTTTTACGCTTGCAGCGGGTGTTCCGGCGACAAAATCGATATTGGCAAAAATAGTTTTACCTTCCGCCGATGGAAAGAAGGTAAACATCATGCGGCCGCCCATGAACATACCGGCAGACACCATCACACTGGCCAGACTGATTGCAATACAAGTCCAACGATAGTCGACAGCTTTGGTGACGACGGGACGAAATAATTTATCGCGAAACCAGTTAAAGCCATCGTCCAGTTTTTTGCGTATACCTTTGGGCCGGTAATGACCCACTTTCGCTAGCGAATGACGCAAGTGCCCAGGCAAGACTAAAAATGATTCGATGAGCGACGCGATAATGACGCAAATAATCACAGTTGGAATCTCGCGCAAAATGCGACCGATTATTCCGCTGATAATGAGCAATGGCATGAAAGCAGCGATAGTCGTCAACGACGAAGACATGACTGGCGCGAGCATACGCCGGGCACCACCTTCCGCCGCCTGTAATGGGCCTTCGCCCATTTGATAATGGGCCATGGCATCTTCGCCGACTACGATGGCATCGTCCACGATAATCCCTAAGGCCATGATCAGCGCGAAAAGGCTAATCATGTTAATAGAACCACCGACGGCGAATAAGATGCCCAACGTCGCCATGAACGAAATCGGGATGCCGACCGCTACCCACCACGCGACACGCGCGTTTAAAAACCAAAACAGAATCAATACAACCAACAATAAACCCGTGCCACCGTTTTTTAACAACAAACCAATACGTTGTTTAATCAACTCCCATTGTTGATCGTAGACGACAAGATCGATGCCGGGTGGCAAACCCGCCTCTGTTGCACGTTGCCAATCGTCAAGAGTTTTCGCCGAATCTAAACTGTCAGCCCGTTCAGAGCGAAATAAACGCAGCTCCACTGCTGGTTTGCCACGATAACCAATGGTCACCTGTCCGTTGCGTGCGCGTTGCTCGACAATGGCGATATCATCCAGGGTAACGCGTTGACCGGATTCATCGACAACAACGGGTACGTCCAGGAATGATAATTCGTCACGGCGTTGATCAGTGAATCGCAATTGTCTGGCCGCATCACTGCGGCCTATCACACCGACCGGTAGATCGCGCGAAAAGGCCCCAACACGGCGGCCAATTTCATCCAGCGACAATCCCAATTCACGCATGCGTGCGCTGGGAACTTGAATAGCAATCTCTTCTTCTGGTAATCCGTTAATATTAACTTTGGCTATACCGCGGTCTAGTAATTCGCGTTCAAAACGATGCGCCAGTGTGCGCAGTTCTCGCAAATCGGGGCCGGTGACTAATAAACGCGCGATGGGTTCATAGTTGAGTATGCGTGAGACTTCCGGCGTTTCCGCACTCGAAGGCAGATTGCTCACCTGGTCGATACGTTGTTTGACGTCGTCGACGGCTTCGGTGATGTCGGTGTCTTCATCGAATTCAATTGTGATACTGGCGACGCTTTCCGCTGAAGTCGATGTGAGTTCTTTTACGCCATCGAGATCACGCAATTCTTGTTCAATCGGTGTTGTGATCAGGCGTTCGACGTCTTCCGCGCTGGCGCCCGTCCACACCACGCTAACGGTCGCAAAGTCGATATCGAAGTTGGGAAAAAACTGGGTGTTGAGTTTACTGATACTCCAAACACCGAATATCAACATCATGGTCATAAGCAAATTCGCAGCTACGGGGTGACTGCTAAAGATGCCAATGAGGTCGGTTTTATGCCGAAACGCCATTCACATAAACCTATTTCATTTCCGCTAGTTCAGCGCCACCGGTGCGAACTCTTAAACCTTCTACGGCATTTGGTAGTTGTGAAGTAATGACCTCATCGCCATCTTGCAATGAATCGCTTTGCACCAGCACCACCGGCGTACCGTCTAGGT
>Ga0224508_10002942_pt1 | contig 14258 bp, 15 predicted proteins | sample SF_Jan12_sed_USG_4_FD_170157 | JGI IMG/M metagenome (GOLD analysis project Ga0224508, IMG submission 170157) | Sediment microbial communities from San Francisco Bay, California, United States - SF_Jan12_sed_USGS_21 | ecosystem: Environmental > Aquatic > Marine > Sediment | place: USA... | reverse complement strand
CCGGTTATGAGCCGGTTACTCTACCAAGCTGAGTTACGGGCCCTGCAAAAATGGGATAAATCTGCAGTTTAAAATGTTATGAGCTTAACAGTATTCTTCATAACAACTGTCAAGCAACAAATTTTGTGCAGAGATAGATTTGTCTGCAATTTGTATCAAGTGATCAGTGTTTGAAGATGCGGTTTCAAGAATATTTCTCCATGCTGCTGCATGGCGAATATCTGCTTCCGTATGTAGTTTGAAATATTCAGTTGCATCATCGCTTGACATTCCATAAAACTTTGCCATTCCATCAAGTTTTGTTTGGCTAATCTTTGGAATTTCCTTCTCAAATGCATACATTGCACAAGAGCCTCCCTCATAGGTATCCATCAATTCATCTAAATCAGATACTGCTTTTTTGGTCTTCTCCAAACCCTGATAATTTGTGAGTTCTTTCTCTGATATTCCCAATTCGTTGGCAAATTTTATCCAAGGGCGAATATGATCTGCTTCTTCTTGTTGGTTTTCAATTAATTCACCCACTGCCAATTCAGGTGCCTTTTCAATAATAGGAGTCATAAAGGTTGGGACTGCTTTTACAAGTTGAAAGTATTCTTTTGAATATCCAGCCAAAGATTCAACGTTTAGTTTTCCATCTGACCACATCTCGTAGAATGGATGTTTTAGTAAGCTTCTTTCTTCAATCATTTCATCTACTCGTTTTATCAAATTCATACCACAAATTCCTATTTACCAGTAAAAAATCTTTGGTGTTTACAAAAGATTTTATGGATAAAATATGAAATTTGATTGGGTTCCAGTGGTGTAGACCGGTCAAGCATACTGCCCTTTCAAGGCAGTGATCCCGGGTTCAAAATCTTTCGATGAAAATCCCGGCTGGAGCACCAAGATTTATTTACTTATGACAAAGTTTTTTCATTAGGCCCCTCTTGGACAGGAAAAATTTAGAGATAAATCCTCTGCTTGAAACCTATGGAGAATATATTAATAAAATTAATCGCTCTTTGGATAAGGAATTAGATCTTTTTTCAGAATCAGAATTCATGGAGCCCCTTAAATATTCCTTAGATGGGGGGAAACGAATTAGACCAATCATATTGGTTTTAGCAGCCGAAAGCCTGGGAGAGATTGATGATAATACATTGGCCGCGGCTTGCGCTGTTGAATTTCTTCACATGGAATCTATAATTCATGATGATATTATTGACAACGAAACTTTGCGAAGACAAAAAGATCCTTTTCACATCAAATATGGATATAACACCAGTGTTTTGACTGGTGATTTTGTTTTAGGATTGATTCTTGGAATTTCCTCAAGATTAGACAATGCAAGAATAACAAAGGAATTAGCAAGTACTGCAATGTTAATGAGCGAAGGAGAAATGATTGAAAATAGACTTGAGACAAGTGAAGATGTAACCTTTGATGATTATCTAAAGGTAATAGAGTACAAAACTGCAGTTGCCTTTCAAGCAGCATCTAGAATTGGTGCCATTATCAGCAAAGGCACTGAGGAAGAAATAGAATCCTTAACAGAATATGGAAAAAATATTGGAATAGCATATCAGATTAGAGATGATTTATTGGATTGGAAAAATGAAGACAAATTGTTTAATCTACTCATAAAGAAAAGTTCTGATCCAAGAGATGTTTTTGATAAAATGGAGGAACTGCTAAAATATTATTCTGAAAAAGCAAGAAATGCATTGCGTAAGATTCCTGATAATGATGCAAAAATGAATCTTGATAATTTAATTAAATTTACAACTTTTAAGGCATAAGCCCTACACTAACTATTGGAGTTGCAAACTCTACAAATTTGATTATTGGATCCGGATAAACACCAAATCCTACCAAGAAGATAATAGAAAATACCATAACTGCAATAATTGATTTTGGTTCTGATACTCTCTTTTCTGTTTCTCCTTCAAAGTACATTCGTCTCATGATCCAACCATAGTACGCTAATGAAAGAGCGCTGTTAAGAACTCCAGCAATTGCTAGCCAAGGTGCCCACCATAAAGCAGAACCTGCATCTAATGCACCACCAAACAGCATTATTTTACTCCAAAACCCTGCAAGAGGAGGAACACCAGCAAGGGCCAGTAATGAGATTACCAATCCAAGAGAGGTTATTGGCATCCTTCGACCCAGTCCTTTTAGTTTATCCAAATTAGTAACTGCAAGAGTTGTGACTATTCCTGTCACTGCTATAAAGGCCATTCCTTTCATTACTGCATGGTTTAAGATTTGATATAGAGATCCTTGCAATCCCAGAGAACTGTAAGGAGCTACTGCAAGGCCAATGAGAATGTATCCTGCGTGTGCAATACTTGAATATGCTAACATTCTGGCTAGACTCTTTTGCATGATGGCTGCAACATTACCTATGGTCATTGTCATGATTGCTAAAATTCCAAGAGCTAGGGTCCAATCTAGATTAAGCACTACCATTCCAAGAACTACTATTCGAATGGTAGCAGCAAATCCGGCTTTCTTTGTTCCAGCTGCTAATAAGGTAGTAATAGTGGGAGGAGAACCTTCGTACGTATCTGGTAACCATTGGTGGAAAGGTACCAATCCCATCTTGAATCCAAATCCTGCTACAAACATTCCTACTGATAATAATGCCAGTGGAAGAAGCGCTGGATCTAAATTAGAATATCCTTGTATTACTTCACCGATGTTAGTTGATCCGGTTATTCCATATGTGATTGAAATACCGTAAACAATTATTGCAGAAGATAATGCACCAAACAAGAAATATTTTAATGCTGCCTCATTTGACTGAGGATTTCTCTTGATAAATCCAACTAGAGCATATGTTGGTATACTCATTAGCTCCCATGCAACAAATAGCATAATCAAATCTGTAGAATATGCAACTAACACCATACCAATTGTGGAAAGTAAAATTAACGAATAGTAAATTGCAGGATAGTTTTGTTTTCTCATATAATTGAATGAGCCAACTGTAGTGAAAATAGCTACAATTAACATTGCAATAGCAAAGAAGCCTCCAAACGCATCATCAACGACTACATCTTCTGAGAATAATGCCGCTGGAAGAACATTTTCATTAATGAATTGGTAACCCACATATGCAATTGAAATAATTAATGCTGCAAATGCAATTACGGCATAAAATGAGTTTGAACCTTTCTCTTTTCGTATTACATTAATTACAGGTAAAACAACTCCGGCCACACCGAGAATTATTATTATTGCGATTGGAGTTGAACTAATTTCTATCATCTCATAACACCTCTATATCAGCAATATCAGAACTACGAATAGTAATCCTGCTCCAAAAACGAATAGGTATGATTGAGACACACCTGTCTGAGTTCCTTGAACTACCTTGGCACTCCAGCCTACAGCCTTTTGGAATCCATCATTCATTCCATAATCAATTGCTGTTTTCTCAAAGTATCTGTAAACTGCTCTTGCAAGCCAAAGTGGGGCTACAACAAAGCACCAGTAGATTATAGCGTTAAGATACCATCTATTTAGCATGGTTTTGTGGATAGCATAAAAGAAAATATTTGAATTTACAAATTTTGTCGCATCAACCCATCTTCCGATATAGAAAATGTATCCCAACCCAATTCCGGTCGCAAATGCTATCAAAGATGAACCCAATGCAATTGGATTTAATCCCTGTAAGAATCCGGGTAGAATTGATTCACCAGTTTCATGATGAACGGTATGAATGCCATAGGAGTGTTCAAGATAATCCGTGAACAAATGGTGTATGCCTTCTTCAGCAGACAATCCAATAATACCAATACCAATAGTTAGAACTGCAAGAATTCCGTATGGAATCCACATTGAAAGTGGTGCCTCGTGAATGTGATGTCCCTCTCCTTCCATCGTTTCGATATGCTTGCTTGGTTTTCCAAAAAATACCAGACCCATCATTCGGGTTGTATAAAATGCAGTAATAACAGCAGTTAAAACGGCAATTGCATATAGTGGCATTGCCCATTCACTTCCAGATTCGAAGACTGCTGCAAATATGGCATCTTTACTCCAGAAACCTGTTGTGATAAATGGCGCTCCCATCAAACCAAGACCCGCAGCCCACATGAATGCATATGTCTTCTTCATGTGTTTTCGAAGTCCTCCCATGTCAGTCATAAATCTAGAGCCAACTACATGCAACAGAGAACCTGCTGCCATAAAGAGAGATGCCTTAAACATTGCATGAGATATCAAGTGGAAAAATCCAGCCGTATAACCATCTACATATTGCTGAGATAGTCCGGCAACACCTAACGCCATCATCATATATCCAATTTGAGAACCTGTTGAATATGCAAGTACTTTTTTAATTTCAGGATTAACCATGCCTTGAGTTGCAAGTAATAATGCAGTAATTGCACCAACCCATGCCACAATTTCGAAGAATTGATCTGCCAGTATTCCAGCAGCTCCCAAGGCAAAGACAATTGGGCCTATTCTTGCTACAAGAAATACTCCAGCCTTTACCATAGTTGCGGCATGAATTAATGCAGATACTGCAGTTGGACCAGTCATTGCTTCTAAAAGCCATTCATTTAATGGGAATTGTGCTGATTTTCCTACTGCACCTCCAAATAGCAATACAAAAGCAGGAACCAGCAAGCCTTGGGCATTCATGGTTTCTGCCCAGACAAAATCCCCCATTAATTCCTTAAATCCAAAAGTCCCGGCGAATAAAAATATCAACAACATTCCTGCAATCATCATCACATCCCCAACTTTGGTCATGATGAAAGCTTTCATTCCTGCATGTGTGGGTGAATAGTAATCTAATAGACCCAAAACAGTTCTCCCTTCAGTACCAACATGATCCTTCTTTTTGTCACGATACCAAAAGCTGATCAATGCATAAGATGCAAGTCCTACACCTTCCCATCCAAAGAAGACTTGAAGCAAGTTATCAGATAAGACGATCAGTTGCATTGACCCAATAAAGAACATCATCCAGAACCAAAATCTAGTTATGTCTTTATCTCCTTTCATGTATCCGGTACTGTAAATCATAATCAAGAAAGAAATCCACCCAACAACATTTGCCATAATTACGGAAAGAGGATCAGCTAAAACTCCTCCCTTAAGACCAATTGATTCAATCCAGTTTATTTGATGATGAATTTCACTGGCTTCTAGGGCAACTGGGAAAAGAGAAAATGCTGATAGTGCACTCATTAAGGCAAATCCAACTGCAACATATCCAGTTACATTCTTTGATGCTTTTCCAACTGCTGGCATTATCAGTGCAGCTGCAAAAGGTAAAATCCAAACTAACCATGCAGCCGCAGAAGTTGCTTCCCAGGGTAAACCAAATGCTTCAGTGGCCATTTACTAAATCCCCAACACTCCATTCATGTACGGAATTATTGTCTTCAAGAAAATATCTGGATAAATTCCAACTACAATTGTAAAACCAGCAAGTACCATCATTGGTGCTGTCATATACCAACTTCCTTCCTTTACATTCTCGAGATGTTCTGGTGTCTTTCCAAAGAAAACACGTTTTAGCATCCAGAGAATGTAAGACATTGTTAACGCAGTAGCAACAAGACCAAGACCAAAGGTGACTGCTCTTATCGTAGAGCCCTCTTCAATTGCAGTTTCTAAAGCACCATAAAATAGAATCCATTCTCCCATGAAGCCACTGGTTGGAGGAACTCCCATGATAGTTAAAGCACCAATTACTGCACAAGTTGCCGTAATAGGCATCTTTCCTGCTAATCCCCCAAGTTTTGTAATACTTCTCGTGCCTACTTTTACAATGATAACTCCAGCCATCATGAAGAGAATGCCTTTTCCAAGTGCGTGAGTTACATACATCAACTCAGCTCCTGCCATTCCTAAGGCTGACATTGAACCTATACCAAACAGAATGTATCCCATTTGACTGATACTTGAGTAAGCAAGCAAACGCTTCAAATCGTCTTGCATCAAGGCCATTGCACCACCGTAAATCATTGTAACCAAACCCCAAATGTGGAACCAAATCGAAAGCTCGGCAAATGTCGACGGTAAAAATTCTACAATTAATCGAAAAATACCATAAGCGCCAATACCAATCATTGCAGGGGACAACAAAGCACTGATTGGAGTCGGGGCCGACCCGTGAACATAGGGCAACCAAATATGGAACATGAATACTGCAAGTTTAACTCCGAGACCAATTGCTATTGCAACTGCCGAAGCCATTACGATATCTTGCGGTATTTCTGATTCTTGAATATCTGCAAAGTCAAAACTTCCAATAGTCAAACCTATCATCAAGAATCCTAATAACAGAACAACTGCCCCAGCATGTGTCCAGAACAAGAACATTAAACCAATTTTTCGTCTAGGACCATCACCCCAAAGTGCTACTAAAAAGAAACCAGGAATCAACATTATTTCAAAGAAAACATAAAATTCAATCAAATTTGTTGCAAGAACTGTTCCTAGCATTCCCATTGCAAAAACAAGATACAGTGCAAAGTAGAGTCCAGATTTTGCATTAACATAATTTGTGAGAGAGGTAGACTCTACAACTGCTGATTGACCACCACTTGATTGAATTGTTTTTTGTTCTTCTTTGTATTGCTCATGGAATTTATGAATCATGTATGGTTTTGAATAAAGTGCAAGAATTGTACTTAACACGTAAATCATTATAGCAAATGGTGATGCCAAACCATCAAGTAAGAAACCAAATTCTCCAAACAAGTCAGTCCAAGGATAATGCTCTTCTGTGGTTCCGCCTAATGCTGCATTAATTACAAGAATTGTCGTATAAAGTAAAATTGCAAAGGTAAACCACATTGCAGGGGTGGGTCCCATTTTTCTTCCAAGGATGTAAGCAATAGGGGACAAAAGTAGGGGCAAGAAAACTGCCTGTAATAATGCATATTCCATTAGCCTTTCAAACTCCTAAAGTCGGTGATATCGATATTATGATACATACGATAGGCCACAATGATAAGAGCAAGTCCTACTGCAACTTCTGCTGCAGCGATTGCAATTGAAAATAAGGCTAAGGTTTGACCCCCACTATGTGGCAAAAATCTGCCAAACGCTACCATGTTAAGATTGGCAGCATTTATTACAATTTCAATTGCAAATAACATTCGAATAAAATTTCGTTTTACTGCAAGACCATAAATTCCAATGCCCAAAAGAGCAACAGATACTAAAACAAATTCAGTTAACTCGTTGGCCATTCTCCTCATCCACCCTTCTTGCTAAAACAAGTGCACCAGTTACTGCACCCGATAAAATTAATCCCATCAAAATCAATGCAGGCCAATAATATGTCACAAAGTCCTCACCAATTTCTCTAAAGTCTACTGCTGGTTCGTCTGTGGTTATTTGTTTAATTCCAGAATCTAAAATTACTGCACCCAAGGAAACCATCAAAACTAACATTAATGCAATTCCAACAAATTTTCTTCTTTTGTCTTCAACTTTTTGAAAGATTAGCTCTCGTTTAACAAGCATGACAGTAAAAAGAATCAAAACTGCAATAGAACCAACATAAACTGCAATCTGGAACATTGCAACAAATGGTGAATCTAAAAGCAAGAAGAATCCTGCAATGCCACCAAGTGTTCCCATTAAAGCAATTGAACCATAAACTAAGGATCTTAATTCAAGGGCTGCTATTGCACTACCAATTGTAATTACAGATAATGCAAGAAAGGCAGCATCAGCCATGGGTAGCACCTCTATCTGAAATTTGTATCTCAGAATCTTGAGAAACATCTGGTTTTACTTGCAATTGAGCTGGAGTGTAAATCAAACCCTCTTTGCTAAATGAAGAAAGCTCATAGTCGTTTGTCATATACAATGCATAAAATGGGCAAGCATCCACACAAAGTCCACAAAAAACACATTTTCCATAATCAATTTGTGGCATGATTGCTTTTTTGTTTTGTTTCCATTCCTCTGGAACCTTTACCATTCCGATTGCTTCCGCCACACCCTCACAAGCAATTGAGCAAAGTTGACAACCTGTACAATGGTCATGAAATAACATGTGTCTTCCTTTGAGACCTGCTATTCCAACTCCTGTGGTAGGATCAAATTGATAACCATCTCCTACAAATTTTAATTTCTCTTCAGGGTATCGAAGGGTAAATCGTTTGAGGGCAATGTGTTTAATTCCTGAATTTAGTGCTTTGATTATTCCAGTAGCAGTTCCCATTAGAATATCCCTCCTGGCCCCAAGATTCCAGCATACAGCAAACCAAGTGCTATAAAGATGTTAACGAATGCTAGTCCAATTAATTTTTTCCAACCCAAATCAAGCAACAAATCAACTCTAATTCTAGGGAATACACCTCGGGGTAAAAGTATGAAAAAGATTACTCCAACAGTTTTGAGTACAAACCAAACAACACCATTTAACATTTCTTGAGAGAAAACTGGAAGTCCCGGAATATTGGCAGTTACTGGACCTAATTCAATTCCTTCAGTTATGATTTCTTCTGGGAAGGGGGGCCAAATCATTGGTCCGTTCCAGCCTCCAAGAAATATCACAACAAAGAGAGCTGCAAATGCATATAGTTTCAAATAAGTTCCTAGTTGAACCAGACCATACATCATACCAGATAATTCTGTTAACCAACCCGCCACAATCTCACTTTCAGCTTCTGGTAAATCAAATGGAATTCTTTCTAATTCTGCCAACATCGTAATAAAAAAGACAATTGCACCAATAGGTAGAAAGATTATCCAAGGGAAATTTGATTGACTTGCTGCAATTTCAGAGAGATTTAAAGTTCCAGTTAAAATTACAGCACCAAGTAAAGAGAGAATTAAAGGAATTTCAAAGGAAACCATTTGGAATAAGGCTCTAATTCCCCCAATGAATGGGAATTTACTGTTTGCAGCCCAAGCAGAGAGAATAGTAATAATTGGAAAAAAGCCAATTACTGCAAAGACTGCAAGTAGTCCGACATCTAAGTCAGCTACCACCCATCCAGGTGTAACTGGAATTAATGCAACAAATGCAGCCGCTGTTGCAACAAACATAACGGGAGCAGCCCAAAAAAGTGGTTTATCTGCTTTTGCAGGAATAATAATTTCTTTTGAAATTAATTTCAAGCCATCACCCATTAATTGAAGAATTCCCTCTATCTTTCCACAATAGAATGGTCCAACCCTTAGTTGGAGTTTGGCCAACATTTTTCGCTCTACAAAAATAGTTCCTGCGGCTATTAATGCTGCAAAACCAAATCCTGGAAATGCTGCAATTCTAAAGAGATCAGTTGTCATGAAGGCTTTGATAATTGGAAGTGTTCTTGAAGGATCCGCTATCCATGTTAATGCAAGAAATGGCGTTAGTAGTTCGCCGCCAATTACCGGCATTTCCATATAAAACAAAATGACCTGGACAGCTGGAATGCCTATTAATGCCATAATAAGTAAAATCCAGAAGGCATTGTCTAAGATGGACTTGATAAATTCACTTAGTTTAAAATTTGGTGCAATAACTGACATCTACCTATCTGCCTCCACTGGCCAATAGTTAAGACTCCAATAAACTGACGGCATGTTTCCTAATTTTTCTCCAATGAGAAGATGTGGTAATGCGATGAGGTTTCTAAAGGAAGGAACACTAAGTTTTACTCTGTAGGGTTCTGCCTTTTTGTCTGAAACAATGTAGCATCCTAAGGCACCCCTACCTGATTCTATTCGTTTGTAGACGGAACCAATCGCTCCCTTTGGATTTGGTTTTAGTTTAACTCTAACAGAGCCAGACTTTGGCATTTTTTGTAAGGCATCTCGGATTATTCTGCAACTCTCCATCATGTCAAGCCATGGTATTCTTGATCTTGCATAGGAATCTCCACTTTTCATCACATTAGTTTGAAAATCTAATTCATCATAGACATCATATGGTTCCTTTTTTCTAACATCGTAATCTACTCCACTTGCTCTAAGGACAGAACCCGTCGTTCCTAATCTAATAGCATTCTCACGTGTAAGGATTCCAGTTTTTTCTGTTCTGGATAATAAAATAGGATTATCATAGAAAACATCTGCATATTCCTTAATTCTTTTTTCAAAGTAATTTACTTGTCTTAAACAGACATCTTCAAAGTTTGCAGGTAAATCATTTCTAATTCCGCCTGGAATAAAATAAGAGTGAGTTACTCGAGCGCCAGTCATTTTTTCTAAGAGATCAATTAGAAGTTCTCTATCACCTGCAGGCCACATGAACATAGTAGAGTGACCCAAAAAGATTCCATAGATGGCAAGCCAGTACATTGTGTATACACATCGATTCAATTCAGATGCGATTACTCGAACATATTTTGCACGTTCTGTAATCTCAAGGCCGAGAAGTTCTTCTGCACCTAAAACATAAGGATATAAAATATTACAAGAATCATGGATAACTGGTCTTTCTAGATGTGGAATGTTTAGAACATAATTTCTATACTCTGCCATCTTTTCCTCGCCACGGTGAACGTAGCCTGGATCAGGATCACATGCAACAATATAGTCACCATCAATTTGAACAATAATTCTCATATGGCCAGAACCGGGATGTTGCGGTCCAACATTGAGAGTCATAATTCTCTCATCTGCTTTTTGAATTGCCAGTCCTGGTGGTAATGTCGGTGTACTCATTTCTATCTCCCTTTATTCCTAAAATCTTTTCTTAATGGTGGAAGATCTGCCCAATCTTCAGGTAAAAGTAATCGTCGGTTATCTGGATGACCTTCAAAGTAAACCCCTAACATTTCAAAAACTTCTCTTTCGTGAAATTCAACGCTGTAGAATACATCTCTAAGACTAGGAAGTTTTGTTGCATCATTTCCAGGAATTGGTTCATCTTCTCTTTGTGCCCTTGTTGCTAATTCGAGAATTTGTCGCGATAGTGTAGGGTCAGTATACGAACTCAGGTGATAAACAACTTCAATCTCTTTATCTACAGGATAATCAACTCCTGCAACAGAGTCAACATGATCATAATTTAGAACATCTCGGGCGAATTCTGCAACATCATGAATGCTTTCTCTGTTAACCTTAATGCCAACTCTATCTGGTTTTACAAACGATACAGCGGTTTGGTCTCCAAATTTTTCTATGATTTTATCTCCAATTCCCTTTTCAAATGCAGGTAATTCAGGTTCTTCCTTTGGTGGAGTTTTTGCTGGAACAGGTTTTTTAGCGGCAGGTTTCGCAGCCGGTTTCTCAGTGGCTTTAGCAGTAGTCGGTTTAGAATCTTCGGGTTTTTTTTCAACCATTTTTTTTTCTGATTCCGAACTCATTATACTATCTTCCTAGCCTTCATTCTCTTGATTTTTTCTTGCAATAACATACATCCTTGAATAAGAGTTTCAGGTCTAGGTGGACAACCTGGAACATACACATCAACTGGTAAAACGCCATCAATACCTGGAAGAACATTGTATGAATCAAAATACAAACCTCCAGTTATTGCGCAAGCTCCCATTGCAATTACATATTTTGGTTCTGGCATTTGATCATATACTAAACGTAAACGTGGTGCCATTTTTCTCGTTATCGTTCCTTGAACCACAACTAGATCACATTGTCTCAGTGATCCAAATGCTTCAATGATACCAAATCGTTCAACGTCATACCTTGGACTAGAGGCAGCTCCAAACTCTACACTGCAACAGGCTGTTTCAATGTGTACGGGCCATAAGGACCAAATTCTTCCCCAATTGATTGCATAACCCAATGGTTTGTCAATTGCCCTTTCTAAAATATCCCCTAATTTTCCAACAAACACATTGGCATTTTGTGGAGTTATCAGATCTTTTAGCAATTTAATCCCTCACAACCGTAAATTTGATTTGTATAAAAAACTACCAAATTTTTCTCCTATCTGACTGAGATAAAGCAAAAGCCATTGCAGCAAAAATAATACCTAAAAAGGCTATGATTGGAAGTGTAGCCTCTTTGGGAAGATACAAAATAGTACTTCCCCAAGCATAAAGGAAAATGGCAACAACATCAAAAATGACAAACATCAAAATGTATGCATAATACTGCATCATAAACTGAGTTCGACCCTCACCGGATGGGACTTGACCACATTCCATCGGCAAAAATTTTACAGGATTGCTTCTTTTTCGAGGAGAAAGCATTCTAGAAATTACCAAAGCCGGAGCCATTGCCGCTACAGCAAATCCAAACATTAACACCACGGTACTATAATTGCCCGCTAATTCTCCGACCAATTTAGCTTTGAGCCCAACTTTTTGTATAAAAAGGTATGCACCTTTTTTTTGATCTAATTTTTCAAAAACCCATTTTTGTAAAGTACTTAATAGGATAACCACCAAAACCGATCATGTCATTAAATATTGGAGATATGGCTCCAAATTTTGAGCTTCCTGATACAGAACTAAAGATGCGGACTATGGATGAATTCAAAGGCAAGAAAATTGTTTTATCGTTTTTCGTTGCTGCAAGTTCTCCAGTATGTGAAAATGAATTATGCACATTTAGAAACTCTTGGGATGAAATATCAAATCTAAACGCACAAGTAATAGCGATTAGTAATGATGGGCCATTTGCAAATAAAGCTTTTGCGGAAAAACATAACTTGAATTTTCCCTTATTGGGGGATTATAACAGTAAAACCATTCAGGATTATGGTGTTTTAATGAAAGATTTGTTACACATTAAAGATTACAATGCTGCAAAACGTTCTGTCTTTGTAATTATGGAAGACGGGAGAATTGGTTACAAATGGGTTTCAGAAGACCCATTAAAAGAACCAAATTATGAAGAAGTAAAAGAATTCCTAAAATAACGAATAAAATTTCTTTTTTATTCTATATTTGTAATAACATCGCCTTTTGCGACTGTTCCACCTTCTTTTATTTTCATAGATTTTATAGAACCATCTTTGTGTGCTTTAATAGCTACTTGCATTTTCATTGACTCTAAAGTACAAACAACATCTCCTTTACTTACAGAATCTCCTTCAACAACTGCAATTGAAACAACTTTCCCTGGAATTTGACTCTTCAAACCTAACTGTGCATTACCTGAGCCGCCTCCACCACTGTGTTTGTAAACAACATCATCAAAGTGAGTATGTGTGTTTATAGTCATTGGAACATTATCAATTACAAGATTCATTTCACTTGTAGATTGTTCAAGATATTTTGCTCTGTGAAATTCTTGATCCAAAATAAATTCAATTCCCTTAGAATTCATATTTAGAATTTTTAATTTATGCTCGTCATCATTAATTTTAATTACATATTCATTATTACCAAGATTTTCTGTTATACTTCCTTCAAATGATTTTTCAATTTCTGGTATTTTATAATCCACGATTCATCAATCCAATTTATTTTTCCAGTTCGAATTATTGCTAGCACGGTTTTGTATACGGCTCTTAAAGTATTCAGAATGAATTATTGCAGCAGCTAAAGCTGCTTTGCTTTTCGCATTTTTTTCTTTTTTAAGATCTTCAGTTAATTTGTCAATCATGCCATAACGCTTGAGGAAATCAGTAGAAAGATTTCCATTTTTGTACTCCTCTGAATTTAGAATTGTTTTATAGAGAGGAATTGAAGTTTCAACTCCTTGAATGTAAAAATCATCTAATGCTGTAAGCATACGAGTCCTTGATTCATCAAATGTTTGCCCCCAAGTGCAAAGTTTTGCCATTAATGAGTCATAAAACGGAGATACTGTACATCCCGAATATAGATAAGTATCACAGCGTACGTATGGACCTGATGGAATTGTTACTTCTGGTACAGGACCAGTAGATGGAGCAAAGTCCAAAAATGTATCTTCCGCATTGATTCTACATTCAATTGCATATCCATTCATTTTAAGATCACTTTGTTTGAATGGTAATGGTTCTCCATTTGCAATATCTATCTGAAGTTTTACAAAGTCTAATCCAGAAACCAATTCAGAAATTGGATGTTCTACTTGTAATCTAGCATTAATTTCAATGAAATAGAATTCACCATTATCTGCTCGTAGAAATTCTGCAGTTCCTAGGTTAGTATAATCAACTGCTTCTGCTGCTTTAACAACTATTTCACCAATTTCTTCTCTTTTTTCTTCATCTACTACCGGAGATGGAGTTTGTTCAATTAATTTTTGATTACGTCTTTGAATTGAGCATTCTCTTTCAAAGAGATGTACTGCATTACCATGTTTATCTCTACACATCTGATATTCAATGTGTCTTGTTTTTTCTAAGAATTTTTCAACAATGATGGCAGATTTTCCAACAGCAGCTATAGATTCAG
>Ga0224508_10002941_pt1 | contig 14263 bp, 12 predicted proteins | sample SF_Jan12_sed_USG_4_FD_170157 | JGI IMG/M metagenome (GOLD analysis project Ga0224508, IMG submission 170157) | Sediment microbial communities from San Francisco Bay, California, United States - SF_Jan12_sed_USGS_21 | ecosystem: Environmental > Aquatic > Marine > Sediment | place: USA... | reverse complement strand
GCTGAAACCAAGGCCGGCGCAGGCACCGTTAACCGCTGCGATCAACGGCTTTCGAAGACCCAAGAAATACGTCGGTGACGCTTGATAGTTAGGATCATTGTCCGGATTACCGGGATCCACGGCGAGATGCTCGTAGGATTCCCCTACCCGTTTCCCGGCCTCAGTCATGTTTCCCAGTGCCTTCATATCAACGCCGGAACAAAATCCACGCCCTGCGCCTGTCAAAACCGTGCCAATGACGTCGCCGTTTCTTTCAGATGCATCCAGCGCATGGCGAATCTCCGCCTGCGTCAGACTCGTAAGCGCGTTCAGCGTATCCGGACGGTTCATTGTGATGGTCGCTACAGGACCATCAACGTCATAAATAATCTCTTCGTAGTTCATTATCACTCTCTCAGGCCTGCAATCGTCTATATGAGGCGTCTCCGACTTCATCGGCTATCGCAAGACCAAGGTCGTGTGCTTTGAAAATCGCCTCGCGCACGGAATCGTGAGTCACCGGCATGGGCATGTTATGTGCGATAGGCCTGGCCAGCGCCGCCTCGATGAGCGTATCGAGTTCGCTGCGATGTCGCAGCGACAAAGAAATTTGCCCGAGGTGTATCGGCAGCCCGACCCGGGCAAGAAATCTCGCGACTCGCTCAGCGTCTTCTGACTTTTCCATCGCAAGCTGCGCCATCGTGCCCATGGCGACCATTTCCCCGTGCAGGTAATTGTCGCGTACGAAGTCTATTTCAGGGAAGGCCACGGCAATGGCATGCGCGAGGGCAAGTCCACCGCTCTCGAATCCCAAACCACTCAGCAAGGTATTGGCCTCCACGACCTTGTCGACGGCGTCATTGTTCTTGTTGGCAAGTACGGATTCTGCGGCCGCTTCGCCATGTTCGAACAACGTGTGCGCGCATATCTCACCGATCGCACAGGACGCCAGGGTCGGTAGCGCCCCAAGCATATTGCGAGCGGCGGGATTGTTGAGACACACTTTGGCCTCGTACCAGGTCGCCATCGCGTCGCCCATTCCTGCCACCAGATAGCGTTCGCTGGCAGCGGCGATAACGTCGGTATCCACGACGATCATCTGGGGGTTTTGCGGAAAGAATTCGACGTCCTCAATTACGCCCTCCGGCGTATAGACAAGCGACAGGGCAGAGCAAGGCGCATCAGTTGACGCGAGCGTCGGCACGATCACCAAGGGGACATCCAGCCGGTGCGCAATGCATTTTCCGGCATCCAGCACTTTGCCGCCGCCCACGGCAATCAAGCAGTCGATTCTCTGATCCAACAACGTCGCAACCTGCGCCTTGATTTCGGGCCTGGAGCACTCGCCGTTGAATTGCGCGTCCACGCTCTCGATCGATTCCGCCTTCAGACTTTTGGCAACTTGTGCCCCTTGTGCACCGAGCCCGCGTTTGGAGGCGAGAATGGCAGCACGTTGTACCTTCATCAGTGAATTAATGTAGTGACCCGTACGGTCCAGGACACCGGCACCCTGTATGTATCGTTGCGGTGCTGTGAGCACGCGGGGTGGCATTGCGCCATCTTGCACAAAAACAGCCTTTGGATCGAAGCGACTATCTACCATGGGTCTTCCTGACTGAACCTAAGTTTCGGGTGCGCCAACTTGCGCCGCGCGTTTAAATGCCGGCCGCTCGATCAGCTGATCGAGATACCGAGTAACCTGCGGCGTGTAACTGCCGTCCAGACCCAGGTCCCGGCCCAAAAACAAAGCATAGCCGATCGCAATGTCGGCAATCGTGAACTTGCCCCCGACCAGGTATTCGCGGTCGGCGATGTGCGCATCCAGCCGCCGCAGCCTTGCGATATACCACCTGGAGTAGTCTTCGACGACCTGCGGCAATCGTCGCTCCTCCGGTTCGAGCTGTCCGTATCGAAGCACCAGAGTCTGCGGAAACGTCAACGTGGCGTCACTGTGATAAAGCCAATTCAGGAAGTCGCCGTACTCCGGATGATCGGCAGGCAAGGCGAACTCGTGCTTATTGAATCGTTCGACCAGGTAGTGACAGATCCCGGTCGACTCCGTCATTTTGGTGTCGCCGTGGACAAAGAATGGCACAGTGCCGAGCACGTTGGTCGCGAGATATTCTTTCCTGTGCACCCGCGGCGGAAACGGGAGTATCTCAACGTCATATGCGATACCCATCTCTTCCATCGCCCACAACGGTCGTAGCGATCTGGCATTGTGGCAATGCCAGATTTTGGGGGTTCTCACATTCACGTCGGATCGCATGTTGGTGTTAATCTTGGGAGCGCATATTTTGGAACCACGACGGGATTTACAATTGTCTGAAACTACCATGACACACCAGCAGGCTATAAATGAAGTCTGCGCACCCGGTCAGCCTTTTGAATTGAAACCCACCCAAATTCGCGGGCAATCCTGTCGCGTATTGGTGAACGCACCACCGACATTGCATGATCTCTACGCCGATAATCTGAGCGAGCTGGACTTCCTGATCTACGGCGATGAACGACTGAGCTTCGACGAGGTATATCGGCGCGCCAGTGCCCTCGCCGCAGCCATGGTCGAGGACTACGGCATACGACACGGCGACCGTGTCGCTCTTGCGATGCGCAACTATCCGGAATGGGTCATCACTTTTTTCGCGGCAACGTCCATCGGCGCTATTGCAGTTCCCGTCAACGCGTGGTGGAGCACGCGCGAGCTTTCCCACAGCCTGGACGATTGTCAGCCTTCCCTGATCGTCGCCGATCAGGAACGTTTGGATCGACTCGCCGATTGCAAACCGCTGATCGATGAGATCGGGACCCTATGCGTGCGCGCGACGGAGCATTCCGGTTTTGAGTCCGACAGTTGGGACGAGGTGTTGGGTAAACACGCGGGCACCAGAATGCCACGGGCGAGCATCGATCCCGACGACGACGCGATCATACTCTACACGTCGGGATCGACCGGGTATCCCAAGGGCGTCGTATCCTCGCACCGCGCCATTATCCACGCGGTGCTGTCCTGGGAACTGGATTGGGAATTGCGCGCCTGTATGGGCGTGTACGAATTGCCGGAGCTTGACGACCAGGGGGGAATGTTACTGGCTATTCCATTGTTTCACGTTTCCGGTTGTCACGCGGCGATGCTGTCTTCGATCAGGGTTCAGCGTAAGGTCGTGTGCATGTATAAGTGGGATCCGCAAACGGCTTTGGAACTCATCGAACGTGAACGTGTGACTGTTGTAATGGCGACACCGGCGATCTCCGGCGACGTGGTACATGCGGCGGCGACGTCAAGCCGCGACTTGTCCAGCATGGTCGCGCTGGGCGGCGGCGGCGCGCCGCGGGCGCCAGAGCAGGTGCGCGCCATTGACCAGATGTCGGAATCCCTGATACCGGCCACCGGCTGGGGGATGACCGAAACCAATGCCATCGGTACCGGCAACGCCGGCCCCGACTACGTGGACCACCCTTCGAGTTCCGGCAGGTGCTCTGCTGTCCTGGATATCCGTGTCGTAGACCCCGACGGCAACGAGTGCCCCACGGGCGAACGCGGTGAACTGCAGGTTCGCGGAACCGCTATGTTCCGGGCGTACTGGAATCAATCCGAGGCTACCGTCGAGGCGCATGACGGTGAGTGGTTCCGCACAGGTGACGCGGCCATTATCGATGAAGACGGGTTCATGTACATTGTCGACCGCATCAAGGACCTGGTCATCCGCGGCGGCGAGAATATTGGCTGTGGGGCGGTTGAAGCGGCAATGCTCGAACATCCCGATGTCCGTGAGGCATGTGTTTACAGCGTGCCTGATCCTCGCCTGGGAGAAGAGGTTGGCGCAACCATCTGGGTTGCCCAGGTACAGGATGAGGATGAACTTCGTGCATTTCTATCCGACGGACTGGCAAAATTCGAGATTCCTCGCTATTTCCATCAGACAACCAAACCGTTGCCACGCATCGCGAGTGGCAAGATCGCGAAGCGGCAATTGAAAGCCGAAGCTATCGACCGACTGGGAATGAAGGTGACATGACACAGCACGAAAATGGCTCGCGGCCACTCGACGGCGTGCGCGTGCTGGAACTCGGCCAGATCCTGGCGGGCGCGTTCACAGCCACCATCCTCGGCTACTTCGGCGCAGAGATCATCAAGATCGAGCCGCCTGGCTCGGGCGACATCATTCGCAAGTGGCGCACGGTCAAGAATGGAACTTCGCTCTGGTGGTGGAGCCTCGGCCGCAACAAGCAGTCCATCACCATCGATCTGAAAACGGCCGATGGCCAGCAGCTGGTACGCGATCTTTGCGGCCAGTGCGATGTGCTGGTGGAGAATTTTCGTCCGGGTCAAATGGAACGATGGGGTCTCGGACCGGACGACATCAAGGCGTTGAACCCGGACCTGATCTACACGCGCATTTCGGGCTACGGGCAAACCGGGCCGTATTCCGAGCGCCCCGGTTTTGCTTCCGTGTGCGAGGGCTTTGGCGGTTTTCGCTATGTCAACGGCGTGCCTGGCGAATTACCGGTGCGGCCCAATCTCAGCATCGGCGATACGCTTGCCGGTATCCATGGAGCGCTGGGTGTGTGCATGGCCTATATCCATCGCCTGCAAAAAGGCTCAGGACGCGGTCAGGTTGTCGACGTATCCATTTTTGAATCGGTGTACAACCTGCTGGAAAGCATCGTGCCAGAGTATTCCGGAGCTGGCGAAGTGCGCCAGCCGTCCGGGTCCACGATCACCGGGATTGTGCCTTCCAACACCTATCGATGCAGCGATGACAAACTGATCGTCATCGGCGCAAACACCAAATCGATGTTCGAGCGCCTGATGCGCGTAATCGGCCGTGACGATCTTGCCGAGGACGAGCGGTTTGCCGATAACCCCGGTCGAGTCGCCCATGAGGATCTTCTTGATGGTGTTATCGCGGACTGGGCGGCGACCGTCTCTATGGACGCGGCGCTGGCGGCATTGGAGGCTGCGGCTGTCGCGGCCGGGCCGATCCTGAGCGTTGAGGGCATGTTCGAGGATCCCCATTACCAGGCGCGCGGCGCATTCGAAGAAGTCAGCGTGAATGGAGAGCCGCTGCACATCCCGTCAATTCCGCCGCGTTTGGTCAATACACCCGGGCGAACCGACAGTCCCGGGCCATTACTCGGCGAACACACTGACGCGGTGCTGCGCGACCTACTCGGTCTCGACGAGGCGGACATTCAGCGCCTGCGCGATACCAACGTAATCTGAATCGCTGGCATCCGCGTGGAGGAGCTGCATCCCACGGCGTGTGCATAAAAAAGGAGCAAGCAGTATGCAACCATCAATGCGAATTGCCCGCCTGCTATCAGTCGCGATCGCCCTGCTCTGTGTTTCGTGCAGCCAGACGGATAACGCCGCTCCTGCGCAGAACATCCTGTGGATCAATATTGACGACCAGTCGCCGTGGTATGGCACATACGGCGATAAACTCGTACAGACGCCCAATCTCGACGCCCTCGCCGGACAGGGCGTCGTGTTCGAACGTGCTTATGCATCAACGCCAGTTTGCGCGCCGAGCCGATCCGCCATCATTACGGGTAGTTACAGCATTCGCGCTGGCACGCATGACATGCGTTCCGGGCGAGTACCTGAATACCAGATTCACTTACCCGAAGGCGTGACCACGCTGCCAGAGTTATTCCGGCAGGCCGACTACGAAACCTACAACGCCGGCAAGGATGATTTTAATTTCACTTACAAGCGCTCAGATTTGTATTCGATTCGCGACGAGTCAGCCGATGCCGCCGCTGGCAAGAACTATAAGGGTGACCCGGGGAGTGGCGACTGGCGGGACGTACCGGCAGGCAAATTGTTCTTTGGTCAGACGCAAGTTGCCGGCGGCAAAATGGTTAAAGACGACACCGCCAGCAAACTGAAAGAACTCGGTTACGACCCTGTAACACCGTCCGACGTGCGCGTCCCGCCGCAGTACCCGGAAATTCCGCAGGTTCGTCAGCACATTGCCAATCATTACAACAGCATCATGCAGACCGACCACCAGGTGGGCCAATTGATCGACCGCCTGAAAACCGACGGCTTGTGGGGGAACACCGTTATCTTCCTGTTCTCGGATCACGGCTCGGACTTACCACGCAGCAAAGAGTTTCTCTACAGCGAAGGCCTGCACGTCCCGCTCATCGTTGTCGCGCCCGGTCGGCAAGACGTCGTCAAGCCCGGTACGCGGCGCAGTGACATCGTCAACCTGATGGACGTCGCCGCAACCTCGCTGGGGCTGGCCGGTCTCGACGTGCCCGGCTTTATGGACTCCAAGGACATGTTCGCGGAAGACTATTCACGCGACTACGTTTTTTCCTCGGCGGATCGCATGGCGAACGTCATCGATCGGGTTCGATCGGTGATGGGTAACCGTTATCACTACATTCGAAACTTCAAAACTGACCGGCCACTGATGAACTGGGGACACCGTGAAATGTGGGCACTTCACGATCCGGAGGCGTCCAGTTTTCTGCCGATTCGGTATCTCGCGGAAGCCGGGGAACTCACGCCAGCGCAAGCGGCGCCCTACGGACCGCGTGTTGCAGAAGAGTTGTACGATCTGCAAAACGATCCGGATGAGGTAGTCAACCTCGCCGGTGACCCCGCCTACGAAGCGGTGCTTATGGAAATGCGCGCTCAATTGGCCGCGTGGATCGAGGATACGGATGACAAAGGACAGTACCCAAGGTCGGAAGCAGCGATGCAAGAAATATTAGATCGTTTTCCGGCGGACTGGTTGAAGAGTCCGGAATTTCAGAAATAGGCATCCGCCGATCAGGGATCAACTTGTAACAACTTCAGGAAATCCTGCTTCTGAGCTTCCGTCATGTCATCGAATATTGGTACGCGCATCGCTGTGACGGGAAAGTCAGCATACTCAGGCGAATCCATCTGCATCGTGGCTGCGATGTTGTGCAATCCATTGCCGTCTTCGGCACCGGCCATCAAGGGACCGCCGATTTCATCGGGCCATACGATTGGCGGCCACCCGCCGCGGCCAGTCGGGTTCTCCCTGCCCACATACTTTTCGATCGCTGCATACATTACGTCCTCATCTGCCTTGCGTTGCTGGCCGCCCGCCTCGCCGTAGAAAGCACCAGACTGGTGGCAGATCGCCGCCCACCGTGCCGTGACATGCAGACCCGGAATGGCAAGCGCTTCTTCCGGTGCGCCATCACCGCCGGTCACCTCGCCATCTTTGACCATGACGTAATACGCAGCCTTTTCCCGGCCTTCTTCCAACAGTCGATCAGGCGGGTACGTGTAATGCTCCGTAAATGCCCAATCAAGCCCTTCCGGTAAATCAGCTTGCTTGAGGATTGTCACTGCCGCGGCCGCGCAGGCCTCACACCACGATTTAGAGCCGAATTCGCCTTCTTTCTTCAGGCTGGCCATATCGATTACGGGTTTGTGCATTTCGTGCTCCGTTCAGTTACTGCCAGAAACGATCGGACTTTAACCAGGCGCGTATCGGGTACAGCTCGCCGGTGAGCGCATCTGATGCGGACGAGGCCAGAAAGAGTGCGAGGTTCGCAACGTCCTCCGGGTTTGGCGTGAGTTCCAGTCTCGGTACGGCATTGCCTTCGTCATCGGTGGCAGATGGAATGATTCCGTATCCCTTTAACTCTTCTGTAGCGATGAGCCCTGGAAGAATGCAGTTAACGTTGATGTTGTGCTTGGCCCACATGTGGGCCAGGTTGTTGGAAAGGCTGATCACGCCCGCCTTCGCCGCCGAGTAATGCAGCTGGAAAGGGTTCCCCTTGGAGCCTGCTGTGGACGCGATGTTGATAATCTTGCCCGACTGTTGCTTGATCATCTGCCTGCCGGCCGCCAGACACGGAATGAAAACGCCGGTAAGGTTCTGATCGACGATCTCTCGCCATTCATCGAGCGGCGTATCTTCCGCCTCGTAACTCTTTCCCCAACACCCGGCATTGTTCACGATGACGTCGACGGAACCGAATGCGTCAACCGTCTTTGCGATTAGATTTTCCACCTGGTTCGCCTCGGTGATGTCCACCGCGATGGCCAGCGCGCTCTGTCCTTTGTCCCGTATCTCAGCGGCTACCTTCTCGATGTTTCCCTGGTTACGGCTCGCGACAACGACGTTTGCCCCAGCTTCGGCGTATGCCGCAACCATCGAACGACCCAGGCCGCCGGCACCACCGGTGACTATGGCAGTTTTTCCATCTAGTGAGAATTTCGACATCGGTACGCCTCCTTGCTGCAACTATGCCGCTGGCCCGTCTCTGTGGCGAGGGATTTGCGATGACTATCACCCAGAATATGGGTGACCATTTCACTCATCGGCATGGACCAGGATTGACGCGCTGCGGCACACGCCACTTTAATACGACCAGGTAAACTAATTGGGATGACCTATGGGACAGGTTTATTGGTCTTGGCAGGCAGACGTCAAGGACGGCGAGCTCGCGAACTTCAAAGCACTGGTGGAGCGCTGGAATGCAATCGCGGCAGAAGACCCGGATACGTTGTTTAACGCGTGGACGGTAAGTGAAGACGATCGTATCGTGCGTGTTGATCAACGCTTTACGGACGCTGAGACGGCACTGGCGCAATTTGAAGTGAATGACTGCTGGGGAAAACTGGACGATCACCTCAATCCCGCGTCGATGTATGTGTGCGGCGACTACGGAACCACCCTCGATTTTCTACGAGAGCATGGAGCGACGTTTATGGAGTCGCTGGCGTAACCGAGCTACTCGATAACGCGCAGGAGCATTAGTTCATGTCAACGATTTTTGGCGACTTTCGACATCCACGCCAGATGCTGGATTCACAGGAATACGACGGGCATCTGTCGATCCACGACGACCAGATGGCCGAAGATCTCGGGTTTTCGGGCGCACCCATTGAGGGCCCGACGCATTTCAGCCAGTTTGTACCCGTGTTGCACGATTTGTTTGGCGACGCCTGGTTCGAACGCGGCTGTATCAGCGCCCATTATCAAAATATGGTCGTCGAGGGTGAAGAAGTGCGCGTATTCGCCGAGTCGATCGAGAACGGAGAAACCATAACGAGTATCGGCGCCGAGAAGCGCGACGGCACGCCGGTGCTCACCGGCACCGCGTCAGTCGGTCCGGATTACGGTGAAACGGAGATAGGGCGGCGCCTGGCTCGCCTGCGGCCGTCGGATCAACTGGTCATCTTGAGCGATCTCGAAGTCGGCCGGAAAGGCGCGGCGAACCCGGAAAATGTGATCATGGATTTCGATCAGAACATGGGACAGATGTACCCGTTCTCGCTCAACGAAAAGCTCAAAAAGATCACAGAGAATCACCCCTACTACACGAACACCGACAACCCATGGGGCAAGCCTGTCATTCCGCTCGAGATGATCAGCGTGCTCACGCAATACTCCGGCGCCAACTCCGGATTTCGCAGCCGCGGTCCCGCCGTTGGCCTGTTCGCCGGACAAGAGATCAAGCTCATCAAAGGACCCCTGTTCGTCAATCACGAGTACCAGCTGGAGCGAGAGATCATCGCGTTGAGTGAGAGCCGGCGTACTGAATCAAACTGGATCAAGACGAGCGTCTACGACAAGGCATCGCGCGAATTGGTTGCCGAGGCCATTCTCAATTCTGCGACCTTGAAAGACTCCTACGCGAACTACGCCGCGGACGCCGCCGCGCTCGGCAAGCAACTCGACTAGTCCGTCGCGTGCTCCTCTTCCGGTGTTGCGCAGTAAGTACTGACCCTTGCTGGCCGCTCACACTGAGCGTCAGCTGTCACTGCGGAGTTAACCGGTCGACGAATAAAACTGCGATTTGAGTGTCAGCTCTCGGCCAGCGCAGCGATTTGTTGATTGGTGCCTGCCTTTAGCGGACCTGCGTGCTCAGCGCAAATATCAGCTGAGCCGCGTAATAAAGCGGCAGACCCCAGAGTCTATTGGCCACGGAGGGCGAGACAAACCTGTCCCGCGCGACAAAAATGTCTGATGCCGCGAACATCACGGCACCAATAACCACGTACAAGCCGGTAGCGGCTATCGTACCGCTTGCGAGCACAACCATCAGGGAAATGGCGAGCAGATAGGACACGACAGCCGGTCGGAAATTGTGCCGCAGGTGGGGCCAGAGCCAACGAAGAACGATTATTGCGAAGACCACCATTGCGATGGCCGCAAGTACTAATGGCGGTACCGTCAGTGGCTGCAGAAGGAAGGCGCCACTATACGCCACATGGGCCAGGAGAAAACTTCCCAGGCCGGCAATGAAGGACAGCTGACGCTTTGAAATGAGAAACACATCACCAAGCCACGAGAAAAGCAAACCCAGCAGGATGAGCCGTCCATAAGAGGAGTCAAGCGCTCCCGCCAACAACGCGGTAACAACCAAGATCGTGCTGGCGATAGGCTTTACCAACCAGACCCCGAGCCGGGAGGGCTTCGATTCAGCCCAGAGGAGCGCTGCTACCGCAATCGCGAGGAATGTGCCGCTCAGCACCGGTACCAAATCGGGCAGAGTGTTCAATGGTGCTGCCTAACTATAGTCCGTTTCCGTAGGTGAAAGATAATATCCTGATTGCGACTTACCGCATTGGGTCAGTAGTCGACCTTTTGAGCCATTCTATCGCAACGGCGGCTTCGCGCGGGAAATGGCCAACTGCGGTCGTTGAAATTACGGCGGATGCCGACGGCAGCCGGTTCAATTTGACACAGACATTATGTGATCTGGTTCACACAATTTGGCCCTCCGGCCTTCGGCCCGCCACCTCCGAAGTGTCCCTGTTTTTGTTGAAATAAGCTCAACATTTCAACCAGCACACCAAGCAGGGACGGGGTCATGACTAACAGGGTAATCTTCTCGGTGCTCGCCATAACAAGCCTCGCCTTCGGCATCAGCCAGGCGCCGTCAAAGAACGCTGACGTCGCGCTGACGTCTTACATCGTGCAAGGCGACTCAGTCGAAGCACTGGCGAATGCCGTACAAGCAGTGGACGGCGTGGTGACGCACGAGTTCACGGTCATTGACGCTGTCGGTGCAGAGTTTACCGAAGCGCAGATTGACGAGCTTTCGAAAACCCACCCGAAATTGACAGCGTTCCCGAACGGCGATGTCACGCCCGCCGCCAACGGCAGAGGCGTACCGACCGCCGAATATCCACCTTTGATCGGCGCCGACAGTCTCTGGGACGAAGGCATAACCGGACTGGGCGTTACGGTCGCCGTGCTCGATACCGGTTCGCATCGGTTCGACGGAATCAAGTTCGATACCAATGGCAACTACCGGCTTCTCACGACTTACGTCGTTGAATACGATACCGAGGATACGTCGTCCGTACCCTACTGGCACGACCCCTACGGTCACGGCACGCACGTCGCCAGCATCATCGCCAACAGCGAGGGCAGCAAGAGAGCGAAGCGCCCCAACGGAGTGGCGCCAGATGCCAACCTGGTTATTATCGACGCGTTCGACAGCGGCGGCCAGGCGACTTATCTGGACATCATTCAGGGTATCGACTGGGCAGTTGCTAACAAATCCCGGTTCGATATTCGGATTCTGAATCTTTCGCTGAGTGCACCACCGAGGTCACGCTACTGGGATGACCCGTTGAACCAGGCTGTCATGGCAGCGTGGCAGGCCGGCATTGTCGTTGTGGCTTCGGCCGGCAATTCCGGTCCGGATCCCATGACGATCGGCGTGCCCGGAAACGTCCCCTACGTGATCACTGTAGGCGCGATGTCGGACAACTATACGCCGGCTGATCCCTCGGACGACGTTCTCGCCTCGTTCTCGGCGGCAGGCCCGACGCACGAAGGCTTCGTAAAGCCTGAAGTTGTCGCCCCGGGTGGTCACATCGTATCGTTGATGCAGAAAAACGGTAGCCTGGCAAACAGCCACCCGGACTTTCATGACAAGGGCACCTACTTTACGATGTCCGGTACCTCGCAGTCCGCTGCTGTTGTCAGTGGTGCCGTTGCACTTCTACTGCAGGCCGAACCGACGCTCACACCCGATGAGATCAAGTGCCGCATCATGAGTTCGGCCAAGCCGGCCGTTGCAAGTGACGGTTCGCTGGCATACTCAGTCTTTCAGCAAGGCGCGGGCATGATCAATGCATACGCTGCGGTTCACAGCACTGCCAGTGGCTGCGCGAACAACGGGATGGACATCAACCTCGACCTGACGGGCCAGATGCACTACGGTGGCCGCGCCAACCAGGACGAGAACGGCAATTACTACCTCATGGGTCTCGACGGCTACTTGTGGACCGATGGTTACCTGTGGACCGACGGTTACCTCTGGACCGACGGTTATCTCTGGACCGATGGTTACCTCTGGACCGACGGCTACCTGTGGACCGATGGCAGCATCGGCGCCAACGGCTACTTGTGGACCGACGGCTACTTGTGGACCGATGGTTACCTGTGGACCGACGGCTACCTGTGGACCGACGGCTACCTTTGGACAGACTCCCTGACCGAGGCCGCCAGCGTCAACCACTGGGTCGACCAGGAATAATCCGACTCGCAATCCGTGAAAAGCGGGACCCCTGCCCCCTTCGACGAAGACCCCGCCCATTTGGCGGGGTCTTTTTCTTAATTCCGCTCGACCGTAAGGACGTACGCCCCGGACAGCAGCGAAGGGTCAGCAGCGGCCCTTTCTGGCCGTTCTAACGTAACGGCAGCCATACGGCCAAAGCGGAAGAAATGAAGCGAGGTCTCCGGTGACCCAAGTCTGAAGGTCGCCTCTCACCAGTAGCGGTCGTTCAGACCACGGCAATTAACACAAAATGACAGGCGCGTTACGGCGAGAAGCAGACGCTGAAACCGATTCGGGTTGGGCCGAGCACAGTATGTGCTTTCTTTTCGCCGGCATGAGTAGCATTCTTGCTATATGGCATTTGGATCGCTATTACTTTCAGCAATCTCAGCTAGCGCGTTGTTTGGTGCGCCCGATACATCGGGACAGCCAGGCCAGACACAGTTAAATAGGCCCGTTGACAGTCGTGACTGGGCAGGTATGCGACGCGATCTTTACTACCTGATCGGCTGGCAGGTGGTCGCGACTGCAATAATCTACAATGCGCCGTTTGAGGTTTCAAACTGGAGCGAGGCGGAAAAAGACAATCTGGGCTTGGAGCAGTGGCGTGACAATGTAACCGATGTGGTATGGGACAAAGATCACTGGGCTGTAAATTATGTGACACACCCTTACTGGGGCGCAGGCTACTACATACGCGGACGGGAAAGAGGCTTTAGCCACACGGAATCATTCTGGATAGCGGCTCTTTATTCGACGGTGTACGAATTTGGTATCGAATCGTTTCTTGAGCAACCTTCGATCCAAGACCTAATTGTCACGCCAGTTGTAGGAACCGCGCTCGGCGTATACTTTGAAAAAGTCAGAGATCGCATACGCGGTCAGGTAGAGCCACTGTCGTTTTCGGACAAGATAAAACTTGGGCTAACCGATCCTCTTGGAGCTCTTAACCGCGGTGTTAACAAGTTATTAAGGATTGACGAGTCCGAAAGTTCGCGATTGATGCTCGGGTTTCGGTTGGTTCGTGCTGTACCTCCACACCGGAAGTTAGGGCAAGGGCGCCAAATCGATCTTGTCGACAGAGACATAGATGGTTTTGAAGTGACTTTCAGCTATCGTTGGTGATACTGCCAGTCTGAATCTCAATGTGGCTCTTGGGCCGCTTTCGATCACCGACAAACGCTTAATCGAGTATAGGTCCGAAATCCCGCCGCGGTCGTTCAAACCACAGCAATTCCCAAAAAACGAAGGACGGGAAGCGGCCAGTACCGGTCGTTTTTCGTTCTTCGCAGCCCAACGACGCGATAGAATTTCGTATCCTTCAAGCGAGTCTGCCAGTATCCACGATGACCGTTTTTGAAACGAGCGCATGCTTGTTCCGCCAGGCTCAACAACAAGCACGTGGCCAATAGGAATGTATTGGGCAATAATCACGTCTCACGCATTGGGAAATAGCGAGTGAACCCTGAACTCAAACGCGCGGCGGAACTCGCCGCTGAATATCTGGACTCTCTCGATCAGCAGAAAGTCAGTGAAGAACCAGACCCGCGAGCAATTCGAAACAAACTGCACAAGGAACTGACGAACGAGGGCCTGCCGCCGTTGCAGGTCATCGAAGAACTTGCCGAAGACGCCCGTGACGGACTGTTGAATACCGCCAATGGCAGGTTTTTCGGCTGGGTTATTGGCGGCGGTGTCCCGGTCTCTATTGCGGCCGACTGGCTGACCTCCGCCTGGGACCAGAATGCGGCTGCCTACGCCT
>Ga0224508_10002940_pt1 | contig 14273 bp, 12 predicted proteins | sample SF_Jan12_sed_USG_4_FD_170157 | JGI IMG/M metagenome (GOLD analysis project Ga0224508, IMG submission 170157) | Sediment microbial communities from San Francisco Bay, California, United States - SF_Jan12_sed_USGS_21 | ecosystem: Environmental > Aquatic > Marine > Sediment | place: USA... | reverse complement strand
TCATCCCAGAGACCGGGGAGATGATGCTCCTCAGCATCCCGCGCGACCTCAAAGTGGATATCGAGGGACACGGCTCGGGCAAGATCAACGCTGCGTACACGTTCGGCGGCGCTCCGCTGATGGTGGCTACGGTACGCACGACCATGCAGCTGCCGATTCACCACTATCTCGAAGTTGACTTCGTGGGCTTTTCTGGTCTCGTCGATCAGTTGGGTGGCGTGACTCTCGACTTCCCGTATGCGGCACGAGACCTGAAATCGGGGCTTGCGGTCGAAGCCGGCGAGCAGGCTCTCGACGGTCAGACGGCGCTCGCCTATGCCCGCTCGCGTAGCTACCAGGAGCTGCAAGACGGTCGCTGGACCAGTGTCGACGCCAACGACATCGGGCGGACGCAGCGTCAGCAGGACCTCGTGCTCGCCATTCTCAACTCGGTGAAGTCGCCCACGATTGTGCTCGAGGCCGAGCGTGTGATCGGCAAGCTGGCCGGGTACGTCACCGTGGACGCCAGCTTCCTCGACATCGACTTCATCGACCTCGGGCTCACCTATCGGTCGCTGGGATCTGACGATATCTCCCGGCTGACCCTTCCCACCGAATCGATCAGAGAAGACGGCGTCTGGTACGAGATTCCGGTCGAGCCCGATGCCAGCACGGCGCTGGCGGCGTTCGCCGCTCCCGGGTTGACGGCCAGTGCCGGGGGAGCTGTGTTTCAACCGATCCCTCCGACCACGACCTCGCCGCCGAGCCCCGAAGACCTCACGCTGCAGGTGCTCAATGGCAATGGCGTCTCAGGAGCGGCGAGCTTGGTCGCCGACGAGCTGAAGACGCTGGGTTTCAGTGTTTCTCAGGTCGGAGACGCCGAGGAATTCATTTATGAAGAGACCATCATCGTCGCACCGACCCTGGTCGTTGCGGAGCTGATCGCGACCGGGTTGGGCTACGGGAAGGTTGAGACCGGTCTCCCCCCAGATGGCATCGACGCTGTGGTGATTGTGGGGGGCTAACCATTAGCACCCACCCTTCGCACCAACCGGGGCCCATTTCGCCGGATGGGGGCCGGTGGTAGCCTGCATCGCTCCGTATTGGGGGGAATTCCTATGAACGTCACGGTAATAGGTGCCGGGTACGTCGGCATGGTGCAAGCGGTCGGGCTGGCCTCGCTCGGCCATCGCGTGCGTCTTGGCGAAGCCAACCCCGACCGTGTGGCGATGATCCAGTCCGGGGAATCACCGATCTTCGAGAAGGGCCTGCGCTCGCTGCTCCGCCTCGTCCTCGATGATGGGACGCTCAGTGTTCATTCGAACAACCTGGATGCGCTGAGCGAAGCCGACGTGATCTTCGTGGCCCTCCCAACGCCCTCTGCGCCCGATGGATCAGCCGACCTGTCTGCTATCGCAGGGTTGCTCGACGAGATTTCACCTCATCTCCCTGACGGTGCTGTGCTTGTGTTCAAATCAACGGTCCCGGTCGGGACGACCGCCGACATTCAACGTAAGCTGGGCGATCGGATTCACGTCGCCAGCAACCCCGAGTTCCTGAGGGAAGGCAGCGCAGTCTCGGACTTCCTCGAGCCCGATCGGATAGTCATCGGCGTGACGGATTCCGACGCCGGCGAAAAGCTCCGCAAGCTGTATGACGCCATCGATGCACCACTCGTGATGACCGATCCGGCCTCGGCTGAGCTGGCCAAGTACGCGGCCAACGCCTATCTGGCCACCAGAGTGACCTTCGGTAACGCCATCGCCAACCTATGTGAAGCGGTCGGCGCCGACGTGAAGGACGTGCTCGATGGAATCGGCCACGATCATCGGATCGGCCGCCATTTCATGAGACCGGGCCCAGGATTCGGTGGTTCCTGTTTTCCCAAGGACACGCAGGCGCTCGTCAACGCAGCCGAGCAATCCGGTTACGACTTCACGCTCCTGAAAAGTGTGATCGCAGAGAACGTGGCGCAACGGAGTCGGGTGCTCGACAAGGTCCGCAGTGCTGCCGGCGGAGAGCTCGCCGGCGTGCAGGTGGCGGTGTGGGGCGCCGCCTATAAGGGCGGCACCGACGACCTGCGCAGCTCTCCCGCGTTGTGGCTCATCCAGAGAATGCACGCCGAGGGCGCCGAGGTGACAGTGTTCGATCCAGCTGCAACGGTCGATGGCATCACGATGGCGAGTTCACCGCTCGAAGCAGCGGCCGGAGCAGTCGTCCTCTTGGTGGCAACCGAGTGGGACATCTTTTCTACGGTTGACATGACAGCCGTGGCGGAGGCAATGGCCGGCGAGTGGATCATCGATGCTCGCAACATGCTCAACCCGGCCGATGTGCGTGGCGCCGGCTTGCATTACCGCGGCATCGGCCGCTGAGGCGCCAATGAGCGAGCATCAGCCTCGGCGAGCCGTTGTGACGGGTGGAGCCGGGTTTATCGGATCCCACCTGGTTGACCGGCTCGTCGACAACAACGTTGATGTGCTCGTGATCGACGATTTGTCGACTGGACATTTCGACTTTCTCGCCGATGCTCGTCAGCGAGGAGACGTCGACATGCACCGGATCGACATCCAGTCGCCGGGTCTCCATACGGTCATTGAGCGGTTCCGACCTGACACGGTTTTTCATCTCGCTGCGCAGGCCTCAGTGACGGTCTCTGTGGAGGATCCGCTTCGAGACGCAGGCGTCAACATTCTCGGGACGCTGAATCTCCTCGAGATTTCGCGTCACGTTGGTGTGAAGCAGTTCGTTTTCACTTCGTCGGGCGGGGCGTTGCACGGGTCGGGCGCCAAGCTACCGTCGACAGAGCGGCACGTCTTCCGCCCTGAGTCGCCGTATGGAGTCTCGAAGATGGTGGCTCGCGGTTATCTCGACCTTTTTCGGAGCCAATACGGGCTGGACTACACCGCGTTGGCCCCGTCAAACGTATACGGGCCGCGTCAGAACGCCTCGGCAGAAGGGGGAGTGGTCGCCATCTTCGCAAGGGCGCTGCTGCGCGGCGAACAGCCAACGATCTTCGGGGACGGAGAGCAAACGCGTGATTTTGTCTTTGTCGAAGACGTCGTCGAAGCAATGGTGGCCGGAGCCCGGCACGGGGGTGGCAAGTTTCTCCATATCTCCACTGGCCAGGAAACGAGTATTAACGCCCTCCACGAGATCATGGCCGGAATCGTCGGAACCGACATTGCACCCCGATATGCGCCTGCCAAGCCTGGCGACATTCGGAGGAGTTGGCTGACTTCCGAAGCGGCCCGCCGTCATCTCGGATGGCAAGCGTGGACACCCCTCGATGAGGGTCTGGCCGCAACGATCAAGTGGGTCAGGGAATCCTCCTGAGCGGAGACCTCATCGGAAGAGATCGTCCCCGGGGTCTCTCACCAGTTCGGCGGCTCTCCCGCTCTCGGCCGAGTTGAATGTCAGCCCTCGTACGATCGCAACCGGGATACCGGACGCTTTGCCCATCACCAGGTCAGCTGCTGCCGCGATCTCGTCGGCCACCGCCACTTCGGTGACGTCGAGGGTGTTGCCGTGGGTGTCGGTCGTGCCTCGATAATCGACGATCGATGGAAGCCCCGCCACGCCGATAGCGACGTCAGTGAGGCCCGTGCGCCACGGTCGACCAAACGTGTCAGTGATCACGACGCCGAGTGAGACCGAGAATCGATGCTCCAGCTTGGCGCGAATTCTCTGCGCCGACCGGTCCGGGTCGTCAGGCAACAAGACGAGCGTGCCGGGTGCGGTATTCGACCGGTCGACACCGGCGTTGGCGCATATGAAGCCGTGCTTCGTGAGGGTGATGGTGAGGTCGCCACGCCGACGGATCACCGATGCTGCCTCCCCCTCCACGATGTGCCTCCGTTCTTCCTCGGTTGAGTAGGAACGCAACGCACCCTCGGCCTTCGACACGATCTTGTGGGTCACGACAACGATGTCGCCCGAAGTCAGCGGGAATCCGAGAGCATCGGCAATGAGGGCCGCGACGTCGTCTCCGTGCGTCACTTCCCCGATCCCGCCGACCGCAATGATCTCCATTATTTGAGGCGTCTAACGAGTCGGATCACTGCGTGCTCATCAGCAGCCCGGCGAGCCATTCGGCGAATTCCCGGGAGTGGTCGACCGACGTGAGCAGCGTGCTGCGAACATGCACGGTCAGCCCGCCGGAGGTCAGGTTGCTGCGGTCAGCAGCATCTCCGGCATCGATGACGAGTTCGTTCACGAGACCGTCATAGGCTGCGGCGATGCCCGCGTTCCCGAAGGGGAGACCCATGTCTGCCATGACAGCATGTGCAGGGCCCTTCAGCGCCTCGCCCCCAAAGAGTGGGCTCACAGCCAGCACACGAGGCGCTCCGGATACGGCTCCTGCTATTCCGGGCACGGCGAGTATCGGCCAAACAGACAGTACGGGATTCGAAGGGCCGATGATGACGGCATCGGCTGCGCCGAGTGCCTCCAGGACGCCGGGCGCAGGGTGAGCTTCAAGCGCTCCCTCGAACCGCAGGTCAGCGACCTGATCCTTGTGCTGGCGTTCGACGAAATATTCTTTGAAGGAGCGCCAGTGGCCGTCGACGGTCTGCACCATGGTTCGGACTTCTGCCTCTGTCATTGGGAGCACTCGTGCGGTCAGTCCCAGTCGATCGGTCAAGCGCCGAGTGACTTCGGCTAACCCGATCCCCTGGCGGAGTAGCTGGGTTCGGTACAGGTTGATCGCCAAATCGGCATCGCCGACCTGAAACGACGTGTCGATGCCAAGGTCCGCCAGATGACTCATCACCGTGAACGAGTCGTCTGTGCGCCCCCATCCTTGTGGGCCCTCAATGCCGGCGATCGTGTACACGACCGTGTCGAGGTCGGGAGACACGGCCAGCCCGTAGCTCATGTTGTCGTCACCGGTATTCACCACCACCGTGACCTCGTGGTCAGAGAGTGCGGTGAGGCCTCTGGCGAGCCGGGCGCCGCCGACGCCTCCGGAGAGAAGCACCAGTTTCATGTCGTCGTTGATCCTCCCACGCCTCAGGCTCGCGACCCGAAGAGATTGCCCTTTTGATTCGCCGGCTCCAGAATACGACCTCACATGACGTCATCTCCCGATGTCGCGCAATCTGCCGATGTCCCTCCCTCCTCACTTCCAGTCGTTGCGCTCGTGGTCCTCGGATCCGACCCGGGCGAGGTCGCTGCCGCGCTGACTGCCGCTGCCACCCAAGGCGCAGCGGCTGCGTTCGTGGTCGGCGGCGGGGCAGCCACCCAGCGAGCGGCCGAAGAGCAGGGGGCGAACTGGGTCTCGAGCATCCCGGCAATGTCGGCCGCTCTCAGCGAAGTCGTCACTCACGTCTGGTTCCTCCACTCCGACTGCCGGCCGCGACCCGGGGCATTGGCGGCTCTGACGGCCGAGTCTGATCGGGTCGATGCGTCGGTGGCGGGCTCAAAGGTTCTGCGGAGCGACGACCAAGCGCTGCTCGAGTCGGTGGGGGGAGCCACCGATGTGTTCGGCCACCCGTACTCGGGCCTCTCTGAGGGAGAAGTCGATCAAGAGCAATACGACGTGGTTCGCGATGTTGCCTTCATCCCGGCGGTTTCCGTACTCATCCGACGCGACCTCTTCAGGGGATTGGGTGGCCCCGACCCTCTGATGGCGCCGGGAGCGCAAGGGGTCGACCTCGCCCAACGCGCCAGGCTGCTCGGTGGGAGGGTGGTGGTGGTCCCTTCATCTGAGGTCTTCCACGACGGCTCTTGCAGTGCGGGCGCTCCCCCGTGGCGGGAGCGCGCAAGCGAGCTCCGCGCCATCGCCAAGGCATATCGACCATTGACTGCTATCTGGGCTATTCCGTTTTCCATCGTGATCGGCCTCATAGCGGGGGTAGCCCGCCTTCTGATCGGCCGACCCGGTTCCCTGGCCGGCGAGATCAAAGCGTGGATGTGGAACGTCAAGAACCTGCGATCAACGGTGGCCGGCAGGCGAGTGACAAGTCAGTCCCGGCGGATAGGGGACGAGGAGTTGTTTCGGTATCAGGTATCGGGATCAGTGCTGCTTCGCCAAGTCGGCGAAGAGGTCACGGAGTGGCTCCGCAAACGCAGCAGCCCTGATGGCGCCCTTGGTGGCCTCCTCGAGAGTCGGCGTGGGTTCTGGCACGAGCCGAGCTTCGTCGCTTCGGTCGCAGCGGTGGGTGTGGCGCTTGTGGCGACGAGGGCGATCTGGACCGATGGCATGCCCCTGGTTGGTTTCAGTCTGGCGCCCGATGACAACTGGATATCCGTGCTTGCCAATTATGCAGGGGGCTGGAATCCGTCGGGCTTGGGATGGACGGAGCCTCTCCGCCCGGCCGTCGCCGTTGTGACGTTTTTCAACGGGATCGGCTTTTCACCATCGTGGATGACGTTCTTGGCGATGATCGGCGGGTTCTTGGGGACGTTGCGTCTGCTGCGAACGCTGGGTGCTTCGGAGCGGAGCCGCATCGTCGGTGCTTTCGCAGGCGGCTTTGGGCCCGCGTTGTTCGCCATCTCCGAGACGGGCTATTGGCCGGGGTTCCTGGCGGCAGGTCTGGCTCCCTGGGCGATCGATGCGGCCGTCCGGCCCTTGGCCGGATCACTTCGTTTCCGGATCGGCCGAGTGGGATCAGCAGTCTTCGTGACGGGGTTGATGACGGCCCTGGTTCCTTGGCTCGCTCTCCTTCCGCTTGCCGCGACGCTCATCTACATGCTCGTGGGGGCGGACGGGCGATGGGGGGCGCCGGCCCGAGCGGCGGTCCTTGGTGCTGTTTCGCTCGTGTGGGCCATCCCGTGGCTCACCCAAGTGCTGCCATCAAGACTCCTGACGAGCGGCCAGGCACTCACGTGGCCGGTTCCGGCATGGCTGGGTCTGAGTTTCCTTGCCCTGGTCTCAATCGCTATGCCGCTCGTGAACCGCCACGACTTGGGGCTCGTAGCTGCAGGTGCGCTCATGGCCTTGGCGGGTGCGTTCGTGAGCAACAGCGCCGCCCTCCCGGTTGGAGTCGAAGCGTCCGCGGCAGCAATGGTGGCAACGGCAATGGGCGTGGCGCTCGCTGTTGGAGGCGTTGTTGCCTCTATCGAAGGCCCGGCGACCGCCAATCGCTTGAGGAGAATGCTGTCATTGCTGGTCACGATTGGGATGGTCGGCCTTCTCGCAGCTGCCTCGGTCCTGCCCATTCTTCGGGGACGAGCTGGTTTTGAGGTGGACCAGTTCCGAGAGGCGCTTGCGTTCACGGGCCCGAGGGCGGGAGCGCAGGGGCCTGACCGGGTGTTGTTTCTCGGGCAAGGCGCTCCCGGCGAACTGCGAACGCTCACCGACATCCCCTACCGGGTGATGTCGGCCCAGGTCCCTCTCACGGAGGCGTGGCTTCCCGTTCGCCAAGCAGGTGACGTGGCGCTCGAGCGAACCCTCCTGGCTCTGCGCGACCCGCAGATGCAGCGGCCGGGAGCGACGCTCGCCGAGTTCGGGATCCGGTGGGTGGTGGTGATGGAGCCAAACCCGCTCGAAGCAGGGTTCCAGGCCAAACTCGATATGCGGCGATTGCCCTTGTTCGATGTCCCCTTCGTTGTCTACGAGAACCTCGAATCGAGCCCCCGGGCCGTCCGCGATGACGGCGTCATCTGGCGGCACGACGGATTCGGATATCAAGGCCCGGCGAGCGCTGGGGGCCAGGTGAGGATCGCCGAGCAGTACAACGAGCGGTGGCAGCCAGACGTCGAGGCGGAAGACTGGGCGGCTCTGGCGGCCGGAGATACTGGAGAGATCGCCGTAGCGGTCGACGGAACACAGCGGGCCCTTGCCTGGCTGGCGGCGACTGTGGCGGTTGCGTCATTGCTGGCGGCTATCGCCGGAATCGGAGCGCGGCGCCGATGAATCGGATTCTCGTGATACTCCTCGTGTTGGCAGCTGCCGCGATTACCGTCGCATTGCCTCAGCGGGTTGCTCCGGTGACCCCGACAGCGCCGGACGACACTTCGATCGAGGCCCAGGAAGTCGCATCGGCTCGCTCCGTTGCCAGGTGCCCATGGGTCCGGGGCGATGGCTTCCTTGAGGGCGAAGTTGCGGTCGGAGCACCAGAGGCGGAAGAAGCCACCTTCACGGTTGCGGCCGCCGGGTCCGTCGTTGGCACGTCGATGCAATCGGTGGCGGCGTTTACGGCTGTGCCTTTCCTTGACCTGGCCAACATCGGCACAGGGTCTGTCTTCGTCGAGGTCGACAACGAACCGGCCGCGGTGGTCGCCGTGGGCGAGGGAGAAGCCGCTGTGGCAAGTGCAGGCTGCCGCTCGGGAGCTTCCAAGGTCTGGCTCCTCGCCGGTGGCTCGACCCTCGACGGAGAGACACTACAACTCAGGCTGTTCAACCCCTACCCCCAGGACGCCCGCGTTGAGATCCGAGTCGTCAGCGAGAATGATGTCGAGCCTGAAACTTCCCTGGAATCGCTCTCCGTAGCGGCTCAGAGCACAGCCACGTTCGACCTCGGATCGCTCCTGGCGCTTCGCGAAACGCTGGCGTTACGGATTTCAGACCCCGAAGGCCTCATCGTCCCGGCTCTCGTGCAAGCTGGTGAGGTCGAGGATGAAGAGGGCAACAGTCGAGACGTCGATATCGCCGCGTGGACCGGGGTGACGGCGGCGCGGCGGTGGGAGTTCCCGTTCGCCGGGGTGGTAGGCCTGGACTCTTCCATTGCAATCTTCAACGACCAGACCGTGCCAGTCAGCTGGTCGCTCGACGTTGTTGGCGAAGAGAGCTCCACGTCGGCGGCTGCCTCAGGCATATTGGAGCCGCTGACCGTTGTTCGCCTGCCATTGGCAGGTCTCGCCGCGGCTCCCAGCGGGGTCGTAGTCACGGCAGAAGAGCCGATCGGTGCCTTCTTGACCGCTTCGGGACCTACTGAGCGTGCGGCGACGTCTGGCCTTCGCTCGGCCCAGAAGAAGTGGTTGGTGCCAGGTGTGAGCGCCATGGTGGGTCCATCGCAGGTATGGGTGATGAACACCGGCGCGACGCCTGCAACCGTCACCTTCAATTCCGCTCGAAACGGGCAGCTCGGTCAGCCTGACAAGATCTTGGTGCCGGCCGGCACCATTCGGGTGTTCTCATCGAGCGACGATCTGGTGCTCGAATCACAGGAGCCTGTCTCGGTCGGATGGATCCGTTCAACCGGGTCGGCGGCCGCCTTTACGGTTGCAACCCCCGTTTCCGATGGGTGATCCGCAGCGGCTGATCATCGTCCTGGCCGTCCTCGGCGGTGTGGCGGCGGCGGTGGCATTGCGACGGCGGTCGCGGGCCGTGCTCCGGGATGTTCCTGAGCGGTATGGGCCGTTCCCGCGTGTCTTGTTCTTCGGCTCCGAGACCTGCGCCGAGTGCCGGCCGGTGTTAGCGGCGCTCACCGATTCGCAGATCGCGTTCACCCAATACACCTGGGAGTCCGACCAGGAGGTCTTCGCAAACCTCCCCATCGACGAGGTGCCCCGCCTGCTGGCTGTGGATTCGGGGGGCCGGGTGAAGCTCGATATTCGCGGTCCGATCGGCTCCGGCCAGATGCGACAGCTACGTCGCTTCGCGTGAACTACACGCATTTCCAGAATGACAAAATCGTCTTACGCGCGTCGCTGCGCGTAAGACCACGCGAAATGCTTGGAATGGCGGGCCGTACGCCCTAGCGTTTTCGCTCATGATCCAGTCTTGTGCACGGTGTGGGGCTCCGGCTTCCGCCATCATGTCTTTCAACTACCCGGACAGCGCCGTGTGGCTCGACGATCTCGTCGAAATCATCGAACCGGGTGCCGGATACGCAGTATGTGGAATCCACGGTGATCGTCTTGTGCCCCCGATGGGTTGGACGCTCACGGATCGCCGCAACACCGTTCGCCTGTTCGCTCCAACTCCCGTCACAGCCGCCGGCGTGGCCTAGACGCCGGGCGCTCCCTCGAAATGAGCCTCGATCGCGACTTGCTCGATGCGGTTCGCGAACTCGATGAGCACGAGCTGCGCCGACTCCTCATACTTGCGAAGGCGCACCTCGAACGCACCGGGGCTCTTCCTTCCCAACCCGACGGCCCGACAGTACGGCTCCGCCAGCAGGCGGTGAAATGCGGCAAGCAGGCATGCACGGCCTGTCCCCACGGACCGTATTGGTACGCCTACTGGACCGAGGACGGTCGGCGGCGCACCAAATATGTGGGCCGGCTACTCGAAGAAGATTGACTGTTACACGCCGATCCTGCATACACTGCAAGAAGGTCGTTGGGCCGCTCGCAGGTGCTCGTTAGTGTTTCAGACAAGCGGCGTTACGACTCGGAGGTAATCACACGTGAAATGCCCGCGCTGCAAAGTCGACGACGTGATCGAAATCCATCAGAAGCTACCGGACGGCACAGAGGTCGATTTTTTCTCATGCCACAAATGCGACGAACGGTGGTGGGACCGCGACGGCAAGGAAATCGCCCTCGCCGATGTCCTGAGAATGGCGCGTCGGCCCCGTATCTAATCTCGTCTGTCTGACATGGACAGGCAACCGCTGACTTCCGAGACTGTTCCCCGATGGGTCCCCTGGGTCACCATCGGCTCCGTGATTCTGACCGTGCTCGGCATGGTCCAACCGCACGAGATCGTCAAAGACTCGACACCAACAGGCGGCGACATGGGCGCTCACGTCCTCGGGCCGGCCTTACTCAGAGACGTGCTGCTGCCGGCCGGCAACGTAGCCGGATGGTCGGACGCCTGGTTCGCGGGATTCCCGGCGTTCTATTTCTACTTTCCCCTCCCCTCGTTGGTGATCGTCGGCCTCGACACCGTGCTGCCTTACGGTGTCGCCTTCAAAGTCGTCACCGTTGTCGGGCTCTTGGCCACGCCCGCCGCCGCCTATTACCTGGCTCGGGCGATGGATCTGCCGAGAATGATCGCCTCCGCCGCCGGCGTAGCAGGCGGCTCGTTTGTTTTTATCGAGTCATTCACCATTTACGGAGGCAACATTGCCTCGACGATGGCGGGTGAGTTCTCGTTCTCGTGGTCGTTCGCTCTCGGCCTCTTCTATTTGGGTCTCATGATCCGCACGGTGCGGGACGATCGCCGCTACCTTCCATTGGCTGCGCTGGTTCTCGGTCTCACAGCGCTGGCTCACGTCATCACCACGATCATGTTTGTTCTGGCGACAGTTCCGATCTTGTTCTGGCGACGCGGCACCCTCCCGGTGCTGGTGACTTGGGTGTGGGGCTTTGGGGTGTCGGCGTTCTGGGCGCTTCCGCTGCTGCGCTCGATCGGCTTCTCAGCCGACATGGCGTGGTCCCCACTCCGTCGCTGGGATGAGATATTCCCGACCGAACTGTGGATCTTGGCGATCCCCGCCGTTGCGGGCTTGATCTGGCTTCTCCGCAACAACAAACGGGCAACGCCACTCCTTGTCATGACCTTCGCACCCGTTGTCTACTTCTGGGTTCCCCGCCAGGCAGAACGGCTGGAAATCTACGACGGTACGTGGAAGCTGTGGAATGGCCGGCTGCTCCCGTGGTGGTACTTCGGCGTCCTGTTCTTCGTTGGGGTCGGTTTTGGCGTTGCCAGTCGGGCGATCGCTCGCCGCTTGCCGGCTTCCCTACCCGGATGGGTGCCGCTCCTGGCGTTCAGCGCGGTTCTGGCGCCGGGTCTTGCCCGCTGGAGCGACTATCGCTTCGTCGAGTATTGGGCATGGGGGCTCGGGTCCGTTGCCGTTGCCGGAATCGTGCTGGTGGTCGTGAATCGCCACTGGCGGGTGCGGACGATGTCGGCCGTGCCCATCATGACGGGTCTGGTGATTCTGGCGATCGTCACGGCAGGCACATCTTTCCTGCCGGGCTGGGCACGGTGGAACTACACGGGTTACGAAGCGAAGGATGGTTTCGATGAGTACATCGGGCTCATGGAAGCGATCGACGAGCTCCCTGCCGGGCGAGTCCAATGGGAGGCCAACAAGGACCTCAATTCGTATGGGACGCCGATGGCACTCATGCTGACCCCCTACTGGTCGGACGGCCACCCCTCCATGGAGGGCCTGTTTTTCGAGTCGTCGCTGACCACCCCGTTTCACTTCGTCAACGCCAGCGAGATGAGTCATTCTCCGTCCAATCCCATTCCCGGGCTCGACTATCACACATTCGAATTCGACAGAGGCGTGGAGCACATGGACACCTACGGAGTCAGTTATTACGTGGCGTTCACCGACGAGGCGACCGAGGCAGCTTCAGAGCACTCCGCATTCACCGAGTTGGCCTCTGCCGATCCGTTCACGGTATACGCCTTGCCCAAAACATCGCTCGTGGCAATTGCCACTCATCAGCCCGCCGTGTACGAAGCGCCCGCCGCCGGGATCGGGGGCCTGTTTGCCGCCGATGAGGTCGCAACGAGCGCCGGGACGTTCCACGAGTTCGCACTGGGGTGGTACGACGACCTCGACCTGTTGGATATGTGGGTCACTGCGGACGGTCCCGCCGAATGGCCAAGGATCAACTCGTTGGATGAGCTGCCCAGCGTCGCCGTCCCGCTGGACGGGGGCGGCGAAGGGGAGGTCACCGACATCGTTTCTGATGACGGCCGGATCACGTTCACGACCACGGCGGTTGGAGTTCCTCACATCGTGAAGATGTCGTACTTCCCCAACTGGGAGGTCGAGGGCGCCGAGGGCCCATTTCGCACCAGTCCCTCGCTGATGGTGGTCGTTCCCACGACTGAGGACGTGACGCTTCAGTTCAATCGGCAGTGGCCAGAGAAGCTGGGCTGGGGGCTCAGCGCGGCTGCGTGGTTGGGCTTGGCTGCCGCCGGCGGACTATGGATCTACCGCCGTCGGGCTACCGGTTAGCGCGGCTCCTCGGCAAACAGCCGGCGAAGCTGCAGAATGCCGCGCAGCGTCCTTGGCACGCGCTTCAGCAGTGAACGGGCGGCCCGGTGCTCTTCGACGACCACGGGGAGCTCGACAATGACAGCGCCTCCCCGCTCGGCCCTCAGTATCAACTCCGTGTCGAAGAGGTCCTGATTGGATCTGGTCGACGACAAGTATCGATCCACCATCGATCGACGAAATGCCTTGATGCCGTGTGTATCGGACACGCGACTGGAAAGGAGGTAGCGCAGTATGTAGTTGAAGACCGCCGTGGCGAATCGCCGGAACCAGCTTCGTTGGTCGGTGCTCCCCGGTGCTCGTTTCGAAGCGATCACGATGTCTGCGTCTTGCGAAATCGCATCGGCCACGAAGACACCGGAGAAATAGTCGACATCGAAGTTGACGATCCAATCTCCGGTTGCCTCGGCGAAGCCGTGGCGCAGCGCAGCGCCGTAGTCCGGCTCCGGCAGGGAGACAACGCGAGCTTTCCACCCTTGTCCAGCGAGTTCTTCGCAGATGCGCTCGGCGCCTTCGGCCGTGGCGTCGGTGGAGCCGTTCTCGACGATGAGGAGCTCCTGAGGACCGACGGCCGTGACGATCTCGGCGGCCATGGCGGGAATCAAAGCGCCGATGTGGGCGGCCTCGTTGTGAACCGGAACAACGATGGAGATGAGGGCAGAGGGCATATCTCGAGCAGTGTAGGGGAGGCCATCGAATGCGGCTCGACGGGGCATCCGACCCGATCGTCGGCCGTTGCGTCACGGTCTTTGACGTCGGGCGGCTCAGGCCGACGTAAGATGCTGGACCATGAGCGTGTTGGACACCATCTTCAAAGCGTATGACATCCGAGGGCGAACCGACATCGGCACCCTCGATGAAGCGGTCGCCCGCCGCATCGGGGCGGCGTTCGCCGTCTTTGCCGACTCTGAGAAGATCGCGCTCGGCCGCGATTGTCGCGCCTCGTCGCCAGATATCGCCGGCGCCTTCATCGATGGGGTCGTGGGCCAGGGCGTGGATGTTCTCTACCTCGGCGAGGTGGCAACGGACCTCGTGTACTTCGTCTCTGGATCACTCGACGTACCGGGCGCAATGATCACCGCGTCCCACAACCCTCCCGAGTACAACGGCATCAAACTGTGCCGGAGCGGAGCCCGGCCGATCGGCGTCGAGTCCGGCCTCGAGACGATCAAACAGCTCACGGAGACGCCTCCACCGCCCGCCGCCGCCGCCGGCACCGTCGTGTCGGAATCGGCAACGGGGCCGTATGTTGACCACTTGTTCGGCATCGTCGACCCCGGTGCGATTGCCCCATTACGAGTCGCAGTAGATGGCGGCAATGGCATGGCGGGCGTCGTGCTTCCCGAGGTTTTTGAGCGTCTCAGCGCCGAAATGGTCGGCCTGTACATCGAGCCTGACGGGACCTTCCCCAACCACCCGCCAAATCCCATCGACCCCGAGAAC
>Ga0224508_10002939_pt1 | contig 14273 bp, 10 predicted proteins | sample SF_Jan12_sed_USG_4_FD_170157 | JGI IMG/M metagenome (GOLD analysis project Ga0224508, IMG submission 170157) | Sediment microbial communities from San Francisco Bay, California, United States - SF_Jan12_sed_USGS_21 | ecosystem: Environmental > Aquatic > Marine > Sediment | place: USA... | reverse complement strand
TCCTTCCTCGCGGCACATCACCGCGGACCAGCGCAGCGTAGGCTCCTGCTCGACGCGCACATACCAGAACGCAGGGGCTGAACCATCGAAATCCGGGTCGGTCCAGGTCAGGCAGACCTGGTCATCGAGACCGCCCTCCGGCGATACGTCGAATACGGTCTCCCTGGCTTCGCCGTCCCGCCACTCGCCCTTCATCACCTCGATCCGTTCGAGCGGAACCAGGTCCTGCTCGGCGACGATGCGGAATTGCGGGGCCTGGCTCGCATTGCTGAACTCGCCACCCATTGGAACGGTAGTCCTCGCGTCCCTGCGGTCTTCGGTACAGGGCAATGCCTCGCCGTCCGGCGCCGCCGAAAACTGCAGTCGAATCCGCGGCCCGGATGTTCCGAAAACCTCTCGACGCTTCATCGCCGCAAAAAGGCTCTCGCGGGTATTTTCTTCGGCCCAGACAGCAACCAGGCCGCCCGGGTTCCAGTCGATGCGCAGCATCGCTCGTTCGAATTCGCCGAGCCCGAAAGCGGACCCGTGCCAGGCATCTTCCTCGACATGCCCCGGGGTCGCAGTATGGTTGTCTGTCGACCCGATGATGCCGAGCTGCAGAGGATTACGGTGGTGATCTTCTGAATGTTCGTAGGCTTCCAGCCCGCGCAGCAACAGGCTTCGCACGTAGGTGCGGCGCATTTGCTCCCACTCTTCTTTGCCGAAGTCCGCAGGCTCCTTCGGCCTCGATAGTCGCGTCAGGTACAACTCGAACGCGCAGTCGTTTTCGTCTTCGGCCCCGAACGGCGACAGGCATTCACTGTTGCCTTTTTCCTGGTGGATTTCGACGAGCCGTTCGAAGCGTGTCCGGGTTTGCAGCGATCGCTCGCTTTCGGTCTCGACATCGAAACCGAATCCGTCGCCCATGTTGTTGTTGTGCGGGATCGTGATGTCGTCGCAGCCATCTTCAGGCCGACAGCGCGCATCGAGCTGTCGCCAGAACTCGTCGAGATCGGGGTAACGGATGTAGTCGATTGCTTCATCAACGACTTTTTCATTGGCGAAGATTACGTTGCGATGGTTGTGACTGTAGGATGGTGTTGCAGACCACTCGAAAGCGGCAAACGACGTGAAGTTACAGGCGTCGTTTGCTTCGTGCGCCTGTTCCTGTATGCGCCGCCACTGGTTTGTCGTCGCCTGCAAGCATTTTTCGGGGTCATCCTCGCAGACAGGCGTTATCTGCGGTTTCTCCAGCGTGATGGTCGGGATCACATAATTACGGAATACTTCGGTACCCGTAGCCGGAGCGCTCTTCTCGTTCATGAGTCGGCAGTACTCGTCATCTTCGAACAACGGGTGCGTGCAGACGTACATCAGGTCGAACCACTCGGCGTGATCCGTCACGGCAGTGAAGTCGAGAGGACGGGCGAGCTTGACCGCGGTGCCGTCCGGCAAGTCGATCGCGTTGCCTTTTGCGAAGTGATACGCGTCCGCCGGCGATGCCACCGTGCCGTAGCCGTACGCGTCCAGCGAGTACGCGGTATGGACGTGCAGGTCGCCCCAGTACAGATTCTTCCCACCGGCCCTGTAATCGGGGCATCGCTGCGTCTCGGCGACGAGGGCTGTCTCCTCGACAGGTGCAGGTTCCTTGCTGCAGCCGGAGAAGAACAGGGCGAGAACCAGGAGGGTCGCAATCCCGGTGGCTCGAGTCGGCAGTGGGGGGTGGGGCATAATGCGACCTTTTAATATAGATTTAATTAATTTAAACTCAGCTAAGTCTGCCAGTATATCGGATGGAGATGCGACGTGGGAAATGAAACCGAATTCAAGACCGAGAGACACCCGATACTCATCGTCTTCGATGAGCAAGCGCCTTTCAAGGATACCTACGCCGGCGAGATCGGGCGAATTGCCTTGCAGGCGCACCTGATCAAGCCCGTGGGAAAACCGTCAAAGACCATTACTGTGTTCATGCATCCGATCGGTGGCGGGGCATACCTGCCGATGCTGAATACACTGGCGAAAGCAGGCCTTCATGTCATCTGGTGTGACAGCCGCTATCGCGGCACCGATTCGGCCCTGATCATGGAAAAGGTCGTCGTCGACCTTGGCAACTGCATCAAGAATCTCAAGGAACGTCATGGCTACGAGAAGGTCATTCTCGGTGGTTGGAGTGGTGGAGGTTCCCTGTCGCTTTACTTCCAAGCCGAGGCCGAAGACCCGACAGTGACGTCGTCGCCCGCGGGCGATCCGCCGGACCTGACGCAACAGGGCTTCATTCCTGCCGACGGTATCATGTTGATCGCGGCTCACCTGGCAAGGCACAGGACGTTTACCCAGTGGCTCGATCCCTCCGTTGTCGACGAGGGTAACCCTGAAAACCGCGTCCAGGAGCTGGATATCTATGACCCGGCGAATCCGAACCAGCCACCATATTCGGCGGAATTCCTCGAGCACTTCGCTAGCGCGCAGATTGAACGTAACCGCCGCATCACGGCCAGCGTCAAGGACAAGCTGGCCGAGTACAAAGCAAATGGAGAGACCAATCGGGAATACGCGTTTGTCGTGCACCGGACGATGGCAGACCCTCGCTGGCTGGACCCGGCGATTGACCCGAACGAGCGCAAACCCGACTGGTGCTTCCTCGGGGATCCGAAGATCGTTAACGACAGCCCGATTGGCCTGGCGCGGTACAGCTCACTGCGCAGCTGGCTATCGCAATGGAGTTACGACGATGCCAACGGCGACGGAATCGGATGCGCCAAGCGCATCACCGTTCCGGCCCTCGTGATCGGCAACACCGCTGATGACGGCATTACGCCGAGCCATACGAACCAACTGTACGAGGCCATCGGTCACGACAACAAGGAAATACAATGGATCGAAGGCGCCAACCATTATTACTTCGGGCAGCCCGACAAGGCGGCAGAATCGGCTGCAGTATGCGTCGATTGGCTGAAACGCCAGAGCCTCGTGGAGTAGTTCGGTATTGAGTTAAAGGCCGGCGGGCTTAGGGTAGGTCCGATCCGAAGTGCCGGCCTTCATCACCTGGCCGGGCACGTCGTGGCCGACGATGGCAGGCAGGTCATGCGCGATTCCGAGCAGCAGGTCCAGGTCCACGCCCGTGTCGTACCCCATCATCTGCAGCATGTGGACCAGGTCCTCGGTACACACGTTGCCGCTCGCTCCGGGCGCATAGGGGCAGCCGCCCAGCCCACCCAGTGACCCATCGAAATAGCGGATGCCGGTGTCGAGCGCGGCGATTACGTTTGCCAGTCCCATACCACGGGTGTTGTGGAAGTGCGCAGTGAAGCTCATTTCAGGCCAACGTCGTGACGCAGCATCAAAAAGATCATAAACCTGGGCTGGGTTCGCCACGCCGGTCGTGTCACAAACAGTGACCAGTTCGATCCCGAACGCAGCCAGTTGATCGATGACCGAGAATACCTGGTCCCTGGTGATTCGCCCCTCGAACGGACAACCGAATGCGGTCGATACGGAAACGTTGACTGCGGCGTTGTCTGCGGCTCGTTTCGAAATCAGGGCAATTTGCTCGAGCGACTCCTCCGGTCGCATTCTCAGGTTTGCAAGGTTATGGGTTTCGCTCACCGACACGACGACGTTGAGTTCATCGACGCGACAGGCGAGAGCCCTCTCGCAACCTCTCAGGTTCGGAACCAGCGCCGTGTAGGTCACACCGGGATAGCGGCGGATACGTTCGAATACCGTATCGGCATCGGCAAGCGTCGGAATAGCCTTTGGCGAGGTAAATGAGGAAACCTCTATCTTGCTGATTCCCGCCTCACTCAGGCGGTTGGCAAGGCTGACCTTTGTGTCTGTCGGTATAAAGTCAGGCTCCATCTGAAAACCGTCGCGCAGCATGACATCCTGTACATGGATACGAGTGTCTTCCGGAGGTCTGATCACTGACTGGCGCCCTCGGGCTTTATCGCTGCGAGGATTTCCTCGCGATTTGCGTCGAGATCGGGTCCCAGCCACTTCGTCCTGCCCGGCGTCTTGCTCAGCTTCGGCACGATGCCGGGTATCGTGATCGGGTGATCGTCCGGGAGGCGGTGGGTCTCCAGCATGTCGCGTGCTACAAAGTGCGGGTCATTTACGATGTCCTCCGCAGTGTAAATCTTGCCGACAGGGACCGCTGCTTCCTCCAGGCAGGCAACGACATCGTCGCAACTGTGCCTCGAGGTCCATTTAGAAATGGCGTCATCCAGTTCGTCGTTCCTTCCGACCCGGCCGTCGTTATGTGCAAGCCCGGGATCGTTCGCCAGGTCGGAACGACCAATCGCCACCATCAGGCGCTTGAAAATCGAATCTGCATTGCCGGCAATCACGACGTAATTGCCGTCCGCGCATTCGTAAGTATTGGAAGGTGAAATGCCCGGCAGGGCACCGCCGCTTCGTTCGCGGATGAAACCGTTCTCGCAATACTCGGGGACGAGGCTCTCCATGACAGAGAAGACGGCCTCATACAAGGCGACATCGACCACCTGGCCCTCACCACCGTTGACGTTACGCTCGTGCAGGGCCATCAGGACGCCAATCACGCCGTACAACGAGGCCAGCGTGTCGCCGATGCTGACGCCTGATCGGCAGGGTGGGCGATCAGGGTAGCCCGAAACATGGCGAAGCCCGCCAATCGACTCGGCTATTGCCGCGAACCCGGGCTGGTCGCGGCGAGGGCCGCTCTGTCCGTAACCCGAAATTCGTAACATGACGAGGCCCGGGTTGGCGGCCGACAACTCTTTCCAGCCCAGGCCCCAGCGCTCCAGGGTCCCAGGGCGGAAATTTTCGATCAGGATATCGGCGCTCTTACTGAGTTCCCTGACGGTATCGCGGCCTTCATCGGTCTTGAGGTCGAGCGCCAGCGACTTCTTGTTGCGGCTCTGGACATACCACCACAACGAGGTGTCGCCGCGCATGCTGCGCCATTTGCGCAATGGATCACCGGTGCCAGGCGGTTCGATCTTGATAACCTCCGCACCGAATTGCGCAAGCACGCTGCCTGCGTATGGACCTGCAATCAGCGATCCCATCTCGAGGATCTTCACGCCCTCGAGGGGCAAACGGGTCTCGGTCGTCACTTTTCTCGCACTCCTCAGATGACAGCCATGGAGTGGCCGCCGTCGACCGTGATCGTCGTACCGGTCATGTAGTCGGATGCGTCCGAGGCCAGCAGCAGGATCGTGCCGCTGAGGTCCTCGAGCTTACCGAGCCGGCGCTGCGGCACGCGCTTGATCATCGTCTTCGCGGCATCCGTTTCGAGGAAATCCTCGGCCATGTCGGTCGCGTAATAGCCAGGCGCAATCGCATTCACACGTATCCGGTATCGCGCCCACTCCAGTGCCATGACACGCGTCATGTGAAGCAGCGCGGCTTTCGAGGCGGAGTAGGGGCCGGTTCCCTTTTGCACGGCACTGCCCAGGATCGATGCGATGTTGATGACCGTACCCTTCGTGTCCGCGTCTATCATGCGGCGAGCCGCCTCCCGCGCAACCAGCCAGGCGCCTTTAAGGTTGGTGTCGAGAACCTGGTCCCACTGGGCCTCATCGAGTTCCAGCAACGACGGCTCGGCCACGGTGCCCGCGTTATTAACCAGTATCGACACTGTCCCGAGAGCCTCTGCCTTGTCAAAGCCGGCGGCAATCTGCCCGGCGTCGGTGATATCCATGGGCACGCACAGCGCATTGCCACCCTTATCCTCAATCTCCGCGGCCGTCTCCTCGAGTTTGTCCACGCGCCGCGCGCACAGCACGACCGACGCGCCGGCCTCCGACAAGATGCGTGCAAACTGGCGACCGAGGCCGGTCCCACCGCCAGTTATCAGGGCCGTACGGCCACCCAGATCGAACAATTTTGTGGTCATATTTATTGATTCATTCCCGTGGGTCATTTAGTATAGATTAAGTAGATTTAGTATAACAAAAATATCTTTAGTTTCTCTTGAAGAAGTCTCAGGGGGCCGGTCCATTGGCAGATAGTGACGTATTGATCGCCGACGCGGAGTCGGCCACCGGCTCTACGCTTTATGCCTGGTACGTCGTCTTCGTGCTGATGCTCGCCCAGGTTTTCTCCTTTATCGACCGGATGATCATGGGGCTGCTCGTTGGCCCGATTCGCAGCACGTTTCAGATCTCGGACACGCAATACAGCTTGCTGGCCGGGTTTGCGTTCGCGCTGTTCTACGGCATTATGGGCCTGCCCCTGGCTCGTATTGCCGACAGCAAATCGCGGCGTGCCCTTATCGGATTCGGCATCGCTGCCTGGAGCGTGATGACGGCCGCCTGCGGCCTCGCCAAGGGCTTCTGGACATTGTTCATCGCCCGAGTCGGCGTCGGTGTCGGCGAAGCGACCCTGTCGCCGGCAGCTTACTCGATCATCACTGACTACTTCCCGAAGCGGGTTCTCGCTACTGCCCTCAGCATTTTCACGGTCGGCGTCACGGTCGGTTCCGGGCTTGCTTACATGATCGGCGGCAAGGTCGTCGGCTATGTCGAGTCGCTCGGTGAGCTTTCACTGCCGTTCGTCGGTGTCGTGCACGGTTGGCAGTTCGTGTTTTTTCTCGTGGGCCTCCCCGGACTACTCATCGCATTGCTGATGTTCACGGTGCGGGAGCCGGTGCGCAAAGGCCTGATGAAGGAGAACACCGGCAAGGCGATTCCCATTTCCGAAGTGCTCGCTTTCTTCCGCGCCAACGCCCGGGCGCTGGGATCCCATGTCATTGGCGTGGTGATATACATCATCCCGGTCTATGGATTGAATATCTGGGGCCCTACCTACCTGATTCGCACGTTTGACTACTCGCGTGCCGATGCGGGCTGGTCATTCGGCCTTGTTATGCTTGTTGGGGGGACCCTGGGCCTGCTGACGGGTGGCCGGTTGGCCGATCGCTTCTTCGCGCTCGGTCACTACGACGCGTATTCGAAAGTCATCCTGGGCTCGCTTGTCTGCATGGCGCCGTTTGCGATCGCCCTCGGTTTCGTAAGCTCGCCCGGCGTTGCGTTGGTCGCACTGTTTTTCGGAACCTTCTTCTCAGCTTTCCAGGGCGGAATTGCGGCCGGTACGCTGCAGCTGATGGCGCCGAATGAAATGCGCGGCCAGGTAGCGGCCGTCTACTTCCTGTCCGCGAACCTCATCGGTCTCGGCCTGGGTCCGACGGTTGTCGCCTCATTCACCGATTTCGTATTCAAAAACGACGCGGCCATCGGCCAGTCGCTTGCCCTGACGGCCGGGATCATGTGCCCACTGGCGGCCCTGATTCTGCTCTACGGGCTCAAACCCGTCAGACAAATGATCGAAGACCATCACACGGTCGGGAGTAATCAGTAATGCCAATCGATGCCTTTATTTACGACGCTATCCGGACGCCCAGAGGCAAGGGCAAGGTCGGCGGCTCGCTGCACGAAGTCAAGCCGATCAGCCTTGTCACTGGCTTGCTCGAGGCACTCAAGGACCGCAACGAACTCGATACGTCCCGTGTCGATGACCTGGTCATGGGTGTCGTGAGCCCTCTTGACGATCAGGGCGCTGTGATCCCGAAGATCGCGCTCCTGATGTCGAGCTGGGAGCAGTCGGTTGCCGGCGCGCAACTGAGCCGTTTCTGCGCCTCGGGTCTCGAGGCCGTGAACATGGCCGCGATGAAAATCGCCTCTGGCTGGGAAGACCTTGTCGTAGCCGGCGGTGTCGAGTCGATGTCACGCGTGCCCATGGGTTCGGACGGCGGTGCCTGGATCGAGGATCCCGAGACCAATATGACGACCGGCTTCGTGCCGCAGGGTGTGGGTGCCGATCTCATCGCAACCCTGGAAGGATTCAGCCGCGAAGACGTCGACGCGTTCGCCTTGCGCTCGCAGCAACGAGCGGCTAACGCATCCGCCGAAGGCTACTTCTCGAAGTCGTTGATTCCCGTGACGGACATCAATGGCGTCACGATCCTAGACCATGACGAGTTCATTCGACCGGGTACGACGATGGAGGGGCTCGGCTCACTCAAACCTGTGTTCAAATCCATCGGCGAAGCGGGCATGGAAGCAGTAGTCAAGCTGAAGTACCCGTCGGTCGAATCGATCAACTACGTGCACACGGCCGGTAATTCGTCGGGCATCGTTGATGGCGCTGCGCTCGTATTGATCGGTAATGAGTCGGTCGGCAAGGACCTCGGGCTCAAGCCCCGGGCGCGCATCGTGTCGACAGCGGTCATCGGCAGCGAGCCGACGATCATGTTGACCGGCCCGGTTCCGGCGACGGAGAAAGCACTGCGCAAAGCCGGCCTGCAAATTGAGGACATCGACCTTTTCGAACTCAACGAGGCGTTTGCGTCGGTTGTCATGCGTTTCCAGAAATACCTCGACGTGCCTGACGACAAGATCAACGTCAATGGTGGCGCCATCGCCATGGGACATCCCCTCGGCGCAACCGGCGCAATGATCCTCGGTACCTGTCTCGACGAGCTCGAGCGACGCGACCTGCAAAGGGGCCTCGTTACCCTGTGCGTGGGCGGCGGCATGGGCATCGCTACGGTCATCGAGCGGGTTTGAAACTGAACGACACTGGAATACAAAAATGAGTTACGCGAATTACAGCAAAGACAACGACGGCATAGTCACCGTTACCTTCGATAATCCCGATTCGAGGGTCAATGTAATGAACACGACCTTCATCGACGCGCTGGGTGAGGCGTTGGACCAGATCGACGCGGAAATCGACGACGTCAAGGGTGTCATCGTTGCGTCGGGCAAAGACACCTTCTTTGCGGGCGGGGACCTCGACCAGATCGTCGCCGTGACGAAGGATACAGTCGACGAATACTTTGGCGAGATCATGCGCGTCAAGTCGATGATGCGAAGGATCGAAAAGCTCGGGCGACCGGTTGTTGCTGCAATCAACGGTGCCGCGCTCGGCGGCGGGTACGAAATCTGCCAGGCCTGCCATCACCGGGTTGCGCTGGACAGTCCCAAAGTTGTTGTCGGACTGCCCGAAGTCACGCTCGGACTTTTGCCCGGCGGCGGGGGCGTTGTACGCCTTGTTCGTATGCTCGGGCTGAAGAAAGCCCTTCCGTTGCTACTTGAAGGTACGCGTGTTGCAGCTCGCGATGCGGCGGAGATGGGCCTGGTCGATGAACTTGCCGTCGACAGGGACGAACTCATCAATAAGGCAAAACAGTGGATTCGCGGCAATCCCGACGCGGTCCGGCCCTGGGACGCCAGCGGATTTCAGATTCCCGGCGGCGGTATGGATTCTCCTGAGATGAAACAGTTCGTGACTTACTCTGCGGCGGGGCTGAAGGCAAAGACGCGCGGCCTCTACCCGGCACCCGAAGCTATTCTGAGCGCTGCCGTGGAAGGCATGCGGGTCGACATCGACTCGGCCGACCGTATTGAGTCCCGCTATCTCGCCTACCTGTCCACGACGCAGGTCGCGAAGAACATGATCACGACTTTCTACCAGATGAACCGCCTGAAAGGCGGTGAGAGCAGGCCGGAGGGCTTTGACAAGTCCCGCGTTTCGAAGCTGGGCATACTCGGCGCCGGCATGATGGGCTCCGGCATCGCTTACGTCGCAGCGAAGGTTGGCATCGATGTCGTGCTCAAGGACGTGGATCAGGATGCCGCCGAAAAGGGTAAGTCCTACTCAGACAAAGTGGCGTCCAAACTGATTGCCAAAGGCAGGATGACCGAACAGGAGAAGAACGACATCCTGGCGCGTATCAAGGCAACGGCCGAGGTCGACGACCTCGAGGGCTGTGACCTGGTCGTCGAGGCCGTGTTCGAGAATCGCGAGCTCAAGGCAACAGTCACGAAGGAAGCAGAGGCTGTCCTCGATGACAATGCGATCTTCGCATCGAATACCTCGACGTTGCCGATCACGGGACTGGCTGAAGCATCCGAGCGCCCCGATAATTTCGTCGGTCTGCATTTCTTCTCGCCTGTAGACAGGATGAAACTCGTCGAGATTATCTGCGGCAAGAAGACCAGCGACGAAACTCTCGCGAGGGCCTACGACTTCGTCACGCAGTTGCGCAAAGTTCCGATCGTTGTGAATGACAGCCGCGATTTCTATACGTCGCGAGTGTTTGAAAGTGGGTGCGACGAAGGCGCCTGGCTGTTGTCGGATGGCGTCGATCCGGCACGTATCGAGAATCTCGCGCGGCAGGTCGGTATGCCCGTCGGTCCGCTTGAGTCAATCGATGCGGTCTCGCAGCAGCTCGTTTACCTGGTGAAGCACCAGGCGCAAACTGACTTTGCGGCTGAAGGCCGCGACTTCCCGGCTGCTGATGAACCGCCGTTCCAGTGGATCACGCGCATGGTTGACGAATTTGACCGCAAAGGTAAGGCCTACGGCGGTGGTTACTATGAGTACTTCACGGATGAGGACGGTCGACGCCACAAGCAGATCTGGTCGGGATTGCGAGATGCGCAACCGGAGCCGACAAAGGACGTCAGTGACCAGGATATCAAGGATCGTGTCCTCTACCGTCAGGCTATCGAGGCCGCGCGCTGCCTGGAAGAAGGTGTATTGCGCAGCGTCGCGGACTGCAATATCGGCTCTATGATGGGCATCGGTTATCCCGCCTACACGGGCGGCCAGCTGCAATACATCAACGCCTGCGGTGTTGCCGAATTCACGAAGCGAGCGACGGAACTGGCCGAAGAATACGGTGATCGATTCGCGCCGCCCGAGATGCTGATCGACATGGCCCGAAAGGGCGACGTGTTCGAGTAAGCGGCAGCGGTCGAGAGGAAGCCGAATATGGCACTACAACATTACGAAGAAGACCACGACATGTTTCGTGATTCGTTTCGCAGTTTTCTGCAGAACGAAGTCGTTCCGCACCAGGATGAATGGCGCAAGGATGGCGTCGTGTCGCGCGACGTGTGGCTTGCCGCCGGCGAGAACGGCTACCTGCTTCCCTGGGCCGACGAGAGTCTGGGCGGGGCTGGGCTTGACGATTTTCGCTTCACGCAGATTGAACTCGAGGAACTCGCATACATCGGCGAGACCGGTTTCTATCTTCCGCTGCACAGTGCACTGGTAGCGCCGTACATCGGCAAGTTCGGGTCGGAAGAACAGAAACGGCGATTCCTGCCGAAGTGCATCAGCGGCGAGCACGTGCTAGCCGTTGCCATGACGGAGCCCGGTACGGGAAGTGATCTTGCCAGCATCAGGACACGCGCCGAGGACAAGGGCGACCATTACCTGCTGAATGGCACGAAGACGTTTATCTCGAATGGCCTGCTTGCGGACCTCGTCGTAGTTGCGGCAAGAACGAATCCGGAAAGGAAACGCGGCATGGGTCTTTTTGTCGTCGAGCGCGGCATGGAAGGATTCGATCGGGGCGAACGGTTGCACAAGATCGGTATGAAGTCACAGGACACGGCGGAATTGTTCTTCAATAACGTCAAGGTGCCGAAGGAGAATGTCCTCGGCGACCCCGAAAGCGGCTTCAAGTACCTGATGCACGGCCTTGCCGAGGAGCGCCTGATCGCCTCGGTGACCAACGTCGGTCTCGCACGATTCGCGTTTGACGAGACGATGGCCTATATACGGGACCGCAAGGCCTTTGGCCGCGCCATCGGTTCGTTCCAGAACTCACGATTCAAGATGGCGGAGATGAGCACTGAGCTCGAGCTTTCCCAGGTCTACGTCAATCATTGTGTCGAACTCCTGAACGCTGGCGCGCTTTCAGCCGATTCTGCGGCGCGAATCAAACTCTACTCGAGCGAGATGCTGGGTCGGGTCGTGGACGAGTGCCTGCAATTGCATGGCGGCTACGGTTACATTGACGAGTACCCGGTTGCGCGTGCTTACTGCGACGCCCGCATCGCCAGAATTTTCGGCGGGACGTCGGAAATCATGAAGGAGATCATCTCCAGGTCACTCGGTCTTGGCGACGATGGCAGACGCTGACCAGGTCAGAAACGGACCGCTGGCAGGTGTCAGGGTCGTCGAGCTTGCCGGTATCGGACCGGGGCCGTTCTGCGCCATGTTGCTCGCCGACCTGGGTGCCGACGTCATCAGTGTCGAGCGCCCCGGCAGTTCGCCGGATTCGAAAAAAGCGGACGTCGTCTGCTGGCGTGGTCGCCGATCGATTGCTGTCGATGTAAAAAAGGCCGAAGGCGTCGAAGTCGTACTCGATCTCGTCCGCGATGCCGACGTGCTGATGGAAGGCTTCCGGCCTGGCGTTGTGGAGCGCCTGGGACTGGGGCCCGACGTGTGCCAGGCGCTGAATCCGGGTTTGGTCTATGGGCGCATGACGGGTTGGGGGCAGGATGGTCCTCTCGCGCGGGCAGCGGGCCATGACATCAATTACATTTCTTTGTCCGGTGCGCTTCATGGCATTGGGCGTGCCGGCGATGTACCTGTGCCGCCTTTGAACCTGGTTGGTGATTACGGTGGTGGAGGGATGCTGCTCGCGATCGGTATTGTCAGCGCGCTTGTGGAGAAGGGCCGGTCAGGCAAAGGGCAGGTTATCGACGCATCTATGGCTGAAGGGTCTGCTTTGCTTTCGTCCGTGTTCTACGGCATGAGGGCCCAGGGACTTTGTGGTGTACAACCCGGCGAAAACGTCCTCGGAACCGCGGCCCCTTACTACGAAGTCTATGAGACTCGAACGGAGCGCGATGAAGAACGACAGTACGTTTCGATCGGGCCGCTGGAGCCACAGTTCTACGAGTTGCTCGTGAGTCTTGCGGAACTGCCCGAAGACGAATTCCATCCGCAAGAGGATGAGGCCGCCTGGCCGCGACGCAAAGAAAAACTGTGCGAGCTATTCCTCTCGAAGACGCGGGACGAGTGGTGTGACCTGTTCGCCGGCACCGACGCGTGTTTCGCACCCGTCCTGTCGATCGACGAAGCGCCAGAACATCCGCACAATCTTGCACGCGGCAGTTTCGTTGAAATTGACGGTATCACGCAGCCTGCGCCGGCACCGAAGTTCAGCCGCACGCAGCCATCGGAGCCGCAGGCTGCGCGTGTACCCGGGCAGGACACCGACAGCGTGTTGCAGGAGCTGGGCTATGCGGCAGATCGTATCGAACAACTGAAACAGGCCGGCGTTTTGTGCGCTAAACCTTCGAAAAATCGGGCGGGCGCTTTTCGATAAAAGCGGCGACCGCTTCCTTGTGTTCCTCGGAGGCGAAGCACTTGAAGAGCTCGGTCTGCTCTTCCTCGATACGCTGCAGCAGCCGGTCAGTGTCACCCTTGAGTAACCGCCGCGTGCGCTCGACCGCGGCCCTCGGAAGGCGTGTATAGTGTCTGGCCTTGTCTGCCACAGCTTGCCCGAGATGTTCCGACTCGACGATCGTGGTCACAATTCCGAACTCGAAAGCGCGGTTTCCATCGAGCGGTTCGCCGCTGAGCAGCAAGTCGGTGGCCCGCGTATAGCCGAGCAATTCGGGGAGGATTAGCGACGATCCAGCCTCGGGAACGAGAGCCATTCTGAGAAAGGGCAGTACGACGCGGGTCTCCGGCGTCGCAATCACGGCATCGCAATGCAGAAGCATCGTCGCGCCGATGCCGGCGGCAACGCCGTCGACCCCGGCGATGATCGGGACTGGCGAATTGATCAGGCCCTTTACGAATCGATAGGGTAACGTCTCCTCACCGGGTGATGGTTTCGCCGGAAATGCACTGACATCGTTACCCGAGGTGAAATTGCCGCCATCACCCGCGAATACCATGACGCGAATGTCGGCATCGCTCGAAGCCCGATCCAGGCCGTCGCAGATGTCGACAAGCATGTCCGGCGTCAGCGCATTCTTTCGCTCCGGGCGGTTCAGGCGAATCGTCAGTACGCCGTTGTCCGATTCGATCAAGACGTGTCCGGTCATGTCGATTCTTCGCGCAGCGAGACGCGATCGAGCTTGCCAACGACGCCAACTGGCATCGATTCGCGCATGACAAACTGTTTTGGACGTTTGAACGACGCGAGTCCCTGCTGTTCGCAAAACTGAAGCAGGTCATCCTCGCTGACGTCACCCGAACTCACGATGTGGGCAACAATGCGATTACCCCACTTCGGGTCCGGGACGCCGACCACCGCGACCTGTTGCACAGCCGGATGGCCAACAAGGCAGGTTTCAACCTCCTCACCCATCACTTTGATGCCACCGGTATTGATCACATTGTCCGTGCGTCCCTCGACAAACAGGTAACCGTCCTCGTCCAGGTGGCCCAGGTCGCCGGAACGCCACCAGCCGTCGATGAACTTCTCTCGTGTAAGTTCATCATTGTTGAGATACCCCTGTGAAATAGTTGGGCCCGTCAACACGATCTCGCCC
>Ga0224508_10002938_pt1 | contig 14279 bp, 11 predicted proteins | sample SF_Jan12_sed_USG_4_FD_170157 | JGI IMG/M metagenome (GOLD analysis project Ga0224508, IMG submission 170157) | Sediment microbial communities from San Francisco Bay, California, United States - SF_Jan12_sed_USGS_21 | ecosystem: Environmental > Aquatic > Marine > Sediment | place: USA... | reverse complement strand
GCTGCGGATGACCGAGGGCGAGATGCTCCAGACCCGCTATGTCGGGCGTCTGGATCTGTCCGAGGCCGAGTACCTCGATCTCGTCGAGCGCAAGACGGCGGCCCTGTTCGGTTGTTGTTGCGAGTTGGCGGGACTGGTTGCCGGTGTCGACGACACCTCCCTCTCCGCCCTCAAGTGTTACGGCACCGATCTGGGGATGGCCTTTCAACTCGTGGACGACCTGCTCGATTTCACCGGCGATGCGATGACGATGGGGAAACCTGCGGCCAGCGATCTTCGTGAGGGTAAGGCGACGCTCGCCGTGCTCGATCTGATGGCCAGCGCGGATTCGACCGAAGCGACCGATCTGGCCGGCGCTGCGATGGAACACGGCGACCAGGGATCGATCACCCGGCTCACCGAACTGCTTCACGAAAGCGGTGCGATCGAGCGAACCCGCTGCCGTGCGAGGCTGTACGCGGACAACGCCGTCCGCCAACTCGACGGTTTCGGCAGGGGACCGGCGTTTGAGGCGCTCGCCGCTCTGCCCGAGATGCTCGTCCGCCGCGACCGTTAGTCCGGCTCCCGAGGCGACAGGACGCCCGTCCTCCACTAAAATAAGGGCCCCCCCAACGAAAACGGATTGCTTCCGGTGCCACGCCCGTGTAGCGTACGCGACAGCGCCGCTGGGGTTCGCCCCAAGATCTGGGGTCGCGGGGTTCGCCGTTGTGGCAGATCTAGGGGTGCCGCGTGGTTTGCAGATTCTTAAAATGGTATGATCGCGGCGTTTTTCGCCCCCGGACGATCCCGAATTTCGCAGGAGACGACCTCCACAAATGAGATTGGCCAGCCTGCAGATCTCCGGTTTCAAGTCGTTCAACGATCGAACCGAGGTTACGTTCCCCGGCGGGATCACCGCAATCGTCGGTCCCAACGGTTGCGGCAAGTCGAATATCGGCGATGCCCTGAACTGGGTGCTCGGCGAACAGAGCCCCAAGATGCTTCGCGGCCGGCAGATGTCCGACGTGATTTTCAACGGAAGCGAGCGTCGCAAACCGTTGGGGATGGCCGAGGTGACGCTCAAGTTCGCGGAAGCCGAAGGTCTTGCGGGCGCAGACCAGGGTAATTTGTCGATTACGCGGAGGCTGTTCCGAAGTGGCGAGAGCGACTATCTCCTCAACGGCAAACGCGCGCGGTTGAAGGACATCCAGGAGATCCTCGAACACGGCCGCGTGGGCGCGCGCTCCTACGCGACGATCGAACAGGGCCGCATCGACCAGATCCTCAACGCCAAACCGAAGGAACGGCGGGCCCTGATCGAAGATGCCGCGGGTATCTCCGGTTACAAGCACAAACGCAGACTGACCGAACTCAAGCTCGATGCGACGCATTCGAACCTGCTGCGTGTCAACGACATCATCGTTGAAGTCGAGCGCCAGATCCGTTCACTCAAGCGCCAGGCCGGTAAAGCGCGAAGGTATCGGGAGTTCCGCGAAGAACTTCGCACGCGGCAAAAGCTCCATTTCGGACTGCGTGCCCGCGAGTTGGACAGCAACCTTGCCGACTCACGCAGTGCGGAGAAGCAATCCGGCGATGCGGAGGCGCAAGCCGCCGCGGGGCTGAGCCGCCGTGAGGTCGAGTTGGTCGACGAGCGAACCGCACTGGAACAGGCGGACCAGGCATACAAAGAAAAAGCCGAACAGGCGCACCGACTGGAGTTGACCGCCGAGCGCTCGGAGAGTCAGATCCGCGCCTGCATCGAGAAGATCGAGGAGTCGCGACAGAACGCTGTGCTCCGCTCAACCGAAGCCGAACGGCTGGAAGAATCGCGTCAAACGCAACGGCGGCAGAACGATGAGCGGCAAGCGGGGTTGGTGTCGTTTGCCGAAACCTTCGACAAACTGGAGGGTCGCTTCGAGGTGCAGCAGCTTGCCCTGGTTCAAGCCGAGGGGCGGCTGACGGAGGCGCGTGAAGAGTTGGAGCAGTTGCGCCGCAGCCAGTTCGAGTCAATGAACCGCGCCGCCGAGCAACGTAACCGTCTGGTTGCGACCGAGGACGCGATGCGTCGCAACGCGGTTCAAGAGGAGAGGCTTCGCCAGGAAAGGGATTCGGCTCGCGATGATCTCTCACGCCTCCACGATCACACGACGAGCCTGGAACGCGAGCGCACGGAGTTGAACCAGCGTATCGAGCGTGTACGCGCGGAAGCGCTCGAAGGCGAGCAAACTCTGAAAGCCGCCCGTCTTGGTCTCGAGACCGCCGGCAAGCGCCTCGCCGGGATCCGCGAACGAGAGAAAACGATCGCCGGCCGGATGCACGCGTTGGAAGACGTGGCGACGCGATTTGCAGGGGTTTCCGACGGTGTGCGGATGTTGCTGGCCGAGGGCCCCGCCGTGGGCGTGCGAACTCACGGGGTCGTCGCCGACTTCGTGAGTGCGGGACGCGACATCGAATCCGCCGCCGAGGGTTATCTCGGCACGTTTCTTCCCACCGTGATCCTCGAAGACGACGCCGATGTGGAACTCGCGGCCCGCTTGCTCCGCGATGCAGGGGCCGGCCGCACGACGATGATCAGCCGCTCACGCCCCAGTGGTGCGCCGGCGGTCGGCGTCCGGTCGAATGGGAGCGGTGACAAGTTCCCCAAGGCACTGCTCGCGGACCCCCGGGTGCAGGGGCGTCTGCGCGATCAAATCGAGCTGCGCACGTCGCTCAACGGAGTCCTGGCCGAACGCCTCGGTGACGCGCTCGTGGTCGATGGACTGAAGACCGCCCTCGATCTGCACCGCGACTACTCTGGAGTCGACTACCTGACCCGCCAAGGCGATGTCGTCTACGCCTCCGGGATCGTCGCCACCGGTGGGGCCACACGCGGTGACCAGGGCTTGCTGGCGCATCGGCGCCGGATGGAGGAGGCTCGCGTCGAGTCGGCCCGCGAAACCGGGGCCGTACACGAGGCCCAGCGTGCGCTCGATGTGTTGCGAGGCGAGTTTGCACAGACCGAGGCGGCGGATCGTGCTCGTCGCGAGCAACTCGCCACCGACGAACACCGCTTTATCGAGTTGGATCTGCAAACCCGGCACGCCAGCGACGAACGCGAGCGCACCGATAAACGCGATTCAGTGTTGGCCGACGAGCTCGCCGCTGCTGCCGACGAACGCGAGCGGTTGAAGGCCGACCTGACGACGTTGGGCCAGGCCGTTGCGGATGCCGAAGCCGCGCATACGGCTGCCGACCGACGTTTGGCCGAACGCCGCGAACACATGACGGAATTGGAGCGCGAGGCGCGCCGGCTGAATGATGTCGTATCGAACCTCAAGGCCGAGCGAGCCGGACTGGCCGAACGTCGCGATGCGATGGTACAGGCGGCGGGCCAAATCGCGGAGACATTGCTCGAACTGGAGAACCGCGTAGAGGCGCTGCACGCCGAGGCCGGCGTAGCCCGCCATCGCGCCGAGCAGGCCCAAACCCTCAAGACGCAGACCGAGCAGGAACTCGTCGGTTACCTGGCGCAACGCGAATCGTGGGGATCGACGACACTGGAAATGGAGCGTGAAATCGGCGAGCGTCGGCAACGGCTCGTCGCCGCCGAAAACGAACTGCGTGGGGTTCGCGGAAACCTGGAAGAACTGCGCGAAACAACGCGCAAGGCCGAGCTCGAGCGCACCCGTGCGGAAGCGGATCGCGCCCACCTCGACGAGATTTGTAGCGCCGAACTCGCGGTCAATGCGACCGACATCGCCGCCGAACTTGACGAGGAAACGCTGGCCGGGGCGGACCCCGCCGAACTGTCCGAGTCCATCGAGACGATTAAGGGTAAAATCGAACGCCTCGGGCCGGTCAACATGACGGCGATCGAAGAGTTTTCCGAACTCGAGGAACGACACGGCTTCCTGAGCAGCCAGAAACAGGACCTCGAAGACGCGATGGCGAAGTTGCGGGACACGATCCGTCGTATCAACCGGACGTCGCGCGAACGCTTCACGGAAGCTTTCGAAGCGATCCGGATCTCGTTTCGCGAGGTGTTCCAGGTGCTGTTCGACGGCGGACGGGCCGATCTGGTCCTCGAAGACGAACAGGACGTGCTGGATTGCGGGATCGAGATCATGGTTCAACCACCGGGCAAGCGCCTCGGTACGGTGCAGTTGATGTCCGGAGGAGAAAAGGCCCTGTCGGCAATCGCTCTGTTGTTCGCGATCTTCCGTTATCAGCCTTCGCCGTTCTGCCTGCTGGACGAAGTGGATGCGCCCCTCGACGATTCCAACGTCGGTCGCTTTACGCGCCTGCTGCGCGAGTATGCCAAGCAAACCCAGTTCGTCATCGTCACGCACAACAAGCTGTCGATGGAAGTCGCCGATTTGTTGTACGGCGTGACGATGCAGGAACCCGGGATTTCGAAGATCATGTCGCTGCGTTTGCAGTAAGGCGAGCGGATCACGATCCGTCGGCGATCGTCTCTTTCAAAAACTCGATCCGCGCCCTGAGGGGATCTTTGCTGCGGCCACGCAAGATGGCGCGGATCGTTGTTTCGCCTTCGATGACGATGCCGTCCAGGTGGTCGGCCTTTGTCATGTAGTTTCGGTTGCCGACCCGGACGGCGATGCCGAGCGTCAGGTCATGTGCGACGCCGGGTTCGAGTTCGACGGCCAGTTGCTCCGGGACTTCAAGGGTCAGCACCTCGAGATCGAAGGCCGCTTCCTTCGCCCCGGGCGCCATGGCGAGCTTGGAGAACTTGTTGCGAAACTTACCGGCGGGCTCGACCTCGGCCCCCGACAGGAAAACGAGCATCCTGTGCCGCGTCGCGTTTTCGAAATCGCGCCCCAGCGGACTCTTTGAACGCCAGTGATCCGGAACGTGATCGGCGGTGCGGCAGAAAAGTGCAATCCCCAGATCGGTGATCGGTAGGTCGTTTTGCCGTAGTCCGAGTCTCGCGGCGAGTTTGGGGTCGGTGGCGTTCAACGTCTGAATCGTCGCAAGTGATTTGCCGCTATCCGCTTGCGGGCCCGAGTTGAGTTGGACGACCAGGCGGGGTGCGCCTGGCGTCGTTGCCGACTCGGTCTCGTCGTTGACCGGCGCCATCGCGGCCTGACGTCGGATCATGGCCCGGACCACCAACTCGGGAAGCCCGGCGATCTTCAGTTCCTCGCGCATCTCCTCCGACAGATCGAAGTCGACCTGAGACGTTTCGATCAGCTTGACGATCTCGTCTTCCGGAGTGCCGATCACGAACAGCCTCACGACGTCCTCGTCGGTCAACAGGGCGCTCGGTTCCTGGGCGGCCCAGCCCAGTCCGATCAACGCGACGGCCAAGAATGTTGCGGCACGGCGTGCAGTCATCTTCACTCCACCTCGAGGGTCAATCCATCGTACGCCAGGCCGACGCCCGAGGGTAATTGGGCGTCGGTCTCGGCATGGGGGACCTCGTGGCTCATATGCGTCAGAAACGTACGCCCGGCGCCGATTCGGTGTGCCTGCTCGACCGCTGCCTCGATCGTCAGGTGCGTGGGGTGCGGGCGCGCGCGCAGGCCGTTGAGGACCAAGACATCGAGATTCTCGAGCAGTGGGTAACTCGAAGCGGGGATTCGGCTGACGTCCGTGAGGTAGGCGAAACGGCCCACGCGCCAGCCGTTGATCGGCAAGCGGCCGTGTTCGACGGGAACCGGCGTGACTTGGCGACCGCGGAACTCGAAGGCCGTGTCGACGGGGAGGAGGTCGATGGCCGGTCGGGTGCTCTCGCCCGGATCGTCATCGAAGACGTACCAGAACGTTCGACGCACGGCATCCAGGGTTCGCGCCGAACCATACGCGGGGATCGGCGATTTCTGACGCCAGTTGTAGAGTCGCAGTTCGTCGAGACCGAGCACGTGATCCGCATGCGCATGGGTGTATAGCACCGCATCGATTCGATCGATCCCGTAACGCAGGGCTTGGCCACGAAGATCGGTTGAGGTATCGATCAGCACGCTCGCACCGTCCCATTCCAGACGAACCGAGGGGCGTAGGCGTGTGTCGCGGGGGTCGTCGGAGCGGCAAACCGCGCAATCGCAGGTCGGCACGGGGACACCGGTTGAGGTTCCGGTGCCGAGGAATGTGACGCGCAGTGATTTCATGCTCTTAGCGGGGCACTCGCGCGAGTTCGTTCGCAATGGCTTGTGCCGCGGCACGGGGGTCGTCGGCGCGCGTGATCGGCCGTCCGACAACCAACAGGTTGGCGCCGTCCCTCAGGGCCGTTGAGGGGGTCGCCACGCGTGACTGATCGTCGTTGCGGACGGCGCTCGCGGCGGGGCGGATGCCCGGAACCATCAGCGTCGCGCCCGGAAAGCGTTCGCGCACTGCGGCGACTTCGCGGGGCGAACAGACGGCTCCCGCGACACCCGCCTGCCGCGCCAGTTCGGCCAGCCGCAGCACCGCTTGATCGCTGGGTCCGGCCATCCCGATCGCCTCCAACTCGGCGTCGTCATGGCTGGTCAACACCGTGACCGCCAACACGCCGGGTGTCTCGAGTCTCGCCGCCGCGGCCGTTTCAGCGGCAGCCTCGACGGCGCATTGCATCATCCGCACACCGCCGCTCGCGTGAACCGTGAACCAGCGCACGCCGAGCGCGGAGATGGCGCTGGCGGCACCGGCGACCGTGTTGGGGATGTCGTGAAATTTGAGGTCGAGAAAGATGTCTCCATGGGGCGCGATCATCCGGACGGCCTCCGCGCCGTGGCGGCCGAACAACTGCAATCCGATCTTGAAGCCGCCGACGACACCGCGTAGCCGCTCCGCCAGGCGGGCCGCGGCATCAAGATCGTCCGTATCGAGCGCGACGAAGACCCGCCGTTCGGGAGGCGTGGTCATGCCGGGGCCTTGGGGTGGCCCGTTCCGATCAATTCGCCGATCGTGGCGATACGACGGTCCGCGAGCCATTGCTCCAATCCGCGAAGAACGCGGATTGAACCATCGGGATGGACGAAATTGGCCGTCCCGATCTGAACCGCGCTTGCGCCGGCGAGGATGAATTCGAGTGCGTCCTCCGCCGTCGAGATGCCGCCCATCCCAATCAGAGGCACCTTAACCGCCTGGTGCACCTGCCAGGTCATCCAAACCGCGAGTGGCCGGATCGCCGGTCCCGAGAGGCCGCCGCTGACCTTCTTGAGCACCGGCCGCCGGCGCTCGATGTCCATCTGCATCCCGACAAAAGTGTTGACCAGCGAAAGGATGTCGGCACCCGCATCCACGGCGGCGCGCGCAGTCACACGCACGTCGGTGACGTTGGGGGAGAGTTTCACGATCAAAGGCAGAGCCGTCGACTTGCGGCACGCTGCAGTCACCGTACCGAGCGCCGTGGCGTCGTTACCGAAGATCATCCCGCCTTCGTCGGTATTGGGACACGAGACGTTGAGTTCGATCGCGGCGACACCTTCTGTAGCGTCGAGTTTGCTGCAGACTTCGACGTATTCGTTCTCGGTCTCGCCGAACACGTTGGCGATCACCTGCGTGTCGCGCTCACGCAACCGGGGAAGTTTGTCGCGGATGAAGGCGTCGACCCCGATGTTTTGCAAACCGATGGTGTTGAGCATCCCCGCGGGTGTCTCGACGATACGTGGCGGTGGGTTTCCTTCGCGCGGTCGCGGGGACAAACCCTTGGTCACGAATCCCGCGAGCTCGTCGAGTTTGAGATACGGTTCGAACTCCAAGCCGTAGCCGAACGTTCCCGAGGCGGTCAGTACGGGATTCTTGAGCGCCAGCGGTCCCAGGCGGACGGACAGATCGGGTTTCACCACGCCAGGCATGTCGCGTCCATCACGGGGCCCTCGAGACACACACGGTCGTAACCGACCTCGTCACCCGTGCGGCGCACCGGGACGACACAACCTAGACACACGCCGAACCCGCAAGCCATGTGCGCCTCGAGCGACAACTCGCAAGGGATATTGCGTTCGACCGCGAGTTTGCCGACCGCCTCGAGCATCGGTTCGGGGCCGCAAACGTAGAGTTTCAACTTATCGTTCGGACTCCGCTCGAGCATCCGGCCAAGCGGTGCGGTAACCAGCCCGCGAACCCCGGTGCTTCCGTCCTCGGTCGCCGTCTCCAGTTCGGTGTGTTCGGCGAACCAGTCGGCCAACGCCAGGTCTCCTGCGGCGCGCGCTCCGTAGAACATCCGCGGTTTCGGGAAACGGCCCGATAGGTGCGCGGTCATCGCGGGAAACGGCGCGGAACCGATACCTCCGGCCACGAACACCGGGATCGTTTTCGTATCGCCGGGTAGCGAGAACCCGTTACCCAACGGGCCCAGCACGGTGATCGGGGCGCCGGGTGCAAGCGACGCCAGCAGCTCGGTGCCCCGTCCGATGACCTTGTACAGCACTTGCAGCGCCCCGGGTGGACGGCCCTCGAAGGTGCCGGGCAAACCACAGACACTGTAAGGCCGTCGAAGCAGGGTCGCCGAGCCTGGGATCCCGATCATGAAGAACTGCGCGGGTCGCATGGATTCGGACATCTCGGGAGCGCCGAATTCCAGTAACCGGGTGCCGTCACCGAGGTCGGTGTTGGCTAGGACGGCGGTCGTAATGTCACGCGGCATGCTGGAACCCGTAGCGCAGCAGGATAGACAACCCGTCGCGGGCGGTCAAACCGACGCGGCTTCTTGACGCTTCTCGAAGGCGCGGCTAGCATAGCGTGACTTCCTTTAAGCAGACCCTGTGAGGTCGCAAGGAGCGAGACCATGGCACGGCGAAAAAGCGCCCGGCTGATGGACGATGCCGCGTTCGCGACCGCGCTCCGGCGGATCGCCCACGAAATTCTCGAAAACAAAATCGGAACGCAGGAACTCGCAATCGTCGGGATTCGCACGCGTGGTGTTCCGATCGCCGAACGATTGGCCGGTGCGATAGAGGAAATCTCGGGCACTCGCCCGCAGGTCGGGATACTCGATATCAACCTGTATCGCGACGATCTCTCACTGATTGCCGATCATCCGGTTTTGCGAAAGACGGAGATCCCCTTCGATGTCGACGCGACAGGTCTGGTCCTCGTCGACGACGTGCTGTTTACCGGGCGCACGATCCGGGCCGCACTTGACGCGCTGATGGATCTCGGCCGCCCAGCCTGGGTGCAACTCGCGGTGCTTGTCGATCGCGGCCACCGTGAGGTGCCGATCAAGGCCGACTACGTCGGGAAGAACATCCCGACATCACGAGAGCAGCGCGTCGATGTCCGCATCCAAGAGACGGACGGCCGTGATGAGGTGGTCGTGGTTGACGGCACGAGTGGGGAGCCGGAACGATGAGGTTGAGATCGAGCCATCTGCTCGGGATCGACGGCATGGAGCCGGATGAAATCTCTTTGATCCTCGAGACGGCCGAGGGGTTCGCCGAAATCGGGACACGCGAGATCAAGAAAGTCCCGACACTGCGGGGCAAGACGGTGATCAATTTCTTCGTCGAAAACTCGACACGAACGCGTTCGTCCTTCGAACTCGCGGAGAAGAGGCTCTCCGCCGACGCGTTGAACTTCTCCGCCTCGACATCCAGTTTTTCAAAAGGGGAGACACTCCTCGACACGCTGCAAAACCTGGAGGCCATGTCGCCCGACTTTATCGTCATGCGGCATTCGCAACCCGGTGCGCCGCACTTTCTGGCCCGGCACGCGAACTGCTCGATCGTCAACGCGGGCGACGGCGCCCACGAACACCCGACCCAGGCGCTGCTCGACGCGTATACGATCCGCCAGTCCAAGGGCGGGTTTGATGGGCTCAAAGTAACGATTCTCGGAGATATCCTGAACAGTCGTGTCGCCCGGTCGAACGTGTACCTGCTGACGACGATGGGGGCTCAGGTCACCGTGTGCGGGCCGCCGACGCTGTTGCCTTTCGCGATCGAGCGGCTGGGTTGCCGGGTCACGCACGAGATCGATAAGGCTCTCGCCGGCGCCGACGTGGTGATGTGCCTGCGGATTCAACGCGAACGCATGGAGTCCGGTGCCTTCCCGAGCCTGCGCGAGTACGCGGCTCTATTCGGGGTCAATGCCAGGCGGTTCGAACTGGCGGAGAAAGACGCGATCGTGATGCATCCCGGTCCGATGAACCGTGGGGTCGAGATCACCAGCGACGTCGCCGATGGCGAACGTTCGGTGATCCTCGATCAAGTGACCAACGGGGTCGCGGTCCGCATGGCCGTGCTGTACCTGCTTACGGGGGAGACCAGTGAAGCTGCTGCTTAAAAACGGCCGCGTGATCGATCCGGCCTCGGGTCTCGACGCCAAGCGCGACGTGCTGATCGAGAAGGGCAAGATCGCAAAGATTGCCGCCTCGATCGCCGCGGCCGACGCGAAAACGATCGACTGCGCCAAGCTCGTCGTCTGCCCGGGTTTCATCGACATGCACGTCCATTTTCGTGAGCCCGGCCAGGAATGGAAGGAGACCGTCGACACGGGATGCGCCGCGGCCGCGGCGGGCGGTTTTGTTGGAGTGGCGTGCATGCCGAACACGGTCCCGGTGAACGATTCCCGTCCGGTGATGGAATTGATCCAGGCCGCGGCCGAAGAGCAGGCCGTTCACGTGTGGCCGATCGGCTGTGTCACGAAGGCGCAGGCCGGCAAGGAACTGGCCGAGATGGGCGACATGTTCGAAGCCGGTGCCGTGGCATTTTCGGACGACGGTAAACCGGTTTATTCCAGCCTGGTCATGCGCAAGGCGCTCGAATACTCCAAAGTGTTTGGTGTCCCGATCATCGACCACTGCGAGGACCATGTGCTCGTCGATGGCGGGGTGGTCCACGAGGGCGAGGTTTCCACGCGGTTAGGTTTGAGGGGTTGGCCGGGTGTGGCCGAGGACCTGATGGTCCAGCGCGACATCCTGCTCGCGGAGTACACCGGTGGGACAGTGCACATCGCGCACGCCTCCACCGCCCGTGCGGTCGACTTCGTCCGCGTGGGCAAGCGCAGAAAAATTCGTGTGACCTGCGAAGTCACCCCGCATCACCTGGTGATGACCGACGAAGCGGTTCTCGGTTACGACACGAACACGAAAATGAACCCGCCGCTCCGATCCAAGACGGACATGAAGGCGCTGCGTAAAGCGCTTGCCGACGGCACGATCGACGCCATTGCGACCGATCACGCTCCGCACCGGTGCGACGAGAAATGCGTCGAGTTTGCGCTCGCTCCGTTCGGGATCATCGGGCTCGAGACAGCCGTTCCGGTATGCCTGGACCGCCTGGTCCGTAGCGGGGTGATCGATCTGCCGCGGTTCGTCGAACTCCTCACCACCGGTCCGGCGGGTGTCCTGAACCTCGATCGTGGCACGCTCGCCGTGGGTGCGCCGGCCGACATCACCGTGCTCGACACCGAACGCAGCGTCACGATCCACGCCGACGCCTTCGAGTCGAAGAGCTCGAACACACCCTTCGACGGTTGGGAAGCGACCGGCACCAACGTCATCACGATCATCGGCGGCCGCATCGTCGACGACAAGCGCTAGCGAATCCGATTGACACGGTCGCGAGCCCGACGCTACGATCCGCTTTTCCGCTTCGAGACCTCGGCAAGGAACACGACGTGATACCCAAAGCAGTTTACCGCACGGAACTACAGGGCGTTGAATTGAAGGCGCGCGGGAAGGTCCGCGATATCTACGACCTCGGCGACCGCTTGCTGATCGTCGCGACCGATCGTTTGTCCGCATTCGATTTCGTGCTGCCCGACCCGATCCCTGATAAGGGCAAGGTGCTCAACCAGACCTCATCCTTTTGGTTCGAGCGCTTTGCAAGCTTGATCCCCAATCACGTCATCAGCACTGATGTCGCGGAGTTTCCCAGGGAGTTGCGCGACCAGGCGGAACAACTCGAAGGCCGCTCGACGTTGGCGCTCAAGCTCGAGATGATGCCCGTGGAGTGTGTGGCGCGTGGTTACCTCGCCGGTTCGGGTTGGAAGGAATACCAACGCGACGGCACGGTGTGCGGGATCGAATTACCGACGGGTTTACGGGAATCGTCTGCGTTGCCCGAGCCGATTTTTACGCCCTCGACCAAGGCCGAGGAAGGCCATGACGAGAACATCCCGTTTTCCGAAGTCGTGCGCCTGGTCGGCGCATCGCGCGCCGCCGAATTGCGCGACAAGACTTTGCAGCTTTACGCCGCGGGTGCCGACTACGCACGCGGTCGCGGGATCATCATCGCGGATACCAAGTTCGAGTTCGGTCTCGACGGCGACGGCCGGTTGGTGCTCGGCGACGAGGTGCTGACACCCGATTCGTCGCGTTTCTGGCCGGCCGACAAATACGAACCGGGTCGTGGACAACCCTCGTTCGACAAGCAGTACGTGCGGGACTGGCTCGAGAGCAGCGGTTGGAACAAGCAACCCCCGGTGCCGGAATTGCCCCATGAGATCGTCCGCGGGACGCGCGAACGCTACCTCGAAAGTTACCGGATCCTGACCGGCAAGACGTTAGGCTAAATCCAGGCCGAATTCGACCCGCGCCGCCTCGAAGCGTTCCAGATCCGGCCGCGGGGCGGGCCACAGGCGCGAGATCACGTCGACTTTTTCGGCCGCCTGCCGGAGTCGCTCCGCAAAGATCGGGTCGGCATGTCCGGCCCGGGCCAGACGCTCGACCGCCGCGGCCGCGAGATCGAGGTCCTGGCAGTACAGCAACAGGTCGATACCGGCATCGATGGCCTCCAACGCCGCCTGGCCCTGGATGTCGCGCGACGCGACCGCACCCATCTGCATGTCGTCTCCGACCGCGAGACCGTCGAATCCGAGCCGTCCGCGGAGCCAATCGTGGACGACCGTCGCGGAGCAGGTTCCAGGGCACGGCGTGGCGCCGTCCAGAGCTTCGTAATGGCCGTGTCCGACCATCACGCAAGCCGCGCTTGCCGAGAGTTCCCGGTAGGGGAGCAGATCCTGTGCGTCGAGTTGTTCTACGGATCGCGTCACGATGGGGAGTTCGACGTGGCTGTCGACCGCGGTATCCCCGAGACCCGGAAAGTGTTTCAGGCAACCGGCAACCCCGGTGGATTGTAAGCCGTTGAGAAAGGCTCCGGCCGAGCGCGCGGTTTCACGCGGATCGGTGCTGAACGATCGGTCGCCGATCCCGTTTGGGGCATCCGCCGGGCACAGGTCTACGACCGGCGCGAAGTCGAGGTTGAAACCGAGTCCCGCGAGCGCGTTGCCCGTCACGATCCCGAACCGGGTGATCGCGGCCAACCCCATCCCGCGGAGTTGGACCGCGGTCGGAGTCGGCCCGATCCACGGTTCCAGCCGCGACACCTTGCCGCCTTCCTGATCGAGGGCGAGTAGCGGTGGGTGGGGCAACGCGGCGGTCACGCGCGAGAGCAACTCGACCGTCCGAGCCGGTTCGTCCAGGTTACGGCCGAACAGGATCACCCCCGCCACACCCATCTCGCTGAGCCTCCGCGAGGTCGCCGCGTCGAGTTCCGCGCCGGGTAAACCGACCATGATCGAGCGCCCGGCGGCGCGTCGGATGGGGTCCATCGAGGTCTCCGGAAAAAACTAGCATACCTGGTTATGGTCCGTATTTTTGCCTATCTGGCGCGGTTTGACGCTCCTGGACCCGGGTGTTAGGTTTGCCCGGTAGGCAACGAGGTTAATTCCATGGCTCGATTCCAGTTCCGCCCGTGGCGCAAACGGCCGTCGGATTCCGACCGCTTCACACTGCTGATCCTTCCGGACAGCAGACGGCGGTTCAAGAAGCTGCACGTGAGTCGTCGTTTCGTCGTGTTCGCGGCGATCGTCGCGGGGGCCCTGCTGACCGCCGGAGCGATCGCGCCGCATCTATGGATGCGCGTGCAGACCCAGCGGACCACGCTCGAACACCTGGCGTCCGAAAACGAACGGCTGCGCGAGCAAACCGCCCGTTTCGAGTCGTCGGTGGACGAGATCCAGCAGCGGCTGAGTGGGGTCGAAACGACCGCCGTCAGAATCGCCGACGAGATGGGCATGGATATGCAATCGGTTCCCGCCGGTGGCGCCGGGACGACGACGCTGGCCGGTCGTTCGCCGTTGCTCGGCGAACTGGAGGTACTCTCGGCCCGCGCCACCGGTGTTCGCGAATCGCTGGACGAACTCGACGATGCGTTCCGCGTTCGATCGCGGCTGATCTCATCGACGCCCTCGATCATGCCCGCACAGGGCTGGTTTTCCCACGGTTTCGGCTGGCGCAAGGATCCGTTTACGGGCAAACGCCAATTCCACCGCGGGATCGATATCGTCAACAGCCGCGGCACTTCGGTGCTGTCGACCGCGGACGGGGTGGTTTCTCGCGCCACTCGGGTGGCCAATCTAGGAAAAACGATCGATGT
>Ga0224508_10002937_pt1 | contig 14286 bp, 17 predicted proteins | sample SF_Jan12_sed_USG_4_FD_170157 | JGI IMG/M metagenome (GOLD analysis project Ga0224508, IMG submission 170157) | Sediment microbial communities from San Francisco Bay, California, United States - SF_Jan12_sed_USGS_21 | ecosystem: Environmental > Aquatic > Marine > Sediment | place: USA... | reverse complement strand
CAATGAAAATTCATCGTCTCCTTCTATACCTCCGATATTAAAAATCCATTCTGTTGCATTGGTAACAGTATGTGTAATAATAGATACTGGCGATTCACCTGTTCCAAACAAATCTTGAGGGAAAGTAATAATTATTAAAATTAAGGAAATAGCTAATGCGCTGAGAGCAAAAAATTGGAAAAAGGGATGGCCCTGTTAAGGAGAACAAAGTGTGGGAAGTAAACACCAAGAACAAAGATGATGCCATTATTCCGGTAATATATCAGCCTAGAATGGATGACATGAAGAATTTTCTCCGTCAGGTACATTGTTACCCATTAAGGGCAGGAGAGGTTGAAGTTACTCTTGTTTTTAATGATGAACATCTTAGAAGGAACAAGGGTGTTGATTGGATATACCGAATTTTCAGAACGCTTAGATATGGAAGAACTAGAGATGTTGAATCCTTTAAAATTCTAAAAACATCCAATAAGTTTTCTTTCCCAAATATTTACAGTGAAGAACAAAAAATAGATAAAGATGATCAACATGCTGATGGAAAACCCGACATAAAATACTATTATGACAGTTATAAACATCCAATAGTCTTCGTGAATACAGCTAATCACGCTTTAAAGGATGGAGATAATAATCATGAATTGTGGAAATTTGAATATGCAGCATGGGAAGAATTCACGCCCATACATTTCGGGAATTTAGACCGGACTGAACTTGATGGTTTATCCGGTTTAAAGAGTCTCAAAGATTCGATTGAGTTAACATGGAAACATATGACAACCAAAAACAATTCCGAACAAGGGTCGTAACTTGAATGTCGTAATCATTCTTAAATTTAATGAGATTAATAGAATATTATGATAATAGCATTCTCCGATACGCATCTTAAATATTATTACGATATAAAGCAAAAAAAAGAAAAATCTAACTCTGGTGAGTTACTTTCTTTTTTGCAATCAAACCTTTGTCAGGAATTAGGGCAAGACGACGATCTTGTGTTGCTAGGAGATATATTTGAATTTTGGAGAAGGAAAAATGTAGATGCAGTTCTCGAAAGTGGGGAAATCCTTAGCGAATTATATCACCTTAAAGAAGATAACAAGGTACCGATTCATTATATTCAAGGAAATCATGATTATTCTATCTTAGGCTTGTATCAAAATTCCAAAAAATACCCGTTTGAGGTAACTCCTGATTGGAGATATCAATCAAAGGATGATGGTACAGATTACTATTTTGTACATGGATACCAATTAGCTGTATTTTCAAATTATGAACCGCTTATGAATGTTGAAGATTATGAAAATATTTGTCAATCCCTTTGTGAAAGATCAGGTGATACTATTGGAACGATAATGAGTACTGCTTACTCGATTCCAAAGAAACTTTTACATTTTTTGGAAAATTTCGAGGAATCAATAAAACCAGAAGAAAATAAAATTGATCCTTTGAAGAAATTAAAAGAAAAAATAGATGAAATTATGAAGCCTGCAGATGGAGATGAAAGAGAGAAAGAAATGGATGCGGTGAAAAATTTAACTACTTCTCCCTTGGCTCGAAGCTTTTTTTTGGGAATGAAACCTGAAGAATTTTTGATTTTTGGTCATACCCATAAACCATTTTGTAATATAGAAAAAAAAGTTGCAAATACTGGTTCTTGGGTAGGAGATGGGGATAAAGTCAACACATTTGTCCAGATAGATTCAGAGAAAGTAGAACTTAAACAATGGAAAGATGGTAAAGTGGTGCCATTTCCTTGTGAAGGATAAATTTGTTTGAAAGTGCCCGCTACTTTACCAGGGATAGAATGTGGATCAAAGGTTCAAAAAATAGAAACAGTTCTTGGATTTCATTGAATTTTATTTCTCAAGGACTTTGGTTTGTTTTTATTCGTAATGGCGGTTATACATCAAATTTATGTATTAGTTTATTAGGCATATTTGTTTCAAAACAAGTTCCCATTATCCTATCAGAATTTTTTCAAATTTTCTATTACCCCAAAACCATATCTAAATTCTGTAAAATCCAGCGTTCAGAGGAGATGTTACCACGGGGGGATTGCATATTTGGTTCAAATCCTCTCTCAAAAAATAATTTCAAATCCTAATTTAATTAGAAATTATGTCACCCGTTATATTCATACACTTTGTAAACCTCTCCAGTAAGTCTGGAGCGATACTTCCATTCATTTTTTTCCCAATACTTCTCTTGAAAATTTTCTTGAGTGGAAGGGTGTATTCTTTGATATACGTCTTGACCAATTAGAATTTGATTTGGTTTTGCCATTGCTTGAATTTTGGAAGCAATATTCATCACAGGTCCCATTAAATCAACATGTGAGGTGGTTTCATTTGCACCATATCGGACAACAATGCTTTGTCCATAATCAACTCCAATTTTTACCATTAAATCAGGATAATCATATTGATTTAAAATTGGATTTATTCCCTTTTCTATTACAGTTATCATAGATTTTGCGCAATTTACCGCATTGTCTGATACAAGCAAAGTGTTTTCTTCAGCATTAAAATAACCTATTACGGCATCACCAACAAATTTTAGTACAAATCCTTTATGTTGTCGAATTACTGATGCCATTTCTTGGGAAAAAGAGCTGATTATAGTTGCAAGCTTTTCTGCAGGTAATTCCAGTGTCATAGTAGTCGAACCAACTAGATCTACATACAGTGCAACAATATTGATTTTTTTAAAAACATGTGATCTTAGAAACTTTTCAGATTCATTAGTGATTCCTGTATACTCATATCCTTTTTTTAGTGCTCCCCAAACACGTTTTTGAGTTTCCATAATCATTGTTTCAGAGTCAATTACAGGTTCTCCTTTTTTTCCTAGAAGTAAATCTACAACATCAGGGGACTGGTTTTCAGTATCAGTATTATCTGAGGACATCTCTGAATCCACACCATAAAAGGCATTTTTGAATCTATTCTAAGGGAAAATCTACTTCACAGATAGTGCATTTTCCTCGAATTCCAGCATATTTCTCGTGAAAATACACAGTAATTTTGGAGTAGCATATACTACAAATGAAACCTTCATCTGTCATTTACATTGGAATACATGTTTCTCATTAATAGCACTTTTAGGGTGTAAAGTTTAAGGACTGCAAAAATTCGGTATTTTTGTGCGTCTTGGTACTAGGTCTTCTAATGAATTCATCCAGAATTTAAACAAAAGAAATGAAGATATACAAAAATTATTTCTTGATAGAATAAAAGAAATCACAAACGCTATAGAAATCAAGGTAATGCTAGGGGATGCCACTATCACAGAACAGAAAACTTTTGATCCTCAATTGGTTCGACGTTATTACGAAAATTTTATCAATAATTTGAAGGGATGGGCAATCCAGGAAGTTTCAATTTCAAACAACGAGGATCTTAGAAGAATTTTTACAAAATTTGAGATTAAAGAGGGCAATTATCTAATTTCAGGACATTTATCATTGCAATACCATGTGTTATTATTTTACAAACCAATTCAGAGAGTGATTGAGGCCCAAAAAGAACTTGCAGAAATTATAGATTTAACAAAAAATAAAGAGCAGCAGTTGTCTGATAACAATGATCAGCTTGTATTGGATAGATTAAAGGAAAGAGGGTACAAAGATTATGATCATCAAAAATTATTTGAAATATTTTTTGAAAATGACAAGCTAAGAGAGGAGATTTACAAAGAAATTGAAACAAAATCTGGTACAAATTTCCAAGATTTGCTTAAACACAAAACAGAATTGGTAAAAGAATTAGATAATTTACTAATTGAAACTTATCAGACTAGCCCAGTTTTAATTGATGATGCAAAATTAGTTACAGGGGAGGAAGGTTGTCTTTGTACTTTTGATATCGAATTTGTAAAAGATGGAATAAAAGAAGGATTGTTTGACCCACGTAAAATATCAGATCAAATAAAAAAAAATATAGGAAATCACATAGATGAAATTTCAAAATTTATTAAAACCAGTTAAAAAATTCAAAAAATTAACCGAACATAAAAAACACATTTTGAATGCATTAAACAAGCCCAAAATAGAGTAGATTTTAATTTTGCAAAATTTTGCCTTATAGACATTCATAAAAATTGATTAAAAATGTAAATTTTCGATGGAAGAAGTAAAATATATCGGGAATGTAGCAACATCTCAAATGAATCCAACATATGAGGACATACAAAAAGCAAATTCTGCAAAAAGTGAAAAAATTAGAAGAACGCCGATAATTTACTCTCCAACATTTAGTCTTTTAACTGAATCAAAGGTATATCTTAAATCCGAATTTCAACAAAAAACAGGAGCATTCAAAATAAGAGGCGCTTACTATAAAATTCAAACCTTAACTGATGAGGAAAAACAAAAAGGAGTGATTGCCGCCTCTGCTGGAAATCATGCGCAGGGGGTAGCTTATGCTGCAAATGCTGAAAACATATCATGCACAATTGTAATGCCAAAAAATGCATCTCCTGCAAAGGTTTCTGCAACCAAATGGTATGGTGCAGATGTGGTTTTAGAGGGAACTAATTATGACGAGGCATCTACAAAAGCCAAAGAAATTTCAAGGGAAACAGGTGCAATACTAATCCACGCTTTTGATGATCCTGAAATTATTGCAGGTCAGGGAGTAATAGGTTTAGAAATTTTAGAAGAACTACCAGATGTTGAGGAAGTATATGTCCCAATTGGAGGAGGAGGACTAGCAGCTGGTATCCTAATTGCAATTAAAACCACACATCCAAATGTAAAAGTAATTGGAGTTCAATCTAGGTCATTTCCCTCCATGCATGATTCATGGAAAAATGGTGCCCTAACTAGTGTCGGAGGAGCAAGAACCATTGCAGATGGAATCTCCGTTAAAGTTCCAGGACAAATTACCTTTTCAATAATTAATGAATTAATTGATGATATTGTTTTAGTAGATGATTCTGAAATAATCAAAGCAATGTTCTTGTTAATGGAAAGAATGAAGGTAGTAATTGAACCAGCAGGAGCCGTAGGATTAGCCTATTTGATTTCTCACAGACCATCTCCTGGAAAAAAGGTCGTATCCATTTTGGCAGGCGGTAACATAGACATGTACTTACTAGGCCAAGTAGTGGACAAAGGACTTGCCGCAATGGGGAGATTACTAAAAGTATCAGTTTTACTGCCTGACAGACCCGGAGCGTTCAAGGAGATTGTAGATGAAATCAGCGCGGCCAATGCAAATATTGTCGAGGTAGTTCATGATCGGCTAAGCTCTAATATCAATGCAGGTTCTGCATCAGTTACACTAAGTTTAGAGACTGCAGGAAAAGAACAGTCAGATAACTTAATTGAAACATTTCAAAAAAAGAAGATTCAATTTCAATTACTTACTTGAATTTTTTTTCAACAAATTTAGAAAGGCCATGTTTTTTTAGTTCATCAGATTCTTTTATCACGGACTTGTGTTGAGTAATTTTTTGTTTCTTTAATTTTGTTTTAAGTGCAGGAAATTCATTTGCTAAAATTTTCATGGCATAAATTCCTGCATTTGCTGATTTGTTTATTCCAACAGCAACGACAGGAGATCCTGTCGGCATCTCTGAGATAGAAAGTAGGGAATCTAACCCTCCAAATGCAGAAAATTTTGTATTGCCAGTTTTTCTTGCTTGTTTGTCATTGTAAACTAGAATTGGAACTCCAATAACGGGAACTATAGTGTGAGATGCTATCATTCCAGGTAAATGTGCTGCCCCACCCGCACCTGCAATAATTACTTTAAATCCCATTTTTTCGGCGTGTTGTGCATATTCTGATAATCTAGCTGGAGTTCTATGAGCCGATACTATCTGATCTTCGTGTTTGACTTGAAACTGATCAAGAATTTCTGCGGCTTCTTTCATAATTCTACTATCAGAACTAGAGCCCATAATGATTCCAACAATAGGCTTTTTTGAATAACTCATATTCACAAATAAATTATATACTTATCTATTAAAGTTTAGAGTCAACAGAGATTAATTCTTTTTTTATTTTTAATATGACATTATTTTTGGAAAGAGAAGAATTTAAAAAATAATTAACCTTTGTTCTTTTTTGAAGGTGGGTTTACATAGTTTCCATAAATGTAATACCAAGGATCCATATTCACTTTACTCAAATGATCTTTAATTTCATTTGAATATGAAGAATCAAATGAATCATTGAGATTGTTATTATTTGGAAGGTTTTCTTTTTTTGCTGGTCTATCTGTCATGGTGAATTCATCTCCTTTTGAGACTATACACCGGATAGGAGTGTTTGAATCCAATAGAGAATCCCTTTAATTCTTTGAATTTATAATTGTCAAATTGTTTTACCATGCAATATAAATCCCCACCAATTACTGCACCGTTTGATTCAGCTGTATGATTTATTTTGGCACACATGTTCACTGGAGGGCCTATCAAATCACTTGATAATGAATTATTTGTTTTCATAATAACAACTCTGCCATAATCCGAACTTACACGATAATTCAAGCATGGCAATCCTTCTTTTTTTGAATTTTCACATATGATATCATGTTCATCAATCATTTTTAGACTACATTCTAGACATCTCGTTAACCCATGGATTGTAGATTTTGATGATTCTGGAAAATAATACAAAAGACCATCTCCTTGATTCTTTATCACAACTCCCCCAAATCTTGGGATAATTCGTCCCATTGAATTTAAGAAAATTTCATAATACTTGCACCATTCCATTTCATTCATCTTAGAAGAAATCTTTGTAGACTCTACCATATCTACAATTCCAACACAATAGCTATTTGCTAATCCTGAAAAAGCAACCATATAGTCTGCATTATTCATGGTTTGTTTTTCAGCATCTATGGTCTGTTCTGAATAGTTGTAACTGAATTTATCTAAATTAGATATGTTCTTTCCCCCCCATATGTAAGCAAATGAATCATTTAAGTTTTTAGCATATTATTATAATTATTTGTTAATAATACGATAAAATTTACAATTTCAGGCATTTAAAAAATTTTTTTTGATGCAGAGCTGTAATTGAGATGTCACCTCAAAGATCTGTGTTTTGGTAGTGTAATTCACATCGTTATGGAAAAGTTGAATTGGACATACCAGCAATGGTATCTTTATGTCATCTTATCTCTATTAATCCATTAATCTTGGAAACAACAAGTATCGTACGCGATACTAAATTTGTAACGATAATTTTTTGTATCTCAACACTTTTTCTGCAAAATTTTCCACATACCTGCCACTTACTAGAAGGCGTGTATCTGATTCTTTCTGATTTACCTTGATAAAATTAATAACCTGCCGATGTAGTGTTTTACGCTTTTCTAATCCAATAGCATCCTAAAGACAATCTACCAAACTAACAAAACTGTCATTATCAAAATTTTCTAAAAATTTCTCTAGAGGATTAAATGTTTGCGCATATACGGTTACAATAATTTAGTGACTTGAAACCAAACTGAATAAAAAAACTAGAGTGATAGTTACAACAAGAAATCCATGCTTCCTAATTATTGGAGAATTCTACACCATTTTATTACGCATCTTCAAATAGAAAACTATGCTAAAATAGAATTACCAAGTACTGCAACAATAACTAGATAGAGAGTTTTTGAAAAAAGTTTCTATATACAATATAAAGTCATTTTTGACTTTAAAAAAATATTATATTAATAGAATTATGAACTATCTAGTCTATATTAGATAATCCATGCTAGATGTTTCACAACTGGTTATTACTATGCGGTATAGTTGAATAATGAAAATGTCGGGAATAAGAATACGCAATTGCAATGATTGTAAGAGGATGAATTGTGTTGAGGGGTGTTTTTGTGATTGCCATATGTCTTCTAATAATTGGAAATAATTTTGTAAAATAAACTCTAATCATAAGGCTGGTCACAACAAGCTTTTCAGGAATAATTGTTAAATTTCTATTTATCAACTTTCAGTAAAAATTATATTCTATCTTTTGTTTTTAATTTTCTAGTTTGGCTAAAGCTTGATGAAGTATGATTTGTTGAAGAATGATTATTAACAAAAAAACTGAAATCAACTCAATATGGGCTCAATTGAACCAATTTTTGAGAACAAAAAATAAATGAGAAAGGCCTACAAAAAAACACTAGATATTTTTAATCCTCATCTAATCAACTTGCATGAGTAAAATTTTAGGAATTATTGGAGGGGGTCAACTTGGAATGATGATTGCAGAGGCTGCAAAAAAAATGCCATATTATATTTTGAAGGTAATAGTACTTGATCCAACAAAAAATTGCCCGGCAGCCCAAGTAGGAGCTGAGCAGATAATTGCTGATTTTAAAGATGAAAAAGCTATTCATGAGTTAGCTGAACGATCCGATATCATCACCTATGAAATCGAATCAGGTAACAGCGATGTGTTAAAGTCAGTTCAGAGCAAAGCTGAGATAAATCCATCTCCAGATACATTGAGGATAATACAAGATAAATTCTTGCAAAAAACATTTCTATCTGAGAATAACATTCCTACAGCAGAATTTCTCCAGATAAACTCTATTGAAGATTTACATCAAGGATTAAAAAAATTTGGATACCCATCTTTGTTAAAGGCAAGACGTGATGCATATGATGGAAGAGGAAATTACAAGATAACATCTTCGGAGGATATTCAGAAAGCTCATGATTTTTTTAAAGATCAAAATTTAATGCTTGAAAAATTTGTTCCGTTTAAAATGGAGGTATCAGTTATTGCTGCAAGAAATACTAAAGGCCAAATTACGACATATCCCCTAGTTGAAAACATGCATGAAGACAATATTCTCAGAGAGACCATAGCTCCTGCAAGAGTGCCTACAATAGTCTCAGCCAAATCAAAAGATATAGCAAAAACTACTATGGCAGTCCTAAAAGGAGCTGGCGTCTTTGGAATTGAAATGTTTGTGACTGAAAATGATCAAATTTTGATTAATGAAATAGCTCCAAGAGTTCATAATTCTGGCCATCACACTTTACAATCCTGTGAAACATCCCAATTTGAACAACATCTAAGAGCAATATTGGGTTTAGAATTAGGTAGCGTAAAACTGGTACATCCAACTGTAATGTATAATATTTTAGGGTCAAAAAAGTTTCAAGGAGAATACATCCCAATTGAGATTACAGATGAAGATATTTTTCTTAAAATGTACGGAAAAAAAATATCAAAGCCATTACGAAAATTGGGACACATTAATTTAGTAGCAAAACAAGGTGAATCAACAGAAGACCTGTTACAAAAATTAGCTGTTATTAAAGAAAAAGTACGGGTTAAGCAATTAACCTAAAAAACAATTTGAGACATTATAGGTTAGATTTGACAAAAGTTTATGATATAATGACTCCTTATTCTTTAGGATGTTGCGGTTTTTGTGCCTACAGAGAGGCATTCTATTTTACTGGTAGTCGTTAAAAAGAAAAGACTAGGACTCTGGCCAGTCATATTTACTTAAACTGTTTTGTCCTCTATATCCTGCATTTCTATCATCCCAAATTAGAATTGCCGATTTTTCATCCCAAATACCACATAATAGTTGTAAATCATCATCAGTCAATCCCAATTCTGAATGTTCTCGTAATTTCATTTGAGACATGCTATATGCATGTTCAAATACCCTATTGCTTGGAGTTTTCAGAGTTGATAGAAAATTAGAATATTAGCTAACCAGACTTAATGTTTCAAAACATCCTACTTAACCCATGATGACAACAAATGGCGAAAAAATTCGAGATTACTTGGAAAATGTCTCATACGAACTATCGTTGGGATGTACATACAATGGTCACAGATACTCCCAAATTGGGACTATATCTTGTATAATATGTGGTAAAACAAAGAGGGATTACAACACAAAATCTTCAAACCCATACAAAATTCAAATCCTTCCCAAAAAATAATTTTAAATTATAAAATTAAAATTGGGCAATGTGCATTTCTAAACACATTTTCGACTGTACTGTGATAATGTTGTTTTTCATAATGCGAGGAGATTTTTGTTCTGGTCATTATTATTAGATCTACATTATGTCGTTCTGCAAATTCAAGAATTTTGATGGATGCCAGCCCATTTTTGACAATTTTAGAACCGTAAGAAATATCATGTTTTTTGGCAAATTTTTCTAATTGTAGGTGTTGTTTTTCTACTATCTTGCATTCTTTTTCAAACTCTCGTTTGCTTGTTTTTGTTTTAAAAAATCCAAATGTGGGTCGCTCTTCCAAACAAGTAAGAACCGTAATCTTTGCCTGAATGGAATGTGCAAGAGATATTGCTTTCCTAAATGCTTTCTCGCTTCCTGTTGCTCCATTGTATGGAACTAAAATATGCTCAAAAGTCTTAGTCATTTCTTTTCTGCGTCTATCATTAATACAGGACAAGAGGTGTTTTCAACAATTTTTCTTGATACACTTCCTAGAGTTAGAAGACCTTTGATCCCTTTTAGCTTTCTTCTTTTTGCCATAACAATCAGATCGATTTTCTGATTTTTTACAATTTTCAAAATTTCTTCAGCGGCTAATCCAGTCACTACTTTTAGATGAGATTTTATTTCATTTTTTTGGCACATTTCTACTCGTTTAGTCATTTCTTTTTCCATGGCTGTTTTCATCTCTTTTGTTATCTTTGCGAATTCTCTTTTGATTTTAGCTATTTGTGATGCATGAAGCGAAAAGACTGGAGCATGTGGAAAGTCCTCTATTATATGAAGTAAAATTATTTCAGATGAAGATGATTTTGCGATATGGATTGCATGTTTGAGAGCCAAATCTCCTGCAGGAGTACCTGCATGAGGAACAAGAATTTTTTTGTACAATGTGGTTATTGAATATTAGTATTATATAATGGCATACAGAAATTATCACAATTTAGAATGCAGTTGAATTACTAGATTTTTTATCCTTCCCAAAAAATAATTTCAAAATTTAATTTCATATAAACAAAAAGAAAAGAGAATTACTCTTTGTTGGACCTAAACTTTACCAGATAGATTCCTACGCCTGCAATGCTTGCAACAGTTGGAATCATCCATACTGCGCTTGATGTCAATCCTGCAATCATTAATGCAGATGTATCAAGTGACAAGAGTTGACCTGCTACTGATGAGCCTGTAGGTTCACAAAATACTTGCAAATCAAAGCCCGTTTGTTGAACCTGATTTGGATCTTCGTGCATTACCGTAAACTCCATCGTGTATGAATATTCGTCTTCTACAGTTGCAACTGCATTTTGCCCTGCCCATGTGGTAAATCCAATGTCCTCTGAGGTTTCATTAAAGAGCAGATGTTCTTTTGCATTGGGAGTGTTACTTGGATTAACCCAAAACTTTACGTTTACACTACCTTCAGTTGTTGCTCCTCCATCAGTAGTACAAACTATGTTTTCACCAAGAAAGTCAACCTCTGAATGAGTGAATAGTAGAGTACCTGTGGTTGGAGAACCTGAGAGACAAAGATGATCCCCTTCTGCATGTAGCATGGTATCCGTTCCTTGAGAATCTTTTGTTAATGCCAAAATAATTGAATTTAGGTCACACACATCATTTACACCTATTGGCGAGATAATTCCATCTGTGTCTGATGTATCACATGCTTCATTGTCGACACATACGACAGGTCCTGAACCATCATCGATGGTCAATTCAAATGCAAATACATCCATCGCTTGTCCTACTCCTAACAAAATCACTAAAGTCATTATAGGTAAAGTTTGAAATAATTTTGTCGGTGTTTTCTTTGTTAAAAAAGTCATTATTGTCTTAAAAGAAATATTACATTAATACAGTTATGAAAGGTCCAGTCTAGATTACATAGTCTATTTTTTACCTTCTGTGATTATTCTCATCCTTCCCAAAAATAATTTCAAAATAGATTTGATCTTATGATTTCTGACTTTGCCACCATTCTGAAAAATTGGTACATTTGTTTTGAGAATTGAGAGTTACCTGAAAAATACCATCGAGTTTGACATGTACATTTCCAGGTTGGCGCAAAAAAGATGCTGAAAAGTGAGCAATTCCTACGTAATTATTTACTGAAACGATTTTGTATTTAAAAGAAATGTCTTTTTGAGTCTTAGATATCCCTTCCCAGTACAGAGTAATAGCATTAATCCCTTCAAGAGGGGATGAAAACGGTTTTTAGAATATTTTGCATCTTTAGCAAATAATTCTCTAATCAGTTCTGGCTTACGCTGTGTCCATGCTTTGCTGTACATCTGCAACCAATCATTAAAGGAGGAATTATCAATATTTTTCAAAATTTAGTACAAACTTAAAAATTTTGGAAAACAAAAGTAATGTAGAACGTTATTTTCAGAATCAAAACTCATTTCTCAAACGACCTTTTGATTTCACTAACTGATTTTAACTGCTCAGAGTACTCTTTTTTCGAGTCTGCCCTAATATCACATACAATATGATTCAGACCAATTTTTTGATATTCTTGAATTTGTGAGATTATCTCATCCATACTACCAACTAATCTTAGTCTTGCACTTCCATCTGTTCCCGTATAATGGGATTCAATTTTTTTATTTGCAGTAAAATTAATTCGTAAAGACCAGATGTAATCACGTTTTTTCATTTGGGTGATCTCTTGCATGCCAGAGAGGTATTGTTGGGGGGATATGCCAACTGGATGCCATCCATCGCCCATTAATGCAACCCGTTTCAGTGCGCCCTTTGATTGTCCTCCAATCAATATCGGCGGTCCATTATCTGATACTGGCATTGGTTTGCAAGAATAACCTTGTTTTGAATATTTACCTGTCCACATTTTTCTCATGATCTCGATGTTTTTTACAATAGTTCTTGTTCTGTTTTTAAAATCCTGTCCAAGTAAATCAAATTCTTTTTTGTTCCATCCTATTCCTACTCCAATTATTACTCTGCCATCAGACAATGAATCCAATGTTGCAATCTGTTTTGCTAAAACAAATGGATCACGAAGAGGAGCTATAATTATTGATGAGCCAAGCTGAATAGTATTAGTAATTGATGCTAAAAATCCTAATGTCGTAATGGTTTCAAAGACTCTAGTCCAAGGATCGTTATTCTTTGGAACAATGATATGATCAGATAGCCATATAGAATCCAATTCATAATTTTCAATCTCTATTGCAGTATCTTTTAGAAAGCTACGAGAAGCAAGTTGTCCGTAATTTGATAGAGAGATGCCTATCTTCATGATTAAATTAACAATTAACTAGACTTAACATTTTACCAACTTAAAGATCAAGAAAATGAAATTAATTATTTATTTATCAGATATCTTTTCAATTTATCCTTTCCAAAAATAATTTCAGATCAATGAATGGTATTGTATGAATCCTTGAGTATTTTTTTGATTTGTTCCAAGTTTTGGTCAACTTGAAGTTGATGTGTTGTAGGTGATATTTTTCTGTCTTTTTGGATTTTGATAACCAGTGAACTTTCTTGCGGTGCAACATCGGCAAACCATCTGAAGGTCATAGATTTTCCAAAAACAATTCTGTGCATTCTAATATCCTCAACCACGTTTTCTCCTAGTGAAAAGCAATATTTTCTGATCAAATCAAATATTGGTTGAACTTTTTGGGGAATCTGTTTTTTAAAATCCTCATAACTTCGTTTTTGTCCAAAATTAACAAATTCAGCCATATTTCTTATCTATTTGTGATTTAATTTGTACCTTTGGCAAATAGAATTTCAAATCCTATTTGGTAACATATCAACTTAAATTTTTTTACCATTTTTTCTTCTTCTTCAATGTCGCCTTGCAAGTTAAGCTATTTTCCCACAAATCTTTAGCCTCTTCCGAGGAATCAGGACAAAAAAAACAAAAGCAAGCCATGTAGTAAAATTGATTTTGAAAATATAATTAACAGGTTATTGTAAAAATCTAAAATATTATAAATAAAGAAGATGACCCACGAAGATTCCCCCTATCATTTTGATGATAAAAATGAATGCAGATAGGTGTGAAAATTGTCAAAAATTCAAAAAATGAGGTTTTTTATTTTTTATTTGCTGCACAGTTACAATCTGGACCGCAAGTGCAAACACCTGTTTTTTGACAATCACAATTAGAATCAATACAGCCATCATTTTTTGGTGAACATCCACAAGCCATAGTTATAGTTGCAACCTCATGTTATTTAATTACACTTTAAATTCTTCCCTTTGAATTAGAAAACCCTTCCAAAAGTAAGGTGATTTGATTAATTTTGTGTTAGAATATGTAAGTCTTGAGGAGTTTATCGACTGTCAAGAAAAAGAGAATCATTATTTTAA
>Ga0224508_10002936_pt1 | contig 14286 bp, 10 predicted proteins | sample SF_Jan12_sed_USG_4_FD_170157 | JGI IMG/M metagenome (GOLD analysis project Ga0224508, IMG submission 170157) | Sediment microbial communities from San Francisco Bay, California, United States - SF_Jan12_sed_USGS_21 | ecosystem: Environmental > Aquatic > Marine > Sediment | place: USA... | reverse complement strand
GGTGATGACCAATGTTCCGGGACCCCGCGGGCCGCTGGCTTTGTGCGGCCGCGAGATCGACCACATGATGTTCTGGGTCCCACAATCGGGCGATGTCGCCCTCGGAGTGAGCATTCTGAGTTACAACGAAGGTGTGCGGGTCGGTTTTGCCACCGACCGCGGCCTCATCCCCGATCCGGAGGCGCTGATTGAAGGGTTCCACGGATCGCTCGCCGAGCTCGAGACCGCGGCCCGGTCTTAGCCTCAGGCACAGCGCGAAGGGGCTAGGTTTTCTCCAGATTGGCCAGATGAATCAGGGCGTCGCCCTGGTGGACGAGGGGATTGTTGGTGTAACCGATCACCATCCCGGCGATCGATGCTTTGACCGGCCGTTCGTCGTGGCCCAACACGTCCGAGATCCGACCGATTGTCTCCTGTTTGGCAACTCGGTCTCCGAGGCTCGCGTGGCGGTGGAAGACGCCGCTTCGAGACGCTCGCAGCCAGCGGGTGGCTGAAGCCTCGAACGGTTTGGTTTCACCCTTGGCCGGGGAGTCCCACATACCGAGCGCCGCCAGCACCCCGAGGGTTCCCTGGACCCCGGCTTGGATGGCTTGCTCATCGAAACGCAGTGGTTCGCCCGCTTCGTAAACCAGGACGTGAGCGCCCCGACGTCCGGCGGCCTGACGCAGCGAGCCCTTGATCTTCGCGGCACTCAAGAGCACCGGGGCGCCGAATGCCCTGCCGATTCGGAGAGTCTCCGGATCGTCGAGTGCGCCACGCACCTGTGGCAGGTTGGTTCTATGTAGAGAACCGGTGTGGAAGTCCAGACCGTAGAGGCAGCGATCGACGATCTCGGTCATGAACAGATGGGCGATTCGAGAAGCCAGCGAGCCGCGCGCTGAGCCCGGAAAGCTGCGATTCAAATCGCGCCGGTCGGGCAAGTAGCGAGTTTGCTGGACAAACCCGAAGACATTGACGATGGGTACCGCCAACACCTGCCCGGCGAGCTTGGCGGGGTCAAGAATTGCCAGTACCCGGCGGATGATCTCTAACCCGTTGAGTTCGTCGCCATGGATGGCGGCGTCGAGCCAGACTCCTGGTCCCTTGCGCTGCCCGTTCAAGATCACGGTCGGCAAAGACAACCAATCTCCGGTGGGTAACCTCGCGACCCGAAGCTCGAGCTCGTCGGATTCGCCGGGTGCGATGATCTTGCCGCCGATCGCGATCGATTCAGGCATCTTGCCCGCGGATTCCGTGGTTTGCTGGACCAAGCGAGCATTGTGTCCGAAACAGCCGCGGAGAGGAAACCATCGGTCCTTAGCCCGGTAACTCCGCATAGCCCACATGGGCCACCGCACGATCGGTCTCTAAACAAACAGATAGAAGATGTAGAAGCCGTAGAGCGTCAGCAAGACAAAGCCTTCCCAGCGCTCGAGCTCGAGCTTGGTGGCGAGAAAAGGCCACACAAGGGCGCTCACCCCGAGCATCACGGCCAGGTCGAGCCACACCCCCTGCGGGTCCACGTGCACCGGACGGATCATCGCGGTCGTGCCCAGGATGGCGAGAACGTTGAATATGTTGGATCCGATCAGGTTGCCGAGCAAGATGCCGGTTTCACGATTGCGGGCGGCGGCGATTGAGCTGGCCAGTTCGGGGAGACTCGTGCCCAAGGCCACCATGGTCAGCCCGATGACTCGTTCGCTGATGCCGAGAACTCGCGCGATGTTGATACCGCCGGTGACCAGGGCTCTCGCGCCGAGGACCAGAAGGATTATGCCGCCGGCGATCAACAACAGGCTCTTTGCGGTCGAGGAGCGACCTTCCCCAAAGGCATCGTCGAATTCCTCGATCGTCTCGGGCCCCGGGCTCGTACGCAGCAGATAGAGGAGAAAGATCGTCAGGAGGCCGACAAGCAGGAGCCCCTCGAGCCGCGTGACGACGCCATTGAGAACCATCGGAAACAGCAGAGCGCTAGCTACCAGCATGAAGGGCACTTCCCGCCGCAGAAACTTCGGTGTGGTCGCGATGGGCCACAGCATCGTCGACAGCCCGAGGATCAAGCCGATGTTGGCGATGTTGGAGCCGACGACGTTGCCGAATGCCACTTCGGGCGAGCCGCGCAGGGTAGCCGCCAGGGTCGAGGCGAGCTCGGGGGTAGAGGTACCGAACGAAACGACCGTGAGGCCGATCACGAGGGGTGAAAGACCCAAGAGACGGGCCAGCGATACCGATCCACGGACCAGAGCCTCGCCGCCCCAATAGAGGAGAGCGACACCCAGCAGAACAAGCAAAAGATCCACGGGGTACTACAGGTTCCGGGGGATATCCGAGCGAGCGGCGATCTCGGGCGCCACGTCAGTCGCCTCCTCAGCCGGTTCCTCGCCGGGGTTTACAAAGAGGTCGCTCTCGATGCGGTACTGCTTTTCGTAGAGCTCTTTGTACCGCCCGGCCTGCAACAGAAGCTCTTGGTGGCTGCCACGCTCCAGAATCCGACCTTCTTCGATCACCAGAATCTGATCTGCATTGCGGATGGTCGACAATCGATGCGCGATGACGAACGTGGTGCGCCCCTGCTTGAGGGTCCGGAGGCCTTCCTGGATCCATTGCTCGCTTTCGGAATCGAGGCTCGATGTGGCTTCGTCGAGAATGAGGATTCGTGGGTCCGCCAGGATCGCACGAGCGATGGTCACACGCTGCCGCTGGCCGCCCGAGAGCTTGACTCCCCGCTCTCCGATGATGGTTTCGTAGCCGTCTTCGAAGGTGCCGACGAACTCGTCGCAATGTGCGAGCTGAGCCGCGCGGCGGATCTCCTCGGGTGTTGCCTCAGGCCGGCTGTACGAGATGTTCTCATCGATGGTGCCGTCGAAGAGGAAGTCGTCCTGGAGAACGACCGCCAGTTGTGAGCGGTATTCACGCACCTTGAGATTCGCCAGGTCTTCGCCATCGACCAGGACTCGGCCGGTTCCCGGTCTTCGAAAAGCCAGAATAAGTCCGATGATCGTGCTCTTGCCGGCGCCGCTCGAGCCCACCAGGGCCGTTGTCGATCCTGCCGGTGCGACAAAGGACACGTCGTGCAAGACCGGAGTCCCCGGCTTGTACTCGAAGTGCACGTCCTCGAAGACCACTTCACCGCTCAGGCGCGTGACGCTGCGACGCTCTTCGTCGCCTTCGTCCTCGGTGGCTTCGGAAAACACCTCGCGGATGCGGTCGAGCCCGGCAAAGGCCTCGGTGAACTGAGTTGCGATCGAGCTCATTTGAATCAGCGGGGTCACCATCACGCCGGTGAAGATGATGAAGGTGAAGAGGTCGCCTACGGTCATCTCGTTGCGCAACACACCCCGGGTGCCCAGGACACCCATCGTCAGTCCGGCGAGCCCGAAGATCATCGCTCCCAGAGTAGTGATTGCCGACACTCCGATCACGGACTTGACGACGTTGTCGAGAAGCTTCTCGGCCTTGGCGCTAAAGATCTCGCTCTCTCTCTCTTCGGCGGTGTAGGCCTTGACCACGCGGGAGCCGCCTAGACTTTCGGCGAGCCGGCCGGTGATCTCAGCCTGGATCTTGCCGCGGTTACGGAACAACGGCCGCAGATGGTTGAAGCCAACGCCCATAACGACGGCGAATGCGGTCATGAAGATCATGGTCACCAGTGTCAACCGCCAGTTGAGCCACAAGAGAAAGGCGAATGCCACCACCGAGGTGACAGCGCCGCCGATCAAATTGACAAAACCGGTTCCCACGAGGTTCCGTACGCCCTCGGCGTCGTTCATGATCCGGGAGATGAGCTCGCCCGACTTGTGTTCCTCGAAGTAGCTGATCGGTAACCGGCCGATATGCCGTTGAACCTTGACCCGTAGATCGTTGATCGACCGTTGTGCCGCCGCGCCCAGAAGCAAGGCCAACGAGAAAGAGGAACCCGCTTGGACGACCGTGCCGACGGCGGCGGCGGCGGCGATGGGAAAGAGAAGATCGGTCCGGCTCTTACCGATGACCTCGTCGATCAGGAACTTTGTCGAGGCGGGAAGAACCAGCCCCGCGAGCCGCCCGACGAGGAGCAAGCCGAGACCCACCGCCATGCGGCCGCGGTGCTCCCAGACCACCTGCCGGGCCTCGCGCCACACTGCATCGAGCTTGACCTTTGGCTTCTTCTCGGGAGGTTGTGCGGCCTTCGGTTTGTTTCCAGGCTCGGGACTCATCTCGCTATCATAGTCGGATGGAACCGACCTTTCGAAAGCCTCTTCGTCTCTGGCCGGCGGGGGTCCTGGTCGCTCTACTGACTCTTGCCGAGGCCTGGGTATGGGTGATGCCTCAGGACACGCGACAGTACCGGGTGATGTTGTCGATCGCCGTCGGTGTGATCGGCGCGCTTCTGCTGCTTCTGTGGTTCCTGCTTTTCTCCCGGGCGCGTTGGAAGACCCGGATCATCGTGCTCGCCATCGTGCTCCTGGCGGTGTTTGGAGCGAGCCGGTTGCTGACGATCCGCGGAGTCACAGGAGACCTCCGACCGATCATCAGCTGGCAGGGACTGGGTAGGCCGGGAACCGACGAGGTGTCCCGATCGGAAGAACATCAAACGACTCGTGCCGCGTTTGGGAACTATCCACAGTTTCTAGGTCCGAATCGAAATGCCACCGTTGCGGGCGCCGGTTTGGGCCGGGATTGGAAGAACAGCTCACCGGCCGAGGTGTGGCGCCGCGGGGTGGGTGAGGGATGGTCGGGGTTCGCGGTTTCTGGAGATCTTGCCGTGACCCAGGAGCAGCAAGGTTCCGAGGAACAGGTAGTTGCCTACGACCTGTGGTCTGGGGAAGGCAGATGGCGCTACGGATACCAAGCCCGATTCGAAACTACGATCGGTGGTATTGGGCCGCGCGCCACACCCACGATCTCCGGGGGCCGGGTTTTCACACTCGGAGCTACCGGTGTCTTGACGGCGCTGGACTTCGGGACCGGTGAGGCGTTGTGGTCGCACGACATCATTTCCGAGCACGGGGGCTCGATTCCGGAATGGGGCATGAGCGGCTCGCCGCTTGTTGTCGATGGCCGTGTCGTTGTCAGCGCCGGTGGCAAGGATGAGCGCTCGTTGGTGGCCTACGATGTCGTGTCTGGCGACTGGGTCTGGGGCGGAGGAAAAGACGGCTCGAGCTACTCGTCACCCCTGGAAGCGACGCTTGCGGGACACCGCCAGATCATCATCTTGAACCGTGCGAGCGTCGCCGGTCATGACCCCGAGACCGGGGCGGTTTTGTGGAGCCACCCGTGGCCCGGCGAGCAACCAAACGTCGCGATGCCGGTGGTGTTGCCCGGCAACCGGCTTCTGATCTCCAGTGGCTATGGAATCGGCAGCAAGGTCCTGGCAATCGAGGCGACCGAGGATGGCAGTCTCGGGGCGACTCTGGTCTGGGAAAGCCCGAGGCTCAAGGCGAAGTTCACGAATGTCGTTCTCCATCAAGGGAATGTCTTTGGTCTCGACGATGGTGTCCTGGTGTGTCTCGACCCGGAAACCGGCGAACGATGCTGGAAGAAGGGACGTTATGGACACGGCCAGGTTCTTTTGGCGGATGATCTTCTTCTCCTGTCGAGCGAGAAGGGAGAGGTTTTTCTTCTCGAGCCGACGACGGAGGAAGTCAAGAAGCTGGGCAGTTTCGAGGCCTTTCGGCGCAAAACCTGGAACGTGCCAGCGCTGGTCGGCCGCTATCTGCTGATGCGAAACGACCGCGAGGCCGCGATGTACGAACTACCGTAGAATACCCGCTCTTACGTGGGGCGTTCCGCCTCCGCAGATCGTACGATCCACATTCAGGGAGACCATCGATGATATTTCGCAAGAACTCGTGTCTATTCGCTGCCGCAGCACTGGTTGCGTTCTTGGTGCCTGCGGCAACTCCCGCCAGCGGCGCCGACACCTATTCGATCGACCCCGCGCACTCGAGCGTCGTCTTCAAGGTTCGCCACTTGCTGACCAAGGTGCACGGCACATTCGATGGCTTCGAGGGCACGATCGTCAGAGACGCCGAGATGCCGGCGCACTCGTCGGTGAGATTCACCATCGAAACCGCGAGCATCAACACCGCCAACGGCGATCGAGACGACCATCTGCGTGCGTCTGATTTCTTTGACGCCGAGAAGTTCCCGACGATCGAGTTCGAAAGCACCTCGGTCGAGGCGACAGGAGACGGGGAGTACCAGGTCACTGGATTGCTGAACATGCACGGTGTGGCCCGAGAGATCGTTCTCCCGGTACGGTTTCTTGGCGAGATGTCCTTTCGCGGTGGGTTGCGCGCCGGTTTCGAGACGTCGATCACCCTCGATCGCAAACAGTGGGGCATCAGCTGGAACCGAGCGCTCGACCAAGGCGGCGCAATCCTGGGCGATGACGTGTTGATCGAGATCAATCTCGAGACCGTCAAACAGCAAGAAGAGCAAGAAGCGGCGGAGTAGCTCGAATCGCCGTTTGGTGATCCGCGTGTCGCTGGTGCCGGACATTTCTGGAATATCAGAAAGAAAAGAAATGAAGGAACTTCCAGAGGTCGTACAGCGATTCGTTCTTCACTGGGGTGAAATGGGCAATCGTTGGGGAGTCAATCGAACGATCGCGCAGATTCACGCTCTTCTCTACGTCAGCTCCGAGCCGCTTCACGCAGAGCAGATCGTCGACACGCTCGGAATCGCCCGGTCGCACGTCAGTGTCAGCCTGAGGGAGCTCCAGGATTGGGGCATTGTGCGCGTCGCTCATCGGTTGGGCGACCGTCGTGACTATTTCGAAACCGTTGGTGATGTATGGGAGATGTTTCGCGCCATCCTCGAGCGACGTAGGAGCCGGGAGATGAAGCCGACGATCGAGGCACTTCGATCCTGCGTTGCGGACATGGATAGGGATCCGGAGGTCGCGGAGCTCACCCGCGAACGGCTGCGAGCGCTTCACGATTTCTTCGAGACCGGTGATCGGCTCTATCAACAGCTCAACCGGGTTCCGACGGGTGCGCTGGCGCGGCTGGCGCGAGCCGGCGACCGGCTCTCGGAGCTGCTGGGATCCGGTTAGTCGCTGTCCCGGGCGTTGAGGCGGGCTGACAGCAGCCCGTGCTAGAAGTCCTCATGGCCCTCCGGGTTGTGGCGGTTTGAGGCCGTCTGCGGCAATCTGCAGATGGCCGCTCTTCGACAATGCTCCGGGCATTGCCTGTGTCGCGGTGCCTTGCATCCGACCTCAAGGCGCTCACAACATGGCCGTGAGGCCTTCTATCACGGGCTGCTAAACTGCGCCGATGTTTACTCGCAAAGAGTCCGGTCTTTCTACTTTCGAATTTCTCTCGGCCACGGCCAAAGCGAGCGCGGTCGCCATCGGGATCGGTGCGATCTTGATGAGCACGGGCTCTTGTGCCGGACCGGCGCCGGACGACGACGATGCTGCTGCAGTTCGTACCGCCGGCAGGCAATTCCTTTCCATCGGTACAGCTCCACCGGGCGGAGCGTTCTTTCCGGTCGGAGGCGCGCTGGCCGGGACCTTGAACGAAAACAGGGGCGAGGAATCCTGGCAGGTGACCGCGGAGGCGACCAAGGGAACACAGGAGAACATTCGCCGGCTCACCCGTGGCGAGCTCGACCTGGCTCTGGCCAACTCCGCGATTACCTATTTTGCAGTTCGCGGTGAGGGCGGGTGGAAGACCCGTCACGACATCCGGGTTGTAATGACGTTGGCTCCGAACGTCGCACTTTTTGTGGCGCCAAAGAGCGCCGAGATCACCGCCATCGAGGACCTGCGTGGAAAGCGGGTCGTCCTGGGGCCTGCTGGCGCCGGTTTCGAGTATTTTCTCGGTCCGATTCTCGGTGCCCACGGTTTGACCTACGACGATCTGACGCCGCTTTACGCGACCCAGGCGGGGGCGGTGGATCTTCTTGCCGATGGCGCCGCGGCCGCGGCGTTTCTGGGTGGTGCGGTGCCGACGGCCTCGATCACTCAGGCGGCAACGTCGGGGGACATCGACTACGTGCCGTACCGGTCGGACAAGCTCGAGGAGCTCTTGGTGGGGTACCCGTTTTTTGATCGAGCGACGATTCCAGCCGGAACCTATTCCGGGTTGACCGAGGACTACGCCGGGCTCAACGTGGGCTCGATGCATCTCATTACGACAGCCGACATGGATGAAGAATTGATCTATCAGGTGACAAGAACTCTGTGGGAGAATCGAGCCTCCGTCGTCGAGAAGCATGCCGCCGGTCGCGCGATCAACCCGAGGGTTGTCGTGCGCCACACCGGTACCGAGTTCCACCCCGGGGCGGTGCGTTGGTTCGAGGAGATCGGCATCTGGTCGTCGGGGACCGAGGCCGAGGTCGACGAGGCCGCCGATTGACGTTTTCTTGACCGCGCTCGAGCGAGTTCGAGCCGGCGTCGTCAGCGGATCGGCTCTGCTCCTACCGATCTTCGCGCTGCTCGAGATCAACTACCCGAACCTGCGGCCGCAGTCCCAGCTTGCGATCTTCGCGACCCTGGGTCTGGTCCTTTGTTTTCTTCGCCGCCGGCCGGAAGGTGCTCGAGCCTTTGCGGCCGCAGCCGACCTGGCACTGGCTCTCGTGACGCTTGGGGTAGGAGTGTTTGTCGTTCTGCAGACCGAGCCGGTGTTCTCTCATTTGTGGCTCGACGGTGTCGCTCTCGGTGATCGCGCAGGTGCCGAGACGATCTGGGATCTGATGGTCGGGTTCATCGGACTGGTACTGATTCTCGAAGCTACCCGCCGGACCATTGGGTGGGCGCTTCCCATGCTGGCGCTGGCGTTTCTACTCTACGGTCGCTTTGGTGCGGTGCTTCCGGATTGGCTGCTGCCGCATCGCGGCTACAACATCGATCGGCTGGTTGGGCAGGCCTTTCTCCACAGCCAGGGAGTTTTTGGAATCGCCCTGCGAGTGATGTTCACCTATGTGTTTCTCTTTGTGATCTTTGGAGCCGCTCTGGAAGCCACCGGAGCAACAGGTTTTATCGTGGCGGCGGCGCGACGGCTCTTTGCCCGATCAACAGGTGGTGCCGCCAAGGTGTCGGTTCTTTCGAGCGGACTCATGGGGTCACTCTCGGGAAGCGCGGTCGCCAACACGGCGACGACGGGCACGTTCACGATTCCGATGATGCGGAGCGCGGGTTTTTCGCCGCGGCTTGCCGCCGGTGTGGAAGCGGCGGCAAGCACAGGAGGTGCGCTGGTGCCGCCGGTGATGGGCGCCGGCGCCTACATGATGCTAGAGATCATCTCGCCGCCGGTGACCTATGTCGAGATCATCCGCGCCGCGCTCATCCCGGCATGTTTGTACTATCTCTCGCTGTTCTTCATCGTTCACTTTTCCGCCCGGCTGCACCAGAGCGGCAAGGTCGGGAGAATCGGCGCAGACGAGGAGCTGCGATTCGAGTGGCTGCGCTGGGAGGGAGCCATCTTCCTGGGCGGTCTGGTTGCGCTGGTTGTATTCCTTCTCTTGCGTTTCAGCGTCTTTCGAGCGGTGACCTTGGCTCTGGCCCTGGTGCTGATTCTCAGCGCTGTGAACCCCAGGACCCGATTGAATGCCGCTCGGTTGAAGCGAGCGTTGATCGCGTCCTCGGCGGGAGCGGTTCCGTTGGTCGCGGCAGCGGCCTCAGTTGGGATCATCGTAGGGATCGTGACGCTTACGGGGATCGGTACGCGACTGCCCTCACTCATCCTGCCGCTGGCCGAGCAGAATCTCCTGGCTGCGCTCGTTGTCATCATGCTCTCGTCGATCGTCCTGGGGATGGGACTGCCGTCGGCGGTTTGCTATTTGCTGATGGCCACCCTGATCGGCCCGGTGCTTGGGAAACTCGGGGTGGTGCCCCTGGCTGCGCACCTCTTCATCTTCTATTTCGGGATGATGTCAATGGTGACGCCGCCGGTGGCCCTAGCGGCGTATGCCGCCAGCTCGATTGCGGGTGCGCGATTCCTGGAGACCAGCTACTCGGCGTTTCGAATCGCCCTGGTCGGATTTATGCTGCCCTTTCTCTTTGTCTTCCGCCCCGAGCTCTTGATGCTCGACGCGGCGGGAGATACCGCTCCGATGGGGCGGATCTTGGTTACGATTCTGATCGCGGTTCTGGGCATCGTTCCGCTGGCGGCCGCGATCGCCGGCTATTTGGGGCGGCCGTTAGGACCGGTGCCCCGCACGATTCTTCTTTTCTCGGCCGCGCTGTCGCTGTTTCCGGGCTCGGCTGCCGCGATCGGCGAGACGGGCATTTCTTGGCTCAACTTGCTCGGTGTTTTGTTGTTTGCGACGGTCTGGCTGGCTTCCGGCAAGGGCGACGAGCGATCGACGGGTGTGACCGGATAGGATCGGGCGAGCCCGAACGACACTTGGATCATGCCCCTCGATCACGCGGACGCAGCTGCCACCGTCACTCTAAAGACGGCCCGAATTCTCGTCTCCCGATCCTCGACCCGGGGACGGCGCCTGCTGGAGCTTTTCGCCCGACATCAGATGCTTCGTTTTGAGGAGCTAGTCAACGAGTTCGACACAACCCAGAATGGTCTCAACGCTCTGCTGGGCCATCTGACTCGCGACTTCCAGCGGATTCAGAAGGACGAGGGTTTTCACATCTATCTGCCACAGCTCAGGAGTTGGGCGATCGGTCATGCCTCGGCCGTCAACCTCAGGCGGGCGCTCAAGCAGACCGAGAAAGAGCGCCAGCGAGCGATCGATTTTTAACCTGACCTGGTAAGAAGGTCGGGTTCTAGTTTGCTTTGAGAGCGGGGAGCAGGGGCGTGCGAAGCGTTCCGCGAACCGCGAGCACGCTGGCCAGCATGCCGCTCGCAAGGACCAGAACCACTGTGGCGGCGATGGGGAACCAGGGGAAACCGCTGCCCGCCGAGAGCACATGGGGTGCCGCAGTTATGAGCCCCGCGAACGTGCCGATCGCCACCCCTATGAAGAGTAGATAGGCGTTCTCGGCGACGACGGTGTGGGCCAGCCGGCGGCGCCTGAATCCGAATGCGCGAAGTGTTGCCAGTTCTCCCTGGCGCTCCAGCACGTTGCGCAACAGCACGATACCGAGGCCCAAGGTTCCGAGAATCAGACCCAGACCGCCAAGAGTCTGGAAGGTGGAGATATAGGTGTTCTCGACCGCCTGAAAATCCGCCAGCCGCGTCGCGGTCGAAGTCGTGTCGAAACCAAACGAGGCCAGATTGCGCTCGAAAATCTGCGACACATCGGGTGGGTCCGAAGTACCGGTGTCGAACAGAAACCAGCCAAAGCCGGTACGGCTGGGAAAGTGCTCCATGAAAGCGGCTTCGGAGATCAGGACCTCGCTCTGAAAAAGGCTCTTTTTCAATAAGCCCACAAAACGAAGCCGGATCGGTCGGCCTCGTTCGTCCTCGAGGACCAGGTCCTTGCCGAGACCCAGGTGGAGAATCCAGCGTACCGAGTTGTAGTCACCGATTGCTGGAATGACTCCGGGTCCGAGATCGCGATCGAGAAGCGTCCAGGGATTCTCGATCGCTTCGTTGGCGGCTTGAAACGAAAAACCGCCGCGCTCTACCATTGCGGGGGTAACACCCAGGACACGAGGTTGCTGGGGACGATAGAGGTTGAGACAGCTGGCGTCTTCGCCGGGGAGAAGACGAAAGGGAAAGGCCGCGACATCTTCGAGGGCCTTTCTTTCGTCGCTCGAGAAGCCCAACTCCGCCAAACGCTCGGCGCTGTCGAGATCGACGTGGATCGGTGTGCCGGCGGTGGCGGCAACGGTAAAGCCTCCTGCCCCCGAAGCGCGATCCCGAACATCCACTTCGACCTCCCCGCGGTTGGCTCCCACGGCGACCAGGCTGAAGACGGCGCTGGCAACAAGCGAGACGCTGAGAATGCTGCGGCCGCGGCTCCGCCCGGCGTTGCGGGCGCCCATCGCCGCGACACCCATCTCGTCAAATCGCGAGCGGGCCGGGTCGGCGCTCGAGGTGACGCCACAGCGCATGGCGAAAAGGGCGATGCCGGCAACCAGAAGGGTGGTACCCAACCCGAGGGCCACCATCGGCGACTGAGTCGCCCCAGCGGCGATGGCGGCGCCGAGAATCAGCAGCGCGCCGCTTGCGGCGATCCAGGTGACCCATTTGGCGCGCCGTCCCGGCTTTGTAGACGTGTCGTGATCGGCGGTGGCGCCGGCTAGAAGTGCCGGCGCGGGGGTTCGCGCGAGACGACGGATCGCCAGCCAGATGGTCACGGCGACGACCGTAAAAGAGCCCAACGCGCCAAACAAGAGGCTCGAGGGTTCGAGATGAAGAAACAACACCGGAGCCCCGATCGCGGGTAGCCACCAGGTGCGCAAACCAGCGAGCATGAGTGCGGCGTAGGCCGCCGCACCGATGAGGCCGGCCGCGGTTCCGATAGCGGCGACGATCAGGCCTTCCCCCAGAAAGCGGCGGAGAACGGTCTTAGCCGGAAAGCCGATGGCCCGTAGGAGACCGACCTCCCGCGCCCGTTGCTCGACTGCGAGGCGAAAGAGAAGACCCACGAGGAGAGCGGCGGAGGCGATCAGGAAGAGACTGAGACCAAAAAACAGACCGGTGAAGTCGGTGGCCCCCTGGGCCCGCTCCAACCCCTGTTCGCGTAGCGGTTGAACCACCAGACCGCCGCGCTCGGAGCCGATTCGACCCGGTAGCTCACGAAGGAGTCTCTGGTTCAGCTCGGCGAGGGTGGAACCCTCTCGAGGAGCCAAGCGAAGCGAAGTGAGATCGCCGAACCGGCTCGCCCAGAGACGCCGGCCGGCGGTGGCGCCGACAAAAGCCTTGGGTGCGGCTCGAAACGTATCCCAGTACTCTTCGTCCCGCTCGCGGATGCGAGAAAGATCGACCGGAAACGGAGGACTCCAGGCCGCGATGTCCTCGGCCTCGTGCATCCCGGGGAATTTCGGGGTCAGATACTCATCGACGGCCAGACCGTCGAGTGCCACGATTCCTGCGAGGCGGAAATCCGCGGTCGCCACCGAGAGCTCGTCGCGGGATCCGAGCTGATAGTAGACGAGGCGGACGGTCTCACCGACGCGCGCCGAGAGGTCCTCGGCGGCCCAGGAGTTGAGAAGGATCTCGTCGTCGGCGAGAAGCGGCGCCGCCGTGCCGTCGGTGAGACGAAGAAGGCCCAGGTTGGGGGCCGTGGCGGGGTCGAGTGCAACGACCGTCGAGTAGGGGACTTTGCGATCTCCCATTTCGATCGAGTTGGCGAGATAAGTGAGGACGCCTTGAGTTGGCGTCGTCGTGGCCCGAGCGTAGTCGAGAGTCGCCTCGGCGAGCGCCGGTGAGAGGACAAACTCGCGGCTGCCGAGAGTGAGTGTCGAGATCCCCGGGCTCAATGCGAGTCCCAGGTCTTCGAGCTCGAGCACTCCGTCGAGCGCGGTTTCGAGGCGTTCGAGATCGGGTGGCGCTTCACCGCCCTGTCCCGCGATAACCCAGGTGTTGACGCGCTCCGCAGAGCTGCGTCCAAAGAGAGAGCGCTGAATCCGCGCGAGTTCTACAAAGAGGTTGAGCGGTGTCGCCTGTTGGGGAGTCAACCGGAAGCCACCCAAGCCGGTGTCTGGGAGAATCGCACCGACGCTCAGCCTCATCGTCTCGATCGTGTCGATCGCCTCTTCGCGGCCGACCAGGGTTTCGCGCGAAACCTCCGCCGGGCGCTCGAAGGAAACCAGGATCTCGTCGCCCACGTCCACTCCCAACTCTTGCGCAAGATTCCGATTGAGGGCCACGGGGGGATGGATCAAATCGTCGCGTCGCTCGAGTTCGAGGGGCGCGCCGTGGTCGAAGAGACCGGAAAAGGTCGAATCGACGCCGAACAGCCTTGTATCGGTGGCGCGAGAACCGCTAGCGGAGTTGACGGCTGTCGCGCGCAACAGGATCAATGGCTCGATGGTTGCGAGTCCTCCGAGCTCGTCGTCGAGCCGGCCGCCCAACCCCTGCCCGACAAAACCACCGGACACAATTGCGTGATCTATTTTGCCGATTCGGTCGAGTACCAGGTCCCTCAGACTGCCTCGCACCGAGTCGCCAACGATGAGTGCACCGGCGAGGACCGAGGTGGCGATCGCGGCCCCGAGGGCAACGGCCAGATGGCCGCGCCAGAAGAAGATCAGGCGCTTGTACACCGGCCGTCTCTGAGCTTGAGCTGTTCGGGGAACCGCGCCGCGACCTCGTTGCTATGAGTCACCACGATCAGGACGCTCTGCGTTTCGTCGTGCAACGTAAACAGCAGGTCTACGATGCTCGAGGCGTTCGACGGGTCGAGGTTGCCGGTGGGTTCGTCGCAAAGAAGAAGCGTCGGACGGTTGACGAGAGCCCGCGCCACGGCCAC
>Ga0224508_10002935_pt1 | contig 14289 bp, 15 predicted proteins | sample SF_Jan12_sed_USG_4_FD_170157 | JGI IMG/M metagenome (GOLD analysis project Ga0224508, IMG submission 170157) | Sediment microbial communities from San Francisco Bay, California, United States - SF_Jan12_sed_USGS_21 | ecosystem: Environmental > Aquatic > Marine > Sediment | place: USA... | reverse complement strand
ACTCTGGAAGGTGAAGGCCCGTTAGTGGAAGCTAACTATACGGGTTCCGCTTTTGTCGTCGCGCCAAACGGAATCCTGCTAACCAACCGGCATGTCGCTTTGCCCTGGGAAAAAGACGACGACGCAGCCGGCATCCAGCAACTGGGTTTGGTACCCGTACAACGTCGTTTAATCGGCTATCTATCCGATCAAGCCGAGCCATTTGATATTGAATTAGTCGGCGTGAGTGAAAAATTCGATATCGCCGTTATGCGTTGTTCACCGGCGGCGAAGTTGCGTGATCCACTCGTATTGTCTTCCACTATTCCACAAGCAGGTGATGAAGTCATCGTAATGGGTTATCCCACTGGCATTCGCGCGCTGCTCGCCCGTGCAGGCGAAAGTTTTGTCGAGAACCTCGGAAAAAGTGATGAACTCGATTTTTGGGATGTCGCCCAGGAACTCGCTAGAAACGGTTTAATTACGCCACTCGCCAGCCGCGGAATTGTCGGACAAGTGACTAATGATGCCATCGTATACGATGCGGAAACTACGCAAGGCGGCAGCGGCGGACCCGTACTTAAATTGAACGGCAATGTTGCCGCGATTAACGCCGCCATTATCCCGGAGTTTGGCGGTTCAAATCTTGGCGTTCCGATTCAACATGCGCATGAACTGATGCAAATGCTGGAAATTGAAATTACCGAATAAACATCGTGTCTAAACAAACCACGGTTCAAAGCTGTCTTATAATGACATGATGTCCGCGCCCGATTTAACCGGCACGCAATTCGATTTCGAAACACTCGCGAAATCGGTAGTGATTCTGCGTACTACCATTCCAGACGATGCGCTCACCGCACCTGTTCTCGGCACGGAACGATCTGGGCACGGCGTCGTTATAGACCGAGGTTTAGTTCTGACTATTGGTTATCTGGTCACCGAAGCACAAACCGTTTGGATTGTCGATCACAACTCACACGCCATACCCGGTTATGTGTTGGCTTACGACCAGGAAACAGGATTTGGCTTAGTGCAAGCATTGCAAAAAATCGATTTACCTATCGCGCCATTAGGATTATCTGCTGGCTTACAAGTTTCGGACACCGTCATCGTCGCTGGCGCGGGTGGCAAAGACCAGATTATTTCCGCTGAAGTGGTAGCAAAACGTGAATTCGCCGGACACTGGGAATATTTGCTCGAAGAATCCATTTTCACATCACCCGCGCATCCAAACTGGGGCGGCGCGGGATTATTCGATGACAACGGAACACTATGTGGCATAGGCTCCATTGCGTTGCAAACCGTAGACCAAAGTGGTGAAGTTGAAAGCGCCAATATGTTCGTGCCTATCGATTTGCTAAGACCAATACTGGAAGAACTAAAAACCTACGGACGGCAAAACAAACCACCAAGACCATGGCTTGGTTGGTTTGTTCAAGAGAACCAATCGACTCTTGTGGTGGGTGGCGTATATGACGACGGCCCAGCCGCTCAAGCGGGTTTAAACGCTGGCGATATTGTGATGGAAATTAACGAACAAACCGTCAGTGGTCTGGCTGATATGCTTCGAACCGTTTGGAGTCTGGGCGAAGCGGGTGTTGAAGTGCGAGTCACTTATTTACGTAACAAGGAAACTCATGTCGCGACAGTGAAGTCCATCGATAGAAACGCATTGTTAAAGTCACATAGTATTCATTAGCTATCTGCGTACTTGCCTGAGCTACCTGACATTCAGGTATATATTGAAGCCCTAGAACGCCGGGTAATCAATCAAACGTTGCGGAAAATTCGTCTGCAAAACCCGTTTCTTTTACAAACAGTCGAACCATCGATCAATCAAATCGAAGGTATATCAGTAAATGGTTTGCGTCGAATCGGGAAACGTATCGCATTTGGTTTTGACGATGACTACTGGATGGTATTACACCTTATGATTGCAGGACGGCTTCAATGGCACACGCTTGACGGCAAACCACCTGGAAAACGTTGCAGCGCAATCTTTGAATTTGATAACGGTCTGGTTTCGCTAACGGAAGCGGGAACAAAAAAACGTGCATCACTTCACTTACTACAAGGTGTCAATGCCTTAGAAACAATAAACCCTGGCGGCGTCGAGCCACTTGAAATTGACAACGAAGCGTTTAAGCAAGCACTAACGAATAACAATCATACTTTGAAACGCGTATTGACCGATCCGCGGATTTTCAGTGGTATTGGTAATGCTTACTCCGACGAGATATTGCACAGTGCGGGCTTATCGCCTATTGCTATGACACAAAAATTATCCGAACAAGAGATAAAACGCTTATTCGAATCGACTCGCGAAACGCTTAAGTCGTGGACTATCAAACTGCGCGATGAATGTGGTGATCATTTTCCTGAAAAAGTCACTGCATTTCGAGATGACATGGCGGTGCACGGCAAATTCAACAAACCTTGCCCCGTGTGCGCGACACCCATCCAGCGTATTCGCTACGCCACCTACGAAACCAATTATTGTCCGCGTTGCCAAACCAACGGCAAGGTTCTCGCGGATCGATCCCTTTCGCGACTACTCAATAAGGACTGGCCAAGAACTGTAGAAGAATTGGAATCAGCTACAAAGATATAAACAGACGATAAGAACACCAGTATAATTGCGCTTAAGTGAATGAACTATCTAACTATCCGATATCGCCTGTTTTGAATTTAGGAATGTTTTGCATAAGTGTTGCATTACTTAGCAAAGCATAAAAATATGCGGTGATCGGATTTGTGCGCACATCCCTGTGCGCACGGAATCTTCGCGTATTGCGAAGGTTTCTTAGATCAATCTCAAGTCGACTTAGCGGCTCCACCCTTAATGCGCGGAAATTCACCACTCGCCAGTTTACCCTGGTAGTCACGAAGAATTTCTTTGACTTTCGGCATTAAAAAGTAAAGTCCGATAATGTTAAAAATGGCCATGGTAAAAATCATCGCATCCGAAAAATCGATCACCGGACCCAGACTCATAGAAGCACCAATAACAACGAATATGCAGAATATGATTTTGAAAACCATCTCTTTAGCCGCACCTTCACCAAACAGATACGTCCATGATTTCAACCCATAATATGACCACGAAATCATAGTGGAGAAAGCAAATAATACCGCAGCTATCGCGAGCATGTATTTAAATCCGCCAAAGTTACTTTCAAACGCTTTCGCGGTTAATGCAATGCCGGTAACGCCGTCGCCAGGATTCCACGCACCGGTAATGGTGATGACCAGGGACGTCATTGTGCAGATAACAACGGTATCGATGAAAGGCTCCAGCAACGCTACGTAACCTTCTGTTGCCGGGTGTTTGGTTTGTACCGCTGAGTGCGCAATAGATGCTGAACCCACACCGGCCTCGTTGGAAAATGCCGCGCGCTTAAAACCTTGTATAAGAGCACCTACCGCACCACCTGCGACAGCAGTTGGAGCAAAGGCTCCGCCAATAATGGCGCTAAACGCATCGCCAATTGAACCAATGTTTAAAAGAATAATTAATAATGCCGAACCGACATAGATTGCCGCCATAAAAGGAACAACTTTTTCCGTCACCTTGGCAATAGACTTGATGCCACCGATGATCACGATGCCGACAACAATTGCCATTATGATGCCAAAGATAAAACCATTGTTGGCAAAGAACGGTATTACCGAACCGATCTGTTGTGCGGATTGATTGGCCTGAAACATATTGCCACCGCCTAACGCACCACCGACACAGCAAATAGCAAATAACACGGCAAGCACCTTGCCAAAGGTTGCTTTGCCTTGTTCGGATAGTCCCTTGGATAAATAATACATGGGGCCACCGGAAACAGTTCCATCCGGATACTCATTTCGATAGTGAACACCAAGGGTGCACTCGGTAAATTTGGATGCCATCCCAAGTAATCCAGCCAGAATCATCCAAAACGTAGCACCGGGACCACCCAGATATACAGCAACACCCACGCCAGCTATGTTGCCTAAACCAACGGTACCTGAAAGTGCTGTACACAAGGCCTGGAATGGCGTTACCTCACCCGCATCTTTTGGGTCAAGGTAATCGCCACGCACCAGTTCAATGGAATGCTTAACACCGCGAAACTGGATAAAACCGAAATAAATCGTAAATACGCTCGCGGCAATAACTAACCATAAAACTATCCACGGAAAAGCTGTTCCGAAAATCGCCTCAGAACCAGGAAGTGGTGAAAAGATAAAGCCGACAAAGGGATTAATGATTGGTGCAATCGCATCGTTTATTTTTTGATCTATCGGAATTTCATCTTGCGCATACAAAATTGCCGGTAGCAGCGATGACAAGACTCCAGAAAATGCAAGAATGATTTTTGATCTCATTGTTATTTTTCTCCTAAGGGGTTTAAGGAACAACAGTAACGGGTACGTTGGCGAGCTGAATGAGTTTCGTCGTTACGCTGCCGAATAGCATTGATTTCAATCCCGATTCGCCAATCCTTCCAACCATGATCAAGTCAGCTCCACACTCTGTCGCTAGACTGTTCAGTACATCAGCCACGTTGCCGTGACGAACGATTCCCTCCACTTCAATACCCGCTGTTTTCAATTGCTCAAGCGCAGGGTTGAGTACGCTATTTGTTGCACTCGAGATTTCTTCTTCACGCCGTTTATGGCGTTGTTCATTTTCTTCTGGGGTATTAAATGAATAGGGCGACCACTCAATAACATAGGTCACTACTAATTTCGCACCTGCGTTTTTAGCACGTTTGCGCGCAAACTCCAGGGCACGGCGGCTGCCGTCGCTGTTGTCTATTCCGACTAGAAAGCACTCACTCATAATCATCTCCTTCTTGTGTTTAGGTTAAATAAAGCCAGTCTTTATTTAGGTAAAGCACCTCATGCCCCGAACACCACATCGATTCAGGGCAAAATCTGATATTACGAAATAATTTTTCGAATTAGTTAGGTATTTACTCAATTAATTACAATTATTTTCTGTAAAATAAGATTAAACCGGTAAATATTGTTGTTATATGAAAAAAATACGAACAATTGAAAATCTTGACCGCATAGATCGAAAAATACTGCGTGAACTTCAAGCGAATGGTCGAATTTCCTATGTCGACCTGGGGTCAACCGTTGGGTTAAGCACATCACCGTGTATAGAACGCGTAAAGCGTCTGGAAAGAGAAGGCTTTATTCAAACTTATACAGCAAAAGTCGACCCTCACCGTTTAAACGCAGCGATACTGATATTTGTTCAAATAAAACTAAAAGCCGTAAGTCCGGATGTGTTTGAAGACTTTCGTCGTGCCGTTACCAATATCCCGCACATTCAAGAATGTCATTTTGTCTCCGGCTCATTTGACTACTTGATGAAAGTGCGTATCGAATCGATGAGTCACTACAGAGAATTATTAGGGGAAATTCTTCGCCAACTTCCAGGTGTAAAAGATACTGAAAGTTTTGTTGTCGTAGAGGAAGTCAAAGAATCCATAAACATACCAATACAAGATTGATCGGCGATACTTCGACGAGCCTTTCAAATTTATTTGACTGAGAATTGAGCGATTAAAACTGCGAGTAGACACTTTGCCGTCAATTGTCTAACAGAGTGCGACACGAAAATTTCCTAAAGACCATAAAATCAAAAAAAATATCAGGTCACGTGCCATGTCTTCATGGATGATGACGAACCACTTTACATCCTTAGCGAACGCCCAACCACAAACCAAGGAAGATGGATCCATATATTAAGCCTTCGACTATGTAACTACAGACTGTTTTCGATCTCGATAAAAATGCGAATTTTCGACCCACTTCTAACGGTTTATTTGGACTAGAAAAACGTCCGGTATGGTGCTAAAAAGAGAAGAAAAGGAGTCATTTACTTGACATCAGAACTCCTTATGCGTCATGCATCGACACCATCAAAATAGACAAAGCTGATTGATAAACTTTCGGATATTTGGATTATCATTTCGGTTGACTACTTAATTACTGTTCTGTTGAATAACTCGAAATTTCAAAGAAGTTAATAATTAGCGAGGGTGGCGGACTAAGCTTTGAACAAACAGGATGTCGGAAACTGATCGCTTACACATCGGATTCTGATATCGCCTTTTGTAATTTATCCAACAGCACGCCATGATGGATGTGCGCATAGTTCCTTTTCACACCGGATCGGAAGAGTAAGCGGTTAACCGCTTACTAAGAAACCAAACGGGCGGCGAAAGTATAGTTATGTAGTAAGCTCGTAGTGTACGAGTATTAACCAACGCTTTAATAGATCGAGCACACTTAATATTGGATCAAGCAAAAAATAGTATGATCGGATAAATATTAGACACCCAAAACAATGAGACCGACAATGCCAGCCGACTCCTCACAAATTATCCTACACAACTACCCACAATCCCCTGTAGCTGAAAAAGTACGAGTGGCATTTGGTATTAAAGGGCTTGCCTGGCACGATGTGGAAATACCGCGATTGCCACCCAAACCTTTACTCACGCCTCTTACCGGCGGGTATCGACGTACACCAGTTATGCAAATTGGCGCAGACATCTACTGTGATAGCCAATGCATTATCCGTGAGTTAGAACGACGTTACCCCTCACCTACTTTTATGCCATCGGCAGATGTTGGATTGATGTGGTGTCTTAGTCGTTGGACCGATGGCGAACTATTTAGCTTGGGGGTAAAGATAGTGCTTGGTGCCGCTGGCGACAATCTGCCTGAGGATTTTGCAAAGGATCGTGGGCTTCTCTATCTTGGTGAAAATTGGGCAGAAGGCCTAAAACAAGCCAACGCTCAATTGCCGCATCTTGTTGCACAGTTGCGCGCGCCGCTCTCCTGGCTCAACAATAACCTCAGCGATTGCCGTACATTTTTACTCGGCTCTGAACCTGCTGCAGTTGATGCGCAGTTTTATCACGTGGTCTGGTTCATACGGGGTCGTTGGGACAGCGGGCCATCATTATTATCCGAATTCACACACTTAGAGCGCTGGGAAAAAAGCGTAAGCGCAATCGGTCATGGCACATCCATGGCCCTTGCACCAGAAGATGCCTTGGCATTGGCGCTAAGCTCAGAGCCCACTACCGTCAGCCAAGTTACAAACAATGACCCGCAAGGCTTAACGGTAGGCACTACGGTATCGATTGGCCCAGATGTGGAAAGCGGTGAGCAACGTGTAGAGGGCATTGTCCGTAGCGCAGATGCGGACTCCATATCAATAGAGCGCACTACTGACGAGGTTGGAACCGTTTGCGTGCATTTCCCACGCACAGGATATCGGGTTGAGGTTTAACTCACATGATGCACCGACGCTAACGGTTAGACTTTAGTGGGTTGTGGAAAGAGGACTATGAGCTACACCGCTGCAGTCTGTTATGCGTCAGTAAGCCGACGAATTATTGATGTTGATAAAATGTCTCTTCTTGGCCGAAAGTGTTAGCTTTACCTAAATCAAAAATTAATCAGAAGATTTCGATTGATAGCATCCACGATAAAAACTTTTTACTCAGTCGAACAAACCAAGTTTCCTGTAGTGGACCCCTTCGAATATTATCCGTTTGGTTGACGATAGCTATGCGATGGGGCAATATTCGTTAAACGGTTTCCGTCCAACCCCAATGAAAACATAAAGAAAACTTTTAAGTAAGCAACCGATGCCATTCGTACAAATTCGTTTGTGCGGGTGATGGTGTTAATACGCTTCTTTTAAAGGATCTTTATGTCTTCCTTCTTTTTTCTATATTTTAGTTTTCATTTCCATCTGAACTGCGCGAGCGTTTCGTGCAGTTCAAATTATGCCGTCTGCGTGAATGACGGACATAACTCGAAAGGAATCGACGCATGCTGAAACAACTGAAACAAATTTGGCATCTCGGATTGCCGCTCAGTCTCACATTTGTGATTCAAATGGTGATCGTCATGGTGGATTCCGTATTTGCAGGAAATATCAGCTATGTCACGCTAGCGGCAGTTTCACTCGGTAGCAGTACGTTTTATATCTTCTTATTGTTTCTTATTGGTATTGGTATCGCGAGTAGCGTAATGGCGGGCCAGGCGTCTGGAGCGGGCGACGATGATGCAATGCTCAATTGCTTTCGGCAAGGTGCATTATTGTGCTTGTTGATTGGCTTTGTAATGTCCATAGCACTACTGAATCTGGAGCCGATCTTGTTGCGCTTGGGACAGGAGCCAGAGGTTGTAGCACTAACGATACCGTATCTTAAATGGTTCGCCTGGATATTACCGATACAGGCATTGATAGTACTTATTCGAAGTTACTTCGCAGTGATTGACCGGCCATGGGCAACCGTGCTCCCTGTAATATGGGCTTTGTTATTAAATACCTTACTCGACTATTGCCTGGCCACGGGCAATCTAGGCTTTCCCGCTATGGGCATATCAGGTATTGGTCTAGCGAGTTTAATCTCGAATATCGTTTTATTGGGACTTATGTTACGCAGTATGGGCGTGCCTGTCGCATTAGAATTATTCCATTTCAAACGACCCAGTGTTTGGCAAAACAATGGTCTGGGAAAATTGTTCTTAGTTAGTTCCCCAATCGCCGTTACCCTGGTGACAGAGGAGGCCTTTTTCTCAGGCAGCGTGTTTTTGGCAGGATATTTAGGCGCCGCGGAACAGGCCGCGCACCAGATACTGTTCAACACAATTGGTATGTCTTATCTGTTCAATTCTGGCATTGCTGTCGCTTGCTCTATCCTCATCGGCAAATGCGTTGGTGCGGGTACAACTAAACAGATAATGCCCATTGTTAAAGCGGGATGGGTGTTAGCCCAGGTGTTTACCCTGCCCTTCGTTTTGATTCTGGTTTTATTTGGCGACCAGTGGATCAATCTGTTCCTGGATGAGACGCTGGCTCGAAACGACGCGACGATTTTCTTTGTCAACAGCGTGATGTGGATAGCCATTGTTATTTTGTTTGTCGATACCGTCTGGTTGGTGATTATTGAATCTTTACACGGCTTGCTCGACACCACTTACCCCGCAATATGTGCGTTCGCGGCCTATTGGGTTATTGGCATGCCTTTGGCTTACTGGGCCACACAATACGCCGACAAGCCATACACGTGGTTATGGTTTGCAATGTTGTTGGCGATTTGCCTCCTGACCGTATTGGTATATACGAGACTACGTTACAAGATTCGACAACTCAATTCACTAGACAATAATGTACAGGCGATTTAAACCGTGTTCTGCCTAGAGTACGGTTTGCGCGGCTTCTTTCATATCCGGATTTTCGTCGTGAAACCGGATTACTGCGTCGATTGCGCGTAACCATTCGTAAAATAGGTTCTTCATATTTACAACAATTACACCTGCACTGCGCATACGACCGAATCCAATTTCTTGACCTGGCGCTGGCGTGCGTACAGCGTCGGCGACCACTGCTACGCGATAACCACGGTCAAGCAATCCCAATGCTGAATGCATGACACAAACGTCGGTTTCCAACCCAACCAGTACAGCCGTTTTACGCTCGGTTTGTTCGACCGCTTTTAGGATATCCGCTTGATCAGCAAGTCCAAACGCGGACTTATCGAAAACTGGCATGCTATCGGACAGCAACTTTACCAGCTCAGGAGCTAACGGTTGTTTTTGATATTGTTCGGCGGTGACGATTTTAGGAATTTGTAGCCATTGGGCGAGACGAAAAAGCCAACATATTTTGTTAACTAATTCTCCACTGTCGGCTTGTGGCAATTTATCCAGAAAAATGTCTTGAACATCAATGACAATGAGAACCGAATCATCCGACTCGAGAAGCGAATAGGTATTAGACTGCTCGATCAAGTCCAATGTTTTTCGTTAGACCTTTAACTATTACTAACTATTGTTTTTCTTATAGGTCTTGATCGACTTTTTCAAATCACGGTACTCACCACAGGTTAAGGTGCAAATGTCATCCAGTATTGCAAGCTGCTCCTCGGCTTTTTCAAGTTGGTTGGTTTGCAAATACAACTCACCTAAATACTCGTGCGCTCCTTTATGTTTTGGATCAGCATTGAGTGCCTGTTTGTAGTAGTCCAGCGCCTTGTCAAAGTCTTCCAATTTACGATGGCTGTATCCCAATAAATTGAGAACATCTGCGTCGCCTGATTCTGTCTCATTCAGCCGGTTTAGCTCTTTAATAGCGGCGTCGTAATCTTCTTTCTTTATCGCTTGTTTAGCATCACTCAATTTCGATGACGATCCACCTCCAGCGTCGGCATGCGCGTGCAGCGGGAGCAGAGCCATTAACACCACGTATATGAGCACACAACGACTAGCTAGTCTGATCCTATTCATTTATTCCTCCGTTAAGATTTAATACTTAAGTAAGACGCGCGAACATTATATTTGGTTTCCAATTTATTGCAGCAATTTCATAAAACCATCGTAAATCTGACGTGCCGAACGATTGAATTCACTCATATTCTTATCGACCGCGGATTCAAATGCAGGTAACGCATCGGAACCCAGAGAATTGCTCAGCGCAGTAGCGTATTCCGGAATTTTCCCCCAATTAGCTACGGTGTCCGCCTCGACTTCGACATGAAACTGAATGCCGTAGGCATGATCGCCCCAGCGTTGCGCCTGCACCGCGCACAACGGTGAATCTGCTAACACCGTAGTTCCGGGCGCGGCTTCCAACACGCCCGCGCTGTGCCATTGCAGCGCTTCAATAGAATTGTCCATTTGACTGAACAGTGAATCATTTTTTCCTGCTTCGGTCATGTTGACAGACATCACGCCAATTTCAGGTGTATCAACCGGTCCGACGTGACCGCCCAATGCGTCGGCCAACAACTGATGCCCGAGACATACACCGAGATAAGGGATTTTTAATTCTTGAACCGCATTACGGATGGCTGCTTTTTCGTCAACCAGCCAGGGATGCTCGTCTTCTTGCCACACATCCATAGGGCCGCCCATCACCCACAATGCATCGTAATTTTCCATGGCGGGAATTTTCTCGCCCGCATCTAGTTCTGCCACGTCCCACCGGATATTGTCTTGCGCCAGGAATTGCCGGAAAATTCCTGGATGCTCTGCCGCAATATGTTGGAACACTAAAATTCTTGGATTATCGGGTTTCATACCAATTGATTCGTATCGTTATTTATCACAAGTATACGCCCAGTCCACAGCGTACATAATTCTATGTCTGCGCTAATTTTCGGCCAGATCAGCGTAATAATCGCTAATCATCGTTGCACATCAACGTGCACTGGAAGTGAATTAAAATAATCTTACTAGATTCTTATGTTATATAGACTTACCAATAGAGTTATCACGAGCACACTTAATCTACAACCACGAAAGATTCTTTATAATGCCCGCGAAGGCGGGAGAAGCTAGCGCAGGGATGTACGCGGTTGGCGGACCTAAGGATGGAATCTAGTCTAGACCAGTGCGCTCGAAGAGCGTGCCTGTAAAAGAATGATACGGATAACAATAAGTTGTCGGCCTGCGGTCGAATTGTTTGGACTGGATACCGGAACAAGTCCGGCATGACTGGATGGTGCTTTTCCTGTTACTAGATCAACATTTGAATTATCTCGGATATTAGTGTTTGAACAGATAAAATCCAGCTTTAACTAAATTCTTAATCAGATTGACCACACTCACCGACAAACAAAGAGAACAGGTTTGCACTGCGACTAATAGTCGCATCGAACAAGCGGCGTCAATGTTTGAGCACAAGTTCAAACCGATTCCTGTTGCGTTTGATATTAAGGGTCGATCCGCCGGCATGTATTCGGTACGACAAGGAAAACGCCGCATTCGCTACAATCCATTCATCATTGCCAAATACTTTGAAGAAAGTTTACGCACCACCGTGCCGCATGAAGTCGCGCACTACATAGCAGACATACTCTTCGGTTTTGGCAACATCAAACCACATGGCCAGGAATGGCGCGACATTATGATTGCGTTCGGTGTGCAACCCAGAGTCACAAATAATTTTGATCTGACTGATGTACCAGTACGTCGTCAGCGGCGCTTTTTGTATCGCTGCGCCTGTACTTCACATATGCTGACCACAGTGCGACACAATCGGTTTCAACGCGGGATCAGTGCATATTTTTGTCGGGCATGTGGAGCGCAGATGGAATACAACAGCGCAAACTAAGCTATCGAAAAACTATAACGCCGTGCCCACAAAACCTTTTTGGCAAACCAAATCGCTTGATGAGATGAGCGATGAAGAATGGGAATCGATTTGCGATGGTTGCGGGCGTTGCTGTCTGGTCAAACTCGAAGATATTGACAGCGGAAATTTACATTACACGAGTGTTGCTTGCCGTTTGCTGGACACCGAAACCTGTCAATGTTCCGATTATAGACGTCGAATCATCAAAGTACCCGATTGTCTGGAATTAAAGTTGATTGAACACGAAGCTTATGCAACCCTGCCTGACACCTGCGCCTACCGTTTGCTTTACGAAGGAGAAGTGTTGGCGTGGTGGCATCCTTTAATATCCGGTGATAAAAATACCGTTCATCAAGCGGGTATCTCGGTACGCGGAAAAACAATTTGCGAGAGTCACATTCACCCTGATGAGCTTGAAGATCATGTAGTCGATCTTACTTATCTTTAATCTTAACTTATTAAAACGATGCTTCATTTGTTAAGGCTATACTTATTAAGGCTATTTACGGGATTTGCTATTTTTCTAACACCAGCAATGCTTGTTGCAAACGACGTGAAGTTATTTGAAACGTCGCTGATTGATCTGCAATTTGTTGATGGCGAGATAATAGGTAGGGACAAAAATGGCCAAACCTATGCGCTATCTATTGAGAATAACGACCTCACATTAAACACAAATACACTACCGAACTACACTTATGACAATATTGATATTTTACCAGATGGCGAAATTGCACAAAGTTTGGGCACGATCCGGCGGGCCTGGCTGGGAGGAGTCACAAAACGTTACGATCACGGTGTATTAGGTGATGCGATGGAAGCATCCAGGTTATATATCGTCGATGAAAATAACCAACAACACGTCGTCGAACTGCCACCGTTGCAGGTGTTCGAGGACCGGTATCCACGTCTTGCGGATATCAACAACGACAGCGACGCGGAAGCGGTCGTCATACGCACCGATGTTAACACCGGCGCGGCCATCGCCAGTTATGGCATTAAAAACAATAAACTGACTCTCTACGCGGTCAGCAAATCAATTGGCTTGTCACATCGCTGGCTGAATATTATTGGTGTCGCGGATTTTGACGGTGACGGCCAAACCGAAATAGCCGCGGTCGTCACTCCGCACATTGGTGGCACGTTGACGCTGTATCGGCAATCCGGCCAAGAACTGCAAGTCGTACTTGAGAAGCATGGTTTTTCCAATCACAAATATGGTAGCCGTGAACTAAGATTATCGGCAACGTATGATTTCAACAACGACGGTGTCATGGATATCGCCGTGCCAAATACCAATCGCCGCTCGCTTGTTCTGCTGACTTTGAAAGGCGGCATTTATGGAGAACTCACGCGCATTGAAAACCCGTCGGAAATCAAAAGCGGTGTTTACATCTTCGATATCGACAAAGATGATACAACCGAACTGGTTTACTTATTAGATGATAAGTCGCTTGCCGTGGTGCGAGCTGACATACACTAAGGTATCTGAATCTTTCCGCTAGGCCGACCCAGTCCTGCTGCAGCACCGGCTTCCGGCACCACAATTGAAGACGCGGCCTCGCGTTGCATTTCTTTCATCTCCTCCAGGGTTTGCGCTACCGCAACCCTGGCTGCTTCGGGAAACTTTGTGACCGCATCATCCAGTGAGCTTGCATCAATTTCAAACCCTATTGGTATCGTACCCATAGGCGTCCCCAATTGTGCCTGGCCGACATACGTAACGCTGCGCGAGTTATCGTCGGTGCCATCAGCGGCAATCGGTAGCAGTCGCCGAATCGTGCCGGCGCGCCGATCTGTAATTGTTTCTTCACGGTATAAATCCGTGGGATCCATGCTTATGTCCAAGCCTTGAATACTGGGGTCCATAGTTAATTCTCTTTCAAATCGAGTTAAGTAATTGACAACAGATTACCAGATGTCAGGTGATTACGTCAGATGTGGCGGCTCTCGAAGATGAAATCGTGTTAACTCACGTAAAAATCTGCTGAGTCTCCCGGAGATTTCCGTTACAATCGCGCGCCTCCTCCCCCGGCTTTTCCTTAAATGCTTAAAAATCTTCGCAATATCGCGATTATCGCGCACGTCGACCATGGCAAAACCACATTGGTCGACAAGCTATTGCAACAGTCCGGCACGCTGGATACGCGTGGTGG
>Ga0224508_10002934_pt1 | contig 14291 bp, 14 predicted proteins | sample SF_Jan12_sed_USG_4_FD_170157 | JGI IMG/M metagenome (GOLD analysis project Ga0224508, IMG submission 170157) | Sediment microbial communities from San Francisco Bay, California, United States - SF_Jan12_sed_USGS_21 | ecosystem: Environmental > Aquatic > Marine > Sediment | place: USA... | reverse complement strand
CTCGATTCTCTCTACCGATGTGTATCGCCAACACCTGCAGCGGCGCAAGAACCGGCAGATGGTCATGATCGGCTATTCGGACAGCAACAAGGATGGCGGTCTCGCGTCGGCTCGCTGGGCACTGCAAAATGCGCAGGCAACGCTGGTTGCCGCAGTCGCATCGCAGGATATCGAGCTGACCCTGTTCCACGGTCGCGGCGGCACCATCAGTCGGGGCGGCAGCAAGACCCACGTCGCGGTCCTTGGCGCGCCGCCCGGCACCGTCAACGGCCGGCTGCGCGTCACCGAGCAGGGCGAAATCATCAACGAGAAATATGGTCTCCGCGGGATCGCTCTGCGTACCCTGGAGCAGGTCACGGGCTCGCTGGCGCTGGCGACGGCGATGCCGCGACATCGCGGCAACGATATGCCCGAATGGCACGACATGATGGACGTCGTGGCAGCAGAGAGCCGTCTCGCTTACCGCAAGCTTGTTTACGACACGCCGGATTTTTACGACTATTTCCGCAAGGCGACGCCGATCGATCTCATCGAGCGCATGCGTATCGGTTCACGGCCATCGTCACGGCGGTCGCAGTCCGGCATTGGCGATCTGCGGGCAATCCCGTGGGTGTTTTCCTGGACGCAGTCACGATGCATGTTGCCCGGCTGGTATGGACTCGGTACCGGCCTTGCCAAAGCGGCAGAGCAGTTTGACGACGAACCGTTTCGCGACATGTTCGCGGAGTGGCACTTCATGCACGCCCTGATCGCAGATGCCGAGATGGTGCTCGCGAAAGCCGATCTCGGCATCTCGAAGATTTACTCGGAACTCGCAGGCGAGCTGCACGAGGAGTTTTTCCCGATTATCAAGCAAGAACACGACCTCACGCGTAAACTGATTCTCGAGTATTCACAACACGAAACGCTGCTCGAAGGCGACAGCGTCTTGCAGCGCGCCATCATGCTGCGTAACCCGTACGTCGATCCGATGAGCCTGATGCAGGTGGACCTGCTCGCGCGGTGGCGTGAGTCGAACTACGAAGACGAGAGCTTGTTCGACGCGTTGCTGGCCAGCGTCAATGGTATCGCCCAGGGCCTGCAGAACACGGGTTGAATTGCCTTGCGTAGCCTGTTGTTCTGGCTCGCCGTACCGTTCCTGATTCCGCAGGGGCTCTGGATACGCCGCACTGCGCCGCGGTTTGCAGGCGCCGGCGGCCCGAACCAGGGTTCGGTCGGCAACGGCGCGACGCGTAGCCTGGTGGCAGTCGGCGATTCGATCATCGCCGGAGTCGGCGCCAGTGAACTGACGAAAGCGCTTGTCGGGCAGACCTCCCGGGCGCTGGCAGAGGCGCTCTCGTGCCAGATAAACTGGACTGCGCATGGCTACATAGGCGCAAACTCCACCAGGCTGCTCGACAGGCACCTGCCCCGGCTGGGTAGCATCAGCGCCGATTTCATCATTGCGTCGGTCGGTGTCAACGACGTCACCTCGCTGACCACCCTCGGCCGCTGGCGGCGTAATCTGCAGGAGCTCCTGCGGCGGCTTTCGGCACACAACAATGATGCCGTCATCGCTGTTGCCGGAGTTCCGCCGCTGGGCGGATTTCCGTTGCTGCCACAGCCGCTCCGCACCGCGCTCGGCGGCAGGGCCCTGGATTTCGATCGTGAGGCGCGGCAGGTGATCGCCGCTTTCCCGCGCGCGATCTATGTACCGGTCGAGTTCGAGACGTCACCCGGGCAGTTCGCGCCTGACGGCTATCATCCGTCTGAAGCCAGTTATGTCACGTTCGGGGAATCAATGGCCGATAAGATCGTCGAACATGTGACTAACAGGTAAAATGCGGCAGTGGAGTGCCGTTGACGCTATGAAATATTGTCGCTTGATAGCCCGGATGTTTGTCCTGCTGACGGTCAGTGCCGCGTCCCTGGTGCACGCCGACGACAGCGAGACCCTGTTCGCACGCGTGGCCGAGGATGCGGAAGGCCGTGCGCAGGCGCTGCAACTTGCAATCGTGACTTACGTACCGGCCCAGGGCGCCGCTGATTACAGCGTTGATCTCGTAAGCGCCATTCATATCGGTGAGGCGCAATACTACGCAGAGCTCAACGACAGGTTTACGGAATACGAAGCCCTGCTTTATGAACTGGTCGCGCCACAGGGCACGGTCGTGACTCGCGAAACCGAACGCAAGGGTTTCGTATCCGGTGCCCAGATTATGCTGACTCGTGCTCTCGACTTGTCTTTTCAACTCGACGAGATCGACTACAGGCAGACCAATTTCGTGCATGCCGACCTGTCGTCGAAAGAGCTTGCACAAAGCATGGCTGACCGGAACGAGTCGCTCTACACCTATTTCTGGAAAGTGTTTTTTGCGTCAATGCGCGAGTACAGCAAGGACCCGCTCGGTCTGAGCGACTGGCAGCTGCTTGTAGCGATGGTGAAGTCCGACAGTGACGACACGCTGAAGACGATGCTCGCTTACGAGCTGACGAACCTGGACAAGATTCAGGAGATACTCGGCGAGGATTCCGACTCTGCCATCATCGGCGCTCGCAATGAACGCGCGATCGAGGTCCTGCACCAGCAGCTCGACGCGGGCGCCTCGCGCATCGGAATTTTCTACGGCGTCGGTCACATGCCGGACCTGGACGCACGCCTGCACGCGATGGGGCTGGTGCCGGCAAAGACCGTGTGGGTCGATGCCTGGAACCTCGGGCCGGAGTAGCTCGGGCAACCGGCCTGGGGGAAACAAGTGAGGATCAGATACGCAGCTTACGGTTCCAACCTGCACCCGCATCGACTGGGCCGGCGGGTTCCTTCCGCGGAACTGTTGGGCACGAGCTGGCTGCAGGACCGCGCGCTGCATTTTCACAAGCAGGGCATGGACGGTTCGGGTAAATGCAACATGAAAGCTTCGGGTCCGGGCGTACACCTGGCGATCTACACGATGCTTGCGGAAGAAAAACCGATCCTCGACAAATTGGAAGACGTCGGCAGAGGATACTCGATCAGTATGATCGACGTGCCCGGGTACGGCAGCTGCTTTACTTACGTAGCGAATGATACCCATATCGTCGACGACCTCGATCCCTACTGCTGGTATCACGAAATGGTGGTGCTGGGCTGTCGTCTGCTCGACTTTCCCGAGCATTACATCGCCGAAATTGCTGCGGTAACGCCGCTCCGCGACCCGGACGCGGCGCGTCGCCGGGATAAATGGCAGCTTGTTGCCGCGCTGCGGGCGGCCTCCTAAGCTTCGACGAAGCTCGCGAACTGCTGTAAATCCTTGCGCTGGATGTCGGGCACCTGGGCATCCTCGGCCGGGTAGCCAACCACGAGTAACAGGAACGGCCGCTCACTCTTCGGCCTGCCGAGGATTTCATTGAGGAACTTCATCGGGCTCGGCGTGTGTGTCAGCGCGGCAAGGCCGGCCATATGCAGGGCCGTGATCAGTATGCCGGTGGCGAGTCCCGTCGATTCCGTCGGATAATAGTGCTTCACTTTGCGGCCGTCCTCGAGCGTGCCGTACTTCTGCAGAAAAACCGCTATCAGGTACGGCGCCGTCTCGAGAAACGGTTTGTTCGAATCGGTGCCCAGCGGTTCGAGCGCAGCCAGCCATTCGGGCGAAGCGCGGTGCGCATAAAACTCGCGCTCTTCGAGCTCCGCCGCTTGCCGTATTTTCTTTTTTGTCTCGGCGCCACTGATAACGACGAAGTGCCAGGGCTGCAGGTTGGCGCCGCTCGGCGCCGTATTCGCTGCTTTCAGCGCAGTCTCGATAATGTCCCTCGGCACCGGTCTCGGCGAAAACTCGCGTACGCTTCGGCGCCGGCTTAGCTGCGAATAAAACGTCTCGATACGCTGGCGCATCTCCTCGAGCGGATACTCGCGATAGCTGTCGAGCGGTTTTGTCGGATGCTGGGTCACGGCGTCTCCCCGTAAGGTGCAGAAGCTCAGTCGGAGAGCTTATACAGCACCGAGTAATCGTCGGTATCGTTCTCGGCAACGACCTCGCCGCGCAGCGAAATGCCGGCATCGTGCACCGACTCCGGGTCGCCGGTCAGTAACGGATGCCACGCAGGGAGGTCCTGTCCACCGGCCAGGCGCCGATAGGCACAGCTTGCCGGCAACCAGTCGAACTCTTCGGGTCGACCAATGGATAACACGAGGCAATCGGCGACGCGCTTTGCGCGGTTCGCATAGTCGCTGCAGCGGCAGCTGCCGAGATCGAGCAGTTTGCAGGCGACATCGGTGTAGAAGAGCTCCCCCGTTTCTTCGTCTTCGAGCTTGTGCATACAGCACAGCGCGCAGCCGTCACAGAGGCCTTCCCACTCCTCGGCATTCATTTCTGCCAGCGATTTGCGTTTCCAGTATTGATCCTTCATCGTCATGCACTTTGTGACAGAGACGAGCCTAAACCGCAATGAAAGCCGTGTTTCTCGATTATGCGACGATGGGTCCCGATCTCGACCTTAAGCCTCTGCGCGCGCTGTTTCCCGACCTCGTTATCTATGACGATACGGCGGAAGCACAGACTGCCGATCGCATTAAAGACGCCGAATTTGTATTCACCAACAAGATTCGCCTGTCGGTCGATCTGCTGCGTGATGCCAGCAAACTTCGCTACATCGGCCTGACGGCAACCGGCACCGATAATATCGACCTGCCGACAGCCGAGGCGCATGGCATCGCTGTGTGCAACATCCGCGGCTATTGCACGCAGTCCGTCGTCGAACACGTGTTTGGCACGCTGTTGATGCTGACGCACAGCCTCGTTCGCTTTCATGAATCCGTCAAGGCAGGCGAATGGCAGAATTCCGACGATTTTTGCCTCCTGTCGCACCCGGTGCGGGAATTATCGTCAATGACCGTGGGCATTGTCGGTTACGGTGAACTGGGGCGGGGAGTCGCCCGTATCGCCCGTCAATTCGGCATGCAGGTAATAGTCTCGGCCCGCCCGGGCACCGGGGATATAGCCGCGGATCGCGTCAGCTTCGACGACCTGCTGCGGCGGGCCGATGTCATATCGCTGCACTGCCCGCTCAATGAGCGGACGCGGGGGCTTTTTGACGCGGACGCGTTTGCCAGAATGAAAAGCGGCGCGATCCTGATCAACACGGCGCGCGGCGCGCTGGTTGATTCGCAGGCGCTCGTCGACGCGCTGTCGAGCGGTCATCTGGGGGGCGCATCGATCGATGTACTGGCGCATGAGCCGCCGCTGCAAGGCGATCCGATCCTGGATTACGACGGCGACAACCTGATCGTTACGCCGCATATTGCATGGGCGACCGACGAAGCGCGGCAGAATGCGATCGACGAGCTGGCCGCGAACGTGGCAGCTTATCTGCGGGGAGAATCGAGAAACCGGGTTGTTTGACGACGAGTCTGTGCAGTCGCGATTACGGTTGCAGACCGTGCTTTTACATCATGCACCGATAATCTGCCGCGCCCACTTGACGACATTGCGCACGCGCGGCGACGCGAGATCGTACGCCTCATCGAAACTGACCCAGCGCCATTCGTGATGCTCGGGCTGCCCCGTCTCTGGAGACGGGCCCATCACGACCTCGGCAACGGGCGTCTTCCCAAGGTAGTAACGCGCGGTCTTGCCGCGGCTGTAGGGGCCCGTTTCCACGTAGCGTTCGCCCCAGTCGAAACTGACAGTCGCGATGCCGGTTTCTTCACCGAGCTCGCGAACCGCCGCCTCTAATGGCTGTTCGCCCTCCTCGCGGAGCCCCTTGGGGAAATCCCAGTGGTGATAGGCCCTGAGCATCAGCGTCATCCAGCGATCGTCCGCGTAGCGCGCCAGCACGACGCCACAGGACAGGGTTTCAGCGCTGCTCATCCTCAAGCCGCGCGCAGGACGTCGACCGGTGGCGCATTAATCGCGCTGCGCGCGGCAACATAGCCGCTGGCACAGACGACGAGCACACCGCTTGCCGTACCGCTTAGCCACAACAGCGGATTGAATTGGTACGGCAGTTCAAACAGCTGCGCCGCGACTATCGACGCCAGTATCGACGCACCGGCCGAAGCAAGCAGCCCCGCCGCGACACCGAGCGCCGCGAACTCGGCCATCACGCCGGAGAAGACCGTGCGCTTCTGCGCTCCGAGTGCACGTAACATCGCGCTTTCGAAACGCCGCTCGTCGATCGTCGACTGCACGGCGGCGAACAGGACCGCGATGCCGGCTGCCAGCGTGAAGACAAAGACGGCCTGCACGGCAAGACTCGCTTTCTCGATGATGCCGCGCACCTGCAGCAGGATGGTGTCGATATCGATCACTGAAATACTCGGATGGGCGCGTACGAGCTTTACGAGCGCGGGCTTTTGCGCTTCCTCGATCCGCAGGCTCGAGATAAACGTCGTCGGCATGCCGTCCAGCGCGCCGGGCGACATGACCATGAAGAAGTTTGGCTGGAACGAGTCCCAGTTGACGCGACGCGTGCTTGCGATTTCGACTTCGAGTTCCTGGCCCGCGACGATCCACACGAGCTTGTCCCCTAACGCCAGCCCTGTATTGACGAACGCTTCTTCTTCGACCGACACCAGGGGCGGACCGGCATAATCGGCCGGCCACCATTCTCCGTCAACTATCTCGTTGCTCGGCGACAGCGTTGCGACATAGGAAAGGTTCGCCTCGCGATTCGCCATCCACTCACCTTCCGAATTCGGATACTCGCGCGTCTTCACGCTCTCGCCGTTGATTGTCGCCATCCGCGCGCGCACCATCGGTACGAACTGCGGCGCATCGATGCCGCCACGCCTGAAAATTTCGGCTACGGAGTCACGTTCCTGCGGCTGAATGTTGATCATGAAGTGATTCGGCGCGTTTTCGTCGAGCGTCTTGCGCCAGCCGTCGAGCAAATCGGTGCGCACGATGGTCAACAACAGCAGCACCGTCAGGCCGAGACCGAACGCGACGACCTGCACGGCGCTCGCACGGCCGCGTCGCGCAACGTTGGCCAGGCCGTAGCGCCACGCAACACCCACGCCGGAACGGAACCGCCCCATCATTGCCACGAGTCCGCGGCCGACGAGGTACAGCGCCGCCGCGATGATAATGACGCCGGTCAGCAGTATCACCAGCAGACGCGCATCGCCGACCGCGCGATACAACAGCGCCGCAACCGCAGCGAGAGCCAGGCCGCCCACGAGCAGGCGCGATGGAGCAGGCGGCATCATGTCATGACGCAGTACCCGTAACGGCGGCGTATTGCGCAACTGGATCAGCGACGGCAGCGCGAACCCGACGAGTAACACCATTGCGCTGCCACCTGCCAGGATCACGGGCATCAGGCCGGGATCGGGCAGGTCCGCCGCGATGATGTCGGCCAGAATCCACGACAGCAGCTCCTCGGCCGCGAAGCCGATGACGCCGCCGGCCACGACGCCGAGTACGCCGAGTATCACGAGTTGCAGCACGGCGACAGAGATAACAAAACCCTGCGTCGCACCGAGACTTTTCATCAACGCAACCGTATCCATCCGCCGCTGAGCAAACCTGCGCGCCGACATCGCGACCGCCACGGCACTGAGCAGCAGGCTGATGACGGCGGTCAGAGACAAGAAGCGCTGCGCGCGATCGGCGGCATTGTAGGCACGTTCACTGCTCTCTTCGCGATCGGTAACCCGTAACGAATCGCGCGGCCGTTCCTCTATCGCCTCATTGAAGCGGTTCACCGCAGCATCATCACCGGCGACCAGCAGCGCGTAGCGGACGCGGCTGCCTTCGCTGATCAGGCCGGTTGCCGGGATATCTTCGATATTGACGAGCAGCGACGGCGCCAGCGATGCGAAACCGATCGACTGGTCGGGCCGGTACGTCAGGACTGCGGTTATCTCGAGCGTTGCTTCACCGACAGCGATCGTATCGCCGACCTCGGCGTCGAGTCGCGCCAGCAAAGCGCCGTCGGCCCAGGCCTCGCCGCGGAGCGGAACCGTATCGACAACCCGCTGCTCGCCGAACAGCGTGTCGGAAATCCTGAGCGAACCACGCAGCGGGTAGTTTTCACTGACGCCGCGTACCGTCGTCAATGCGTTGACGTCACCGGCGAACACAACGCTCGGGAATCTCTGTGTCTCGGCCGTTTGCAGGCCAAGCTCCTCGGCCCGGTCGCGCCAAACCGCTGGTATCGGCGCCGCGGAACGCAGCCGCAAATCTGCAGCGAGGATTTCGTTGGCCTGCCGGGCTACAGCTTTGCCGATGCGGTCGGTCAGAAAGCCGACCGCAGTGAGCGCACCGACAGCCAGCGCCACGGCGGCGAGCAATACCATGACTTCGCCGGACCTGAGTTCGCGGCCGAAGCTCCTTAATGCAAATACGATCGCTTTCATGCCGCCTCGCTGCTGTCGCTGACGAGCAGGCCGGCATCGAGGCTCAGGATGCGATCGCAGCGCTCGGCGAGCGAAAGGTCGTGGGTCACGAGCACGAGCGTCGTCGCGGAATTCTGGTTCAGCTCGAACATCAGCTCCATGATGTTGGCGCCCGTGCGGCTATCGAGATTGCCGGTCGGCTCGTCGGCAAACAGCACGGCCGGTTCCATCGCAAACGCCCGTGCGATGGCGACGCGCTGTTTCTCACCACCCGACAGCTGCGCGGGATAATGCCGCCAGCGATCCGTCAGACCCACCTGGTCGATAATGGCGTGGGATGCGGCGCGCGCGTTCTCCCCTCCGGCAAGTTCGAACGGCAGCATGACGTTTTCGAGCGCGTTCAGCGATGGCACGAGGTGGAAGGACTGAAACACGAAGCCGACGCTTTCCGCACGTACCCTGGCGCGGCCGTCTTCGTCGAGCTCACTGAGGTTGGCGCCGTTCAGGACGACGTGGCCCGTGGTCGGCAGATCCAGCCCGGCCAGCAGCGCCAACAGCGTGGACTTACCGGCGCCCGAGGGCCCGACCACGGCGACCGTCTCGCCCTCCTGAATGTTGAAACTGACATCCGAAAGAATGGTCAGACTACCTTCGGGACTGCTAACCTGTTTGCTGATACCGTGCGCTTCCAGCACGTTTTTACTGCCGAGTGACTGATTTTCCATGCGTCGTTTTTTTGCCTTTGTCGTCCTGTTCTTATCGCTCTGTGCGCACGCCAGCGAAGACCCGACGGTGCTCGTATTCGGCGATAGCCTGAGCACCGGCTTAGGTATTGACGTTGACCAATCCTGGCCTACTTTGTTGCAAACAAGGCTGGAAAACCAAGGGTACGAACATCGGGTGGTGAACGCCAGCATTAGCGGGGACACGACCGAGAGCGGCGCGGCACGCATTGGCATCGCGCTGGAAGAATTTTCACCGGAGCTGGTCATTCTCCAATTGGGCGGCAACGACGGGCTGCGCGGCATCCCGCCAGGCCGTATGCGCGACAATCTCGAAAAGATCATAACGACCAGCAAAGATGCAGGCGCCGCCGTTGTTTTGCTCGGCATACGCATTCCGCCAAATTACGGACAGCGCTATATTGAAGCCTTCGAGAACGTCTTTCGCGACGTTGCCGTGCAACTCGAAGTGCCATGGATCGAGTTCTTCATGGACGGTGTTGCCTTGAACGAGGACCTGATGCAGTCTGACGGCATCCATCCGAACGCTCTGGCGCAACCCATACTGCTGGACAACGCCTGGCCAATAATCAGTAAGGCGCTGGCTAATTAAGGATCCCGTTGTGGAAAAAATCTGGCTGAAGTCCTATCCGCCCGGCGTGCCCGAGCACCTTCCGCCACCACCTTACCGCTCTGTCAGGGAGCTGTTCGAAAAGACCTTCGAAGAACACCCGGAACGCCCGGCCTACAGTAATCTGGGCACGACGCTGACGTACCGGCAGCTGGACGAGCTGTCGATGCAATTCGCCTGTTACCTGCAACAGTCGCTTGGCCTGATGCGCGGCGAGCGGCTGGCCATCATGCTGCCCAACGTGCTGCAGTACCCGGTCGCGATGTGCGGCGCCTTTCGTGCCGGCCTGGTGGTGGTCAATGTCAATCCACTTTACACGGCCCGCGAACTCGAGCATCAGCTGCGCGACTCGGGCGCCAAGTGCATCCTCATTCTCGAGAATTTCGCCCATACCCTGGAGAAGGTGATCGAGCGCACCGCCATTGAACAAGTCATCACGACGGGTATCGGTGATCTGTTGAACTGGCCAAAAGGTGCGCTGACCAATTTCATGCTGCGGCGCGTAAAGCGGGTAATTCCCAGCTACTCGCTGCCGCACAGTATCAAACTGCGTGAGGCGCTCGATGCCGGCTCAGGCCGGACTCTGGCGCCGGTCGAACTGGGCTTCGCCGACATCGCTTTTCTGCAATACACGGGTGGTACGACGGGCGTATCGAAAGGTGCGATGCTCAGTCATCGCAATATGGTGCATAACGTCTACCAGACGGTCATCTGGCAGGGTGACGCCTACGAGGATTTCGACTACATCACGGCCATCACGGCGCTGCCGCTCTACCATATCTTTTCGTTGCAGGGGAATTGCCTGACGGTGATGGCGCAGGGCGGATTCAACGTATTGATCACCAATCCGCGTGACGCAGACGCATTCGTCAAGGAGCTCTCGAAATTCCGCTTCAATCTTTTTACCGGCGTGAACACCCTGTTCGCAACGCTGATGAACACGCCCGGCTTTTCAGACCTGGACTTCAGCGCGCTCAGGGTCTGTATCGGCGGCGGCACAGCCGTGCAGCCCGCAGTGGCCAGGGAATGGAAAGCAATGACGGGCCTAACGATCCTGCAGGGATACGGACTGACCGAGACGTCCCCTGTCGCCGTCGTCAACCCGATCGCCAGCGAGTTTAGCGGCTCGATCGGCCTGCCCGTCTCGTCGACCGAGATCATGATTTGCGACGACGATGGTCGTGCGTTACCCCCGGGTGAGGTGGGCGAAATCTGTATTAAAGGACCACAGGTCATGGAAGGCTACTGGCAACGACCGGAGGAGACCGAGAAAGTCATGATGCCGGGTGGCTGGCTCAAGACCGGCGATATCGGGCGCATGAATGAAGACGGTTATATTTTTATCGAGGATCGTAAAAAGGACATGATCCTCGTATCGGGTTTCAACGTGTATCCTAATGAAATCGAAAACGTCGTTGTGGAGATGGACGGCATTCTCGAGGCCGCCGCGATCGGCGTAGCTGACGGCCGCTCGGGCGAGGCAGTCAAGGTTTTCGCGGTACGCAAGAACGACAGCATCACTGAACAGGACGTGATCGACTATTGCCGCGAGCATCTGACCAACTACAAACGCCCGAGGTCGATTGAATTTCGCGACGAACTGCCGAAAACCAACGTCGGCAAGGTTTTGCGCCGTGCGCTCAGAGATGATTAGAAAACTGCTGCTGCTCGCAATACCGCTGCTGCTGGCAGCCGTACCGTCGTCGCTCGACCCGGTGCGCGTCGCGCCGCATATTTACGAACTGGCGTTCGAAAACGACAGGGTCCGCGTCCTGAAAAAGACCATCCGGAACGGCGAGACACCGTCGCTGCATGCCCATCCCGACCGCGTCATCGTCTACCTGAACCCCTGCGCCTGGATGGTCGAAGGCGAGGATGGCAGCGAGAGCATGGAGTCGTTCGGCTTCGGCGAGCCCGTCTGGGCACCGGCCGAGACGCACGGCGGCGTCACCGCGAACGTCATTCAACAATGCAGCGTGCTGGAAATAGAACTCAAGTAGGAGCACCTCCAGAGGCGCGCATGAGGTTCGCAAGAATCGCACCACGAACGCTTCCCTCAGTCGCGCTCCAAGAAGCGCTCCAACGCTGCCAAGAGATGAGCCTTATTCCCACAACTCCTCGGAGCACGGCCGGCGGGCGGCCTTCAGGCTGGTTTGGGTTGCAGCAGAATCGCGCCACGATCACGCTTCCCTCAGTCGTGCTCCAAGGAGCGCTCCAGGCGGTGATCAGGAGTGTTCCTGCCGGTGATACTGCGGGCTCAGCTCGTGCACCGCATCAACGAGCACGCTCACGTGATCGGGGTCGATGTCGGGCGTGATGCCGTGACCGAGATTGAAGACGTGCCCCGGGCCCCTGCCGTAACTGGCGAGGACGTCCGCGACACCCTGCCGGATTACTTCGGGTGACTGGCGCAGCGTTGCCGGGTCCAGGTTGCCCTGCAGGGCGACCTTGTCGTTGACATACTCGCGCGCGGTCGCAAGGTCGGTCGTCCAGTCGACGCCCAGCGCATCGCAGCCGGTTCCGACCATATCGGCGAGCAGCGGCCCGGCGCCTTTAGTAAACAGGATGACCGGAATACGCCTGCCGTCGCTTTCGCGCGTGAGGCCGTCAACGATTGTTTGCATACTGGCCAGCGAGAAGCGCCGATAGTCATCGGCATCGAGCGCCGCCCCCCAGGTGTCGAACACCATGATCGCCTGGGCACCGGCCTCGATCTGCGCGTTGAGGTAAAGCGTCGTTGTCTGCGCGACCGTATCGAGCAGCTTCTCCAGCGCCGCCGGCTCTTCCGCCGCCAGCCCCTTGATCGTCGTGAACTCCCGGCTCGAGCCACCCTCGACCATGTACGTGCCGACTGTCCATGGACTGCCGGCAAATCCGATCAGGGGAAGCTGCCCATCTAGCGCTTTGCGAATTGTCCGCACGGCGTCGAACACATAGCCGAGGTCGCTGCCAACATCGGGTACGGAGAGCTTGTCGATAGCGCTTGCCGATCTGACTGGCCGCTTGAACTTCGGACCTTCGCCGGTCTCGAAATACAGTCCGAGTCCCATCGCATCCGGCACGGTCAGGATGTCGGAGAACAGGATTGCGGCATCGAGCCGGTATCGCCGTAGCGGCTGCATCGTCACTTCGCAGGCGAGCTCCGCATTTCGACACAGGCTCATGAAGTCGCCGGCTTGTGCGCGCACCTCGCGGTATTCGGGCAGGTAGCGTCCGGCCTGGCGCATGATCCAAAGCGGCGTGCGCTCGGTCGGCTCGCAGAGCAGTGCGCGCAGCAAGAGGTCGTTCTTCAGCTCCGTCATCGTTCCGCCACCTGCATCGCGATCGTCGCCTGGATCGCTTGGGCTGCCTCGCGGGGACTCGCGGCATCACGAATCGGGCGACCGACGACGATGTAATCTGCGCCGTTCGCGAATGCGGTTTCCACCGTGACCACTCGCTTCTGATCGCCGGCAGGCTTGTTGTCGACCGGACGAATGCCAGGCGTTACAACAAGCAGCTTCGAATCGATATATTCGCGCAGCTTCGGCACTTCGAGCCCTGATGAGATCACGCCGTCGCAGCCTGCCTCCAACGCGCGACGCGCACGTGACAATACGAGCGCTTCAACGTCGCAGGCAAAACCGAGATCATCGAGATCGCCACGATCGAGGCTGGTCAGAACCGTGACGCCAAGGACTTTCAGCGTATCGCCCTTGTTCCTGGCCGCGGCTTCCATGATCGATTGATTGCCGTGCACCGTCACGAAGCTTGCGCCGCGATCCTGCAACTGTCTCACGGCCGAGCCCACGGTCGCCGGGATATCGAAAAACTTGAGATCGCAGAAGACTTTCTTATCCCGCCCCAGCATCCAGTCGAGCAGCTCGAAATAGCCGCCGCTCATCATCAGCTCCAGGCCGATCTTGTAAAAAGTCACGGCATCGCCGAGTTCATCGGCCAGCGCCCGTGCCTCGTCGCAGTCGGGCACATCCATCGCAAAGATCAACCGGTCTTTGGTCGCTATCGATTTTTCAGGCACTGCAGGCCCCTTCCGGGTGACTCGCCGAATCCGGCGCGGTCGCATTCTAGCAGAGCCCGTGCTTCAGGACGCCCCGGTGAGCCGCTCGTGCTCGGCTATCGCGAATCGGTCCGTCATGCCGGCCACGTAGTCCGCGACCACTCTTGCCCGACCAGCCTCGTCACGCGGCTCCGCTTTCTCGGCGAACTCGGCCGGCAGCTCGCCGAGATCCGACCGGTAGATATCGAACAGTTCACGAACGATCCTCTGCGCCCTGTGCGTCATATCGAGCTTTTTCTCGTGCCGGTAGAGGTGACGGCTGAGGAAGCGCTTCAGCGACACGTGCTGCTCATGGATCTTGTCGGACATGGCGACGAGAGCTGCGCCTGATTTGCGAACATCGTCGATCGACTGCGGGCCGGCTGCATCGATATTTCGCTTTGTCGTCTCGATCAGATCGGTTACGACCGTGTCGATCATGCCGCGGATAATCTCGTAGATGAGGCGCCGGTCCTCGAGCTGTGGATGCCGTGCGTGGACTTTCGCGTACTGCGTTTCAAACAGTGCCTGTTGGCGAAGCTGCTGCAGGCTGATCAGCCCGGCGCGAAAGCCGTCGTCGACATCGTGGTTGTTGTAGGCAATCGC
>Ga0224508_10002933_pt1 | contig 14292 bp, 12 predicted proteins | sample SF_Jan12_sed_USG_4_FD_170157 | JGI IMG/M metagenome (GOLD analysis project Ga0224508, IMG submission 170157) | Sediment microbial communities from San Francisco Bay, California, United States - SF_Jan12_sed_USGS_21 | ecosystem: Environmental > Aquatic > Marine > Sediment | place: USA... | reverse complement strand
CTGACTTGTTGTTCTACGAGGGTTTGCATGGCGGCGTCGTAGATGGGGATCACGATATCGCGCGCTATGTGGACTTACTGATCGGAGTGGTGCCCGTGGTCAACCTGGAGTGGATACAGAAAATTCCCCGCGACACCGGTGAACGCGGTTACTCCACCGAAGCCGTCACCGATACGATCCTGCGCCGCATGCCGGACTACGTTACCTACATCACACCACAGTTCTCACGTACAGACATCAATTTTCAGCGTGTTCCCCTGGTGGATACGTCAAATCCGTTTATCGCCCGGGATATACCCACACCGGACGAGAGCGCGGCAGTGATCAGGTTCCGCGAACACGGCAGCCAAGACTTTCCATACCTGTTGCAGATGCTGCACGGCTCGTATATGTCCCGTCCCAATTCGATCGTGGTCCCCGGGGGGAAAATGGGGCTGGCCATGGAATTAGTTTTAACCCCGCGGATACGCGGGTTGATGAAACACAAACGCTGAACCGAACCCGGGGAACCTACCGGGACGCGTGGTGAGGCTTACTTGATTTTCGATTCCTTGTAGACGACGTGCTTACGCACCACCGGATCGTACTTCTTGCGTTCTAGTTTATCCGGTGAAGTCCGCTTATTTTTGGTAGTCGTATAGTAGTGGCCGGTCCCGGCGCTGGATACCAATTTGATTTTGTCTCGCATCGCCCTACTCCCGCTCTTTTAGAATTTTTCGCCGCGCTCGCGTAGATCTTTCAACACGGCTTCAATGCCCATCTTATCGATGATGCGCAGCCCTTTACGGGAGACGCGCAACCGCACCCAACGTTTTTCACTCTCGACCCAGAAACGCCGGTAATGCAGATTTGGCAAGAAGCTGCGGCGCGTCCTGTTTTTAGCGTGGGAAACGTTGTTTCCCCGAATCGTGCGTTTCCCGGTGACTTGACACACTCTCGACATCTTTCTTTCCTGTTTGTTTCCTGGGTCTGTTACGGCGCTGGCCGACCGAAGATGGGGGCCGATTTATACCAAAATTCCAGGCTTTTGGGTAGTTCTACGCAAGTCGTCACAAGTATCCTCGTTCGCTCAAGGAGACGATCTCCGCGTCGCCAACCACCAAATGGTCAAGGAGTCGGACGTCGACCAACGACAGAGCCTGCTTCAGGCGCGTGGTGATATCGACATCGGAGCGGCTCGGTTCAGCCACCCCGGAAGGGTGATTGTGGACCGCGATGGCCGCGGCGGCGTTGCAAATCAGCGCTTCGCGCACCAGTTCGCGAGGGTGGACGGTGGCGCTATGCACGGTACCGCGAAACACTTCCTGAAACCGGATGACTCGATGCCGGTTATCGAGGAACAGGCACGCAAACACTTCATACGGCCGATCGCGCAGCCGCGCGTGTACGTAGCGCCGTGCCGCGTTAGGGGACGCAAGTACGTCGCTGCGGATCAAATTCTGCGCCAGCTCGCGCCGGGCAAGCTCTGCCGCCGCTTGCAGACGCACATATTTAGTCTCACCAAGGCCGGCGACGGCACAGAAACGTTCGATATCGAGGGCTAACAGCTCGCGGATCCCACCGTACTCCGCCAGCAGGTCACGGGCCATCTCCACCGCGGTTTTCCCGGCGACACCAGTGCCAAACAGAACACCAACCAATTCCGCGTCCGACAGCGCCTGGGCACCGCGTTGGAGCAATTTTTCGCGCGGGCGTTCGGCCACCGGCCAATCCTTGAGCATCATTTCCTCGACTCCTTCCGGGAACGATAAACTGCTAGCGCGATAAGGGTTTCCGGGTTACCCTCGCGCGCGTAGACTTTACTTCATGATGTCGTGTTTAGCCAACAAACAGATCCTGGTCGGAATCACGGGCGGGATTGCCGCCTACAAATCCGCCGACCTCGTGCGCAGGCTGCTCGAGGCCGGCGCCCGGGTCAGAGTAGCGATGACCCGGAACGCGACCCGGTTCATTACGCCCCTTACGTTGCAGGCGGTCAGCGGTGAGTCCGTCCATGTCGATCTGCTCGACACGGAGGCCGAATCGGGCATGGGTCATATCGACCTGGCACGCTGGGCCGACCACGTCATTATTGCTCCGGCGAGTGCCAACTTTCTCGCTCGCCTGGCCCACGGGATGGCTGACGATCTACTGACCACGCTGTGCCTAGCCACCACGGCCGATCTGTTCGTCGCTCCGGCCATGAACCGCCAGATGTGGGCGAACCCGGCTACGCAAGCCAACCTGGAGTTGCTCGAGTCGCGTGGGATCCGGAGCTTGGGGCCCGGCGAAGGCAGCCAGGCCTGTGGCGAGACCGGCCCCGGCCGAATGCTGGAGCCCACGGAATTGGTGGACGCGATCAGCCAAGCTCTGGGTCCCGGCCGGTTGGCGGGGGTCAGGATGGTGATCACCGCCGGACCTACTGTCGAGGCAATCGACCCGGTACGCGCCGTTACCAACCACAGCTCGGGGAAAATGGGATATGCCGTCGCGCAGGCCGCGGTCGATGCGGGTGCCGAAACGACGCTCATTTCCGGCCCCACTCACCTGGCACCGCCAGCAGGAGCGCACCGCATTTGCGTAACCTCCGCGCTCGAGATGCGCGCCGCGGCTATCGACGCGATTGCGAACTGCGACGTGTTCTGCGGCGTCGCCGCGGTAGCCGACTACCGGCCGGCCGACCCGGGCAAACAGAAAATGAAGAAGGATGCGGATCAGATCGAAATCAGAATGATCAAGAATCCGGATATCATCTCCGAGATCGCGCAACACGATTCGCGACCGTTCACAGTCGGCTTCGCGGCCGAAACGCAAGAGCTCGAGAAACTGGCGCGCGAAAAATTGGTGCGCAAACGCCTGGATATGGTGATCGCCAACCGCGTTGGTGTGCCGGGTGTCGGATTCGGTAGCGACGACAACGCGGTAATCATTATTGACCGCCACGGAAGTAGAGAGTTAGCCGCGCTGCCGAAATCAAAGCTTGCACGGGTACTTATAGAAGAAATCGCCGACCGCTACCATGCCCAAAACACAAAAGAAAATACAAATACGAATCCTCGACAAACGCATCGGTAACGAATTTCCCCTGCCCGACTATGCCACCGACGGTTCGGCGGGCATGGATTTGCGTGCTTGCCTGGACGAGCATCTACGCATAGCACCCGGCGAAGCGCAACTTATTCCGTCGGGAATTGCCATCCATATCGCAGACCCCGAACTGGCGGCGGTGCTGTTGCCGAGATCGGGTCTTGGACACAAACACGGCATTGTACTGGGGAACCTGGTCGGTCTCATCGACTCCGATTATCAGGGACAGGTGATGATCTCCATTTGGAACCGGGGCCAACGAAACGTCGTCATAGAACCCGGAGATCGAGTCGCGCAAATAGTGTTTGTACCCATCAAACGGATCGACTTCGAAGTGGTCGACGAGTTCACACGCTCGGAGCGAAACGACGGTGGTTTTGGACACACTGGGGTCCACTAGTAAGCGTTTCAAGCCAGCTTGTCGGGTAGCCGACCTAAAACGCGCCCAACACAACACCTTGTTCCTATACTACCTTGAATTACCCTGTGGAATTCACCGGTGGCAGGTTCTTATCCGAGATGACGACCAATCTCCGCAAATCCTCATTGGTTACCATCCTGGTCACGGCGATGATCATAATCGCGCTGTGCGCGGTTTCCATATGGTTGTTGTTTGTCTCGGGGCTCTCACTGAACCGACTGACCATGGCATCGGCGGGAACCATCAGCGTCGTTTCACTGATCGTATGGCTCAATCTCCGCGCCCGGCGGCGTTGGTTGGAAGCTTTGGATCACGACACCGAGGCGTTGGCGCAAATGGTCGGTAATGAACAACACCAATCCGACCAGGGTCGGATTCAAACCGTCGAACTTGCACCGCTTTGCAAAGTAGTCAGGGAGGAACGGGAGAGGCTTGTCCATCTCGGCATGACCGACTACTTATCCAAAGCCGGTAACCGTCGCGCGCTTGAGCAATGGCTGCGGGACTTCCATCTGAATCCGGAAACCGGCGCCCCAGTATCGGTGCTCCTCATCGACATCGATCATTTTAAACAGATCAACGACAGCTACGGCCATAAGGTCGGTGACCGGGTCATCGAGAACTTCGTCCATCTTTTGAAGAACAGGGTACGCGGCTACGACCTGATCGCCCGGCTGGGGGGAGATGAGTTCTGTGTCGTCTTTCCGAAGACCGATCTGAACATCGCGGCCTCGCTCGCCGGCCGCCTGCGCGCCCAATTGCCGTCGGTAATCGAGCTTGCAGAAAACCTTTACCACCCGTTGTCTTGGACCGGTGGAATGAGCGTTACCGATCCGTTTGACGGCGCATACGACAAGGTGTTGTGGCGGGCCGATCAGGCTTTGATCCGGGCGAAGGACAGCGGACGCAATCAGACAAAAATTTGCCGACCATCAAAAATCATTAATTCCCCGGCCATGCAGGCCGCGCCCGAGCTGTTGCACTAAACTCTCCCCGAGTCGTCCGTCGGCGACACATTTGCTAACCACGCACGAATTGTGTGTTTCCGCTACCTGAGTCGGGCCGGTCGGGCTATAATTCTCGGCCGAACGCAGAGCAAACTTGGGGGGCGGTTGCCTGTCAACCTGTTATTAACGGATAGCGCGTATAGACTCATGATCGGCCCACTCAAGTTTTCTCCGGAATTAACCCGGAACACACACCTCAGCGGTTCCAACGCACTCTTCTTGGACGAGTTGTACGCACGCTATCGTGACGATCCAAACTCAGTTGACGACCAGTGGCGTCAGTATTTCTTTAGCTTGGATCAAGCCGCACCCGTCGGTCATGACGCCACCGGAGTGTCCTCCGCAGACGCCGCGGCGTTCGAAACGCAGGGGTCGGTGCTCAGAATCATCAACGCCTACCGGGTCCGCGGACACCAGCAGGCCGACATCGACCCGTTAGACCTGTTTGATCAGGAACCAATTCCCGACCTGGATCCTGCGTTCCACGGACTGACTGAGGCAGATATGGAGCACGAATTCAACACCGGCTCTCTAGCGGCCCCGGACCGTATGCCGCTGAGAGATATTCTTGCCCTGGTCCAAAAAGTGTATTGCGGCACCGTGGGGTCGGAGTACATGCACATTACCAACACCGAGGAAAAACGCTGGATACAAGCACGCTTGGAACCCGGTCGGGGCAAACCGCAGTTCGAAGTCGACGCCCGGTTGGAAATACTCGAGAGATTGACCGCGGCTGAGGGAATAGAGAAGTATTTGCACACCAAGTACGTCGGGCAAAAGCGATTTTCTCTGGAGGGCGGCGAGAGCCTTATTCCGCTGCTCGATGAACTGATTCAACGGGGCGGCAGCAACGGGATTCGCGAGATGGTGATCGGCATGGCCCACCGGGGGCGGCTGAATGTCCTGGTCAATGTCCTCGGCAAAGCACCCGGTGAGCTGTTCTCAGAGTTCGAGGGCAAACACGATATCCAAAACCTCCGCGGCAGCGGTGACGTCAAGTATCACCAGGGTTTCTCCTCCGACGTGCGAACTCCCGGCGACCCGGTACACTTGGCGCTCGCCTTCAACCCATCGCACCTAGAAATCGTGGGTCCGGTGGTTGAAGGCTCGGTAAAAGCCCGTCAGATCCGGCGTGAGGATCGCTTCGGCGACCAGGTATTACCGGTGATCGTGCACGGTGATGCCGCGTTCGCCGGCCAGGGTGTGGTCATGGAAACGTTCAACATGTCCAAAGCCCGCGGTTACGGCACCGGCGGCACAATCCACGTCATCGTCAACAACCAAATCGGCTTTACCACCAGCAATCCCTCCGATGCCCGCTCCACGTTCTATTGCACGGAAGTGGCAAAGATGGTCCAGGCGCCGATCTTCCACGTCAACGGCGACGACCCTGAGGCGGTGGTATTCATCACCCAGCTCGCTCTCGATTTTCGAATGCAGTTCCACAGAGACGTGGTCATCGACCTCGTCTGCTACCGGCGTCACGGGCACAACGAAGCGGACGAACCGACCGTCACACAGCCAGAAATGTATAAGCGCATACGAGAGCTGCCTACCACGAGGCAGCTATATGCGAACCACCTAATCGAAGATGGTGCCCTCAGCGAGGAGCAGGCGGTAAAGATGGCAGAGAACTACCGCGAATCGCTGGAACACCAGGAAGTGGTCGTTGAAGACTTCCTGACCGACTCGGATAATGACTATGCGGTCGACTGGACACCATATCAGAACACCGAATGGACGCACCCGACGGTCACCGGCGTCAAAATTGACAAGCTTCGTGATCTGGCCGAACGCCTGCAGCGGCTCCCCGACGGGTTCGAGTTGCAACCGCGAGTAGCGAAGATCATGGCCGATCGACGCAAAATGATGGCCGGAGAGCTGAACCTGGACTGGGGCATGGCCGAGACCCTCGCCTACGCCTCGGTGCTGGAGGACGGATTTCCGATTCGAATCTCTGGCCAGGATTCGGCGCGCGGAACGTTTTTCCATCGTCACGCCGCGCTCCATAACCAGAACAACCGGGAAGTATATGTGCCGTTGCGTAATCTCAGTCAAGGTCAACCCCGGTTCCTGGTAATCAATTCACTTTTGTCCGAAGAAGCAGTATTGGCGTTCGAGTACGGATATGCGACCGCCGAGCCCCATACTCTGGTGATTTGGGAGGCTCAGTTCGGAGATTTTGCCAACGGCGCCCAGGTTGTCATCGATCAGTTCATCAGCAGCGGTGACGCGAAATGGAACCGGTTGTGCGGACTCACGATGTTTTTACCGCATGGGTACGAGGGACAAGGACCGGAACATTCTTCAGCGCGACTTGAACGCTATCTGCAACTGTGCGCAGAGTTCAATATGCAAGTATGCGTACCGACTTCACCCGCGCAAATGTTTCACATGTTACGGCGACAGGCTATACGGCCTTACCGCCGTCCGCTTGTAGTCATGACGCCCAAGAGCCTGCTGCGCCATCGCCTCTCCACGTCGACTCTGGAAGAACTCGAGTCCGGCGAATTTCAGGTTGTCATGGAGGAAATCGATGCGCATGACGATCAAGCGATCGAGCGGCTCGTGTTGTGCAGCGGGAAGGTGTACTTCGATCTCCTCGAGGAGCGCCGAAAGCGTGAACTGACTCATATTGCTATCGTTAGAATCGAGCAACTGTACCCGTTCCCACGCGATCACGTGATCGCTCAGTTGGGCCGGTACCCCAATGCCCACGAGGTATTCTGGTGCCAGGAAGAACCGCGCAACCAAGGGGCTTGGTATCAGATTCAACATCATTTGCGCGCTTGCGTCCGCCACGATCAGGCACTCATATATGCCGGTCGCCCGGCCTCTCCATCGCCGGCGGCAGGCTATTACTCGGTGCACTTGGAACAACAAAAACAAGTCATCGGAGACGCGTTTTCATCATTCGAGGATCGTGATCAAGAATCAATAGGGGAAAAGCGCCATGTCAGTTGAAGTTAAGGTGCCCATTCTGCCCGAGTCGGTAACTGAAGCGACGTTGCTGAGTTGGCACAAGCAGGTGGGCGAGCCGGTCAGACGCGATGAGAATCTGGTGGACATCGAGACTGAGAAAGTGGTGCTTGAAGTTCCGGCACCACAGGACGGAATCATCAAGCAGCTCGTGAAAAGCGACGGCGACACGGTGTTAGCGGAGGAATTGATCGCAATCATCGAGCCACAGGAACTGTCCGAGCAGACTCCGAAATCCGATCAACCAGCACCCGCGTGGGCGCCGGCCACAGCACAACCGGCCACCGACGGTGGTGACTCTTCGGGTCCTGCAGTGCGCAAGCTGTTGACGGAACATGGTCTGGACGCGGCTACGATCCCGGCCACCGGCAAGAGCGGCCGACTGACGAAACGCGATGTGCTTGAGTTTCTGGATAACCGCCAGAAACCGGAAGCTCCGGCGGCCGCTCTGGCGACGGCTACGGCAAAGGCTCCGCAAAGGTCGGGCGGCGAGCGTACCGAACGCCGTGAATCGATGTCCCGTTTGCGCGCGACCATCGCCAGCCGCCTGGTACAGGCACAACAAACGGCGGCGATGTTAACCACGTTCAATGACGTGAATCTACAAGCCGTGATGGATCTTCGCCAAAAATACAAGGATATGTTCGAGGAAAAGCACAACGCCCGACTCGGGATGATGTCCTTCTTTGTGAAGGCAAGTATCGAAGCTTTGAAGCGCTTCCCGGCGGTTAACGCTTACATCGACGGCAAGGACCTCGTGTACCACGATTATTATGATATCGGGATCGCCGCGGCGTCCCCCCGCGGACTGGTAGTGCCGGTGATCCGCGATGCCGACCTGCTGAGCTTCGCGCAGGTTGAGGGACAGATATCGGAATACGGTAAGAAGGCCCGTGCAGGTTCCCTCACCATGGACGACCTCACCGGTGGAACTTTCACCATAACCAACGGCGGCGTATTCGGCTCGATGCTCTCGACGCCGATCTTGAACCCGCCGCAAAGCGCCATTTTAGGGATGCATCGAATCGAGCAGCGCCCGGTCGCCGAAAATGGAGAAGTCGTCATTCGCCCGATGATGTACCTCGCGCTGACTTATGACCATCGGATCGTCGACGGCGCCGAGGCGGTGCGGTTTCTGGTCACTGTGAAAGAAGCACTCGAGGACCCCGTCCGGCTCCTGTTGGAGGTCTAGGAGGACACGATTTATCGCGTTTCGCGGCGCATCGACATACGAGTGTTTACTTGATGCGCAGACCCCAAGGTCCGCTAATTCCCTACGAATCTGTAAATTGAAGTGCGAGATCAAACAATGACCGATCACTACGATGTAATCGTTATCGGCGCCGGACCAGCCGGGTACGTCGCCGCGATTCGATGCGCCCAGTTGGGTTTGTCTACCGCCTGTGTCGACGACTGGAAGGGTAAAGACGGAAACGCATCCCTGGGCGGCACCTGTCTCAACGTCGGCTGCATACCGTCCAAGGCGCTACTCGATTCATCAGAGCAATATCATCGTCTGCAGCACCAGTTCAGCGCCCATGGCATTAAGGTGCAGGATCCCACCATGGATGTGGGCACCATGGTGGCCCGCAAAGACAAGATCGTGGCGACTCTGACCAAGGGTATTTCGATGCTGTTCAAGGCAAACGGAGTGAGCCATGTATACGGACACGGGCGACTGTTAGCAGATAAACACGTGCAACTCAGTAACGAGGGTGGTAAGAGCCAGCGGATCAGCGGCGAGCACATTATCCTCGCCAGCGGATCGGTACCCATTGATATCCCAGTCGCTCCAGTAGATGGCGACCGCATTGTCGACTCCAGCGGAGCACTCGAATTTTCCGAGGTCCCGCCGCGATTGGGAGTGATCGGTGCTGGAGTAATCGGGTTGGAGCTGGGCAGTGTGTGGCGGCGACTTGGTTCCGAAGTGGTGATTCTGGAAGCCCTGGACGACTTTCTTCCCGCCGTCGATCAGCAAATCGCCAAACAAGCCCACAAGATATTCAAAAAACAGGGTCTCGACATAAAACTCGGTGCGCGTGTTACCAACGCCGAAATCCAGGGCGATCAAGTCCGGGTCGAGTACCAAATCGACGGCGCCGAGCAATCCCTTGAGTTGGATCGATTGATCGTGGCCGTGGGCCGTCGTCCAAATACCGAAGAACTGGTGGATGCCGGTGTCGGTGTGGATCGCGACGAACGTGGGTTTCTGGAGGTCGATGAACATTGCGCCACGGCGGTTTCCGGAATCTATGCGATCGGCGATGCGGTGCGCGGTCCGATGCTCGCGCATAAAGGTTCCGAGGAGGGGGTCGCCGTGGCGGAGCGGATCGCCGGACAGAGTGGGCACGTCAACTATGAAGTAATTCCCTGGGTGATCTATACGGCGCCGGAAATCGCATGGGTAGGGAAAACCGAGCAAGAACTCAAACACAGCGGGGTCGAGTACCGGGCTGGGATGTTTCCGTTCGCCGCAACTGGCCGTGCGTTGGCCATGGAAGAGCCGGCCGGGCGCGTGAAGATTCTGGCCCACGCTCAATCGGATCAAATTCTCGGCGTTCACATTCTTGGCCCCCATGCGTCGGAACTCGTCGGCGAAGCCGTGGTGGCCATGGAGTTTGCGGCCAGTGCCGAGGATCTAGCACGTACCGTACACGCGCATCCGACGCTATCTGAAGCAATGCATGAGGCAGCCTTGGCGGTCGACAAACGCGCGATTCATAAAGCAAACTGACTTGCGGTAAGCATCGCCCATCTGCCCCGGCCCGGTGTTGGGACATCCAGTCGGCTATAATCCGTCGCAACCGTCGACGAGAGTGCACGATGAACGCGACTCCCAATTCCCTGCCCTCTGAGATTTTCAAGGCGTACGACATCCGCGGGGTAGTCGGGCGCAGCCTGACTTCGGCGGTGGTCCGTAGAATCGGCCACGCGTTGGGTAGCGAAGCGAAACAGCGCGGGCAGCAGGCAATCATTATCGGCCGGGACGGGCGCCTGTCAGGACCCGAGCTGTGCAGCGCACTCGCCGAGGGCGTTCAACTAGCCGGCTGCAATGTCATCGATATCGGCCAGGCACCCACACCCTTAGTGTATTTTGCCAGTCATCGGCTGGATACGCAGTCGGCGGTCGCGGTAACCGGCAGCCATAATCCGCCCGAGTACAACGGTTTGAAAATGGTGATCGCCGGGGAAACCCTGGCCGGGGAGCGCATCCAGCAACTGCGGCAGCGAATTTTACACGACCGTCTTATCACCGACGGTCCGGGCACATATCAACAGTGCACGATCATTGATGACTACGTGCAGCGAGTGGTCGAGGACGTGCGCTTGGAGCGGTCCTTGAATATCATCATCGACTGTGGAAATGGCGTTGCCGGGGCGGTGGCGCCGACTTTGTATCGGGGTTTGGGTTGCACGGTAACCGAGTTGTATTGCGAGGTCGACGGAACCTTTCCCAACCACCATCCGGACCCCAGCCAACCCGACAACCTGATCGACCTCAAACACGCGGTCAGCGACACTGGTGCCGATCTCGGATTGGCGTTCGACGGCGACGGCGACCGTCTCGGCGTGGTGTCCTCGGATGGTACTTTAATCTGGCCGGACCGGCTAATGATTCTGTTCTCGCGAGACATTCTCTCACGCAACCCCGGTGCACAGATTATTTTTGACGTCAAATGCTCACGCACCCTACCCGCAGCGATTCGTGATGCAGGCGGAATACCGTTGATGTGGCGAACCGGTCATTCCTTCATCAAAGCGAAACTGAAACAAACCGGAGCCGCGCTGGCCGGAGAGATGAGTGGCCATATCTTTTTCAAGGAACGTTGGTACGGTTTCGACGACGCTTTGTATACCGGCGCCCGATTACTTGAGTTACTCGCCAAAGACCCGCGCGATCCGGCGGCAGTCTTCGCGGAGCTCCCCGACAGTGTAAATACTCCTGAGCTACATATTGAAATGGACGAAGGCGAACATTTCGCGCTGATGCACGAGTTGATCGACAGGGCGCGATTCCCGGGCGGCGATATCAGCACCATCGACGGTCTGCGAGTGGATTTCGATGACGGCTTCGGGCTGGTGCGTCCTTCGAACACAACACCGCTCCTGGTATTGCGGTTCGAGGCCGACACACAGGCATCGCTGGAAAGAATCCAGGACCAGTTCCGACGCCTGATTACTGACGCCCGCCCCAATCTCTGTGTGCCGTTTTAAACCGTCGCCGGATTACGGCGCGTTGCTCCCGAGCCGAAGTGAGAAATTCCCCGGCTTGCGACCACCCAACGGCACCCGACTACCACTGACCGCGATATGACGGTGCCACCGAAAACCGGCCAGCCCGGTCCAACCGTCAAGTCGCTCGGGCGCCGGTTTGCAACCCGTGTCACACAATTCGCCGAGACACAACGCTTGCTTACCGCACATGTGGAAGCGATCCCGCAACTCGCATTCGCCGGTATTTTCTGTGGGCTCGCAAGCGGGGCCGTCATCATTCTGTTCCGGATTCTCGTGGAAAACGTGCAGGCGGGCTTCCTTCCCACCGGGAGGCCCGAAGCATATGAGGAGCTATCCACGTTATACCGTTTCCTTATCCCCCTGGCTGGGGGTATCGTGATCGGCATCCTACTACAACTGGTACCCGCCGCCGCCCGGCAGGTGGGCGTCGTGCACGTGATGGAGCGGCTGGAATACCATCAAGGCCGCTTACCTTTCAAAAACGCCCTGGTCCAATTTGTGGGTGCCGCGCTCAGCATCATCAGCGGCCATTCAGTGGGGCGGGAAGGGCCGAGCATTCATCTCGGCGCCGCGGCTGGCAGCCTGTTCGGAAACCGGTTGGGAATGCCCAACAACAGTAACCGCACGCTCGTCGGTTGTGGAGTGGCCGCCGCTATAGCGGCCGGGTTCAACACGCCGCTGGCGGGCGTCATTCTGGCCATGGAAGTAGTCCTGATGGAGTACACCATCGTCGGATTCACCCCGATCATTCTGGCCGCGGTCAGTGCAACGATGCTGAGCCGGGCGGTATATGGCGAGGCACCGGCGTTTTCGGTCCCGGCGTTCGAGTGGACGTCCATCGCCGAGTTACCCTATGTGTTGCTGATGGGCATAGCGATCGGCGTGTTGGCTGCATTGTTCATTGATTTGCTGTTGCGGTTTTCCCGGCTGCGTACCGAGTACCCGATCTGGTTGCGTACTACGCTGGCGGGCCTGCTGGTCGCAATCCTGGCGGTGCCCGTTCCCGCGATCATGGGTATCGGCTACGATACGGTCACGTCAGCGTTGGTAGGTGACTTGGCAATATCGGCGTTATTGTTGATCGTGGTTGCTAAAATTCTGGCTACGACGATCGGTCTTGGACTCGGCCTGCCGGGTGGATTGATTGGTCCAACTCTGGTGATCGGCGCCACCGCCGGGGGCGCCGCCGGTATGCTCGTGCAGTTGTTGGGGGCGGATACCAGCTACCATGGTTTCTATGCCATGCTGGGGATGGGGGCGATGATGGGCGCAACGCTGCAAGCCCCGCTCGCGGCGCTGGTCGCGTTGCTGGAACTCACCGCGAATCCGAAAGTGATCCTGCCAGGTATGGTCGCGGTGGTATCTGCAGCCCTTGTCGCCCGCGTCGTGTTCGGCAAGACATCGATATTCCGCTTGTTCATGCAAACGCGGGGACTGGACTATCGTAACGATCCGGTTTCCCAAGCGTTGCGGCGCGTCGGTGTAGCCAGCGTAATGGACCGCAACATCGCCAAGTTACCGCGCCATATCGCGCGCGCGACCGCCCTGGATCTGTTGAGAGGCGAGCCGCGCTGGGTACTCGTTGGAGACGAATCCGACACCGTAGCCCTTCTACCAGCCACCGATCTGGCACGTTATCTGACCGATAGCGATACCGAAACGATTGATCTCTTAGCAATACCGGCCCGGCGTCGAGACCTCTCGGCTACGACGATCCTAGCTACTTTACAGGAAGCCTATGAGATACTCACTCGGTCCGGAACTGAGGCCGTGTACGTCACCGGGGCACACGGCAAAGCGCGGAGTAAAATCTACGGTGTATTGACCCGTGACGACCTGGAGAAAAGCTACCGCTTTTAGCGCAGTTTGCGCTTATTACCCGAACACGGCATTGTGTATGGGGCCGCCTACGTCGATGACCGGTAACCGTTTCATCCTCAATGGCGCGCCGGAAAATTTCCGCTCTGGTACTCGACAACTCCTTTAACGGGCCGGTGGTGGTGTTTTTCTGGTCGCCGAAAGCTGGTCCGTGTTTGCGCTTGTTGCCGCGCCTGGTAAAATTGAGTGACGAGTACGCGGGTTCATTTCTGCTCGTGCTGTATGACACCGACAAACATTCCCGCTTCGTACGGGACCAAGGTGTGTATAGCATCCCGACGGTACGCGTATACCGACATCGACAGATTGTCGAAACCATCCGCGGCGCCTATTCCGAGGAAGTATTGCGGCGCGCGATCGAGGCCCACCTAAACCATACTCCGGCATCGCTGCGCCGCTCCGCGACTCAAGAACTCGAACAAGGTGCGACGCAGCGAGCACTGGAGCTGCTGGACGAAGCGGCGACCGGATCACCCTATGACCATCGAATCCGTTTGGACCAAGCGAAACTGCTGATGCGCTCAGGCCGGCGGTTGAGGCGGCGGACATTTTGGACCGGGTACCCGCAGATACCGTCGTGGATCCCGAGTTCGATTTATTGCGTGCACACTTGACGCTGATTCGAACTGCCGGTCAAGCGCCCGACGAAGCAGAGTTGCGCACAAGGTTAAGCATGAACTTCATCAATCACGACGCGCGGTTCGC
>Ga0224508_10002932_pt1 | contig 14292 bp, 11 predicted proteins | sample SF_Jan12_sed_USG_4_FD_170157 | JGI IMG/M metagenome (GOLD analysis project Ga0224508, IMG submission 170157) | Sediment microbial communities from San Francisco Bay, California, United States - SF_Jan12_sed_USGS_21 | ecosystem: Environmental > Aquatic > Marine > Sediment | place: USA... | reverse complement strand
TTATGATCTAATCAAAACCTGGACCAAGGATCCTCAAAAGTGGGTAAAAGATTTTGTCAAGGATCAACAGGTATTGCTGCATGATATACAACCCCAGGACTGTGGGAACGCCGTGGCTTTTCTGCTTAGCGACTTGAGTAGTGCCATAACCGGTCAAACCCTATATGTGGATAAAGGTACCACCAGCTTATTGTTCAATCGTTTTTCCACAGAACAAACATGAAGATAACTGCAATCACTTGCTATGAGGTAATAGTACCAGCCAGAGCCGGTACCATATCCAGCGAAGACATCAACAAACCATTGCATAAACTGCCGGTGGGGGCAAAGTCGGGCTGGAGTGTCCAATTTGATCAGCTGTCCAAGCTATTGGTGAAGCTTGAACTCAGCAATGGAATCGTTGGCTGGGGTGAACTGTATCGAAATCACCAATGGCCGGTAGTGGATGATATCGTGGCCCAATTAATAGGGAAAGATTTGAACGCTTTGTCGCTACAGCAGCTACCATTTGCTTTTTGCCGGGAATATGACGGATTCGAATGTGCTATATGGGATGCCTATGCCAAGGCTCATGACATGAGAGTAGTGGACTTGTTGGGGGGTGCCTTGCGTGAAAAAGTGAAGATCGGCGCTTGGTCCAGTCATCGTAGCAGCACTGACATAGCGGCATTAGCAGAGAATTTTCATCACCAGGGTTACGATTGTGTAAAATTCAAGTGCGATTTGGAAGATGATGTAGTGGCCTGGTGCGAAACAATTTCCAAGGTAGCTCCTGGAATGCAGGTAATACTGGACCCCAATGAGCGCTGGAAGTATGGATATGAAGCCAGACAGCGCATAGACTGGTTGCAAAGGGTGGGTAACATGCTTTGTCTTGAAGACCCCATACCTCGCTGGCAGCTGGCCGAATATGCAGCCTTGCGCCAATATGGAAATATTCCCATTGTCCTACATGTTTCATTGCCTTATATTCTTCATGGCCAACGGGTTAAAGACGCCATTCAGGCTTTGGAGATGAGGGCCGTAGATGGATTTAATTTCAACGGAGGACTAGCGAATTTTCAAAAGCTCGATCATATCGCCAGTGCCGCAGAATTACCCTGTTGGCATGGTTCGGAGGTAGACTTAGGCATTCTGGAAGCTATGTATGTGCATTCGGTGGCAGCAGCGGCTTCATGTGTTTGGCCTAGTGATATATTCGGTAAGCTTGTTCGAGAACATGATCTGCTCAAGGAGTCCCTGAAAATAGAACCGCCCTATGTGTATCTTCCCGAAGGCCCGGGACTGGGTGTGGAGCCGGATCCGCAGGCCATTGAACAGTATAAAGTCGGTCAAAAAGAATACAAATAATGAATCAAAATCCGTTTCCTGAAAAAAGTGATCGCTGGCATATCTGGGAGATGTTAGTAGCCCGGGATATTAAAGCTTTTGTCAACGCCGATTGGGATATGGTCGCCCAGGATTTCGTAGAGGAGGGGTTTATGGGTATTGACGGCGGTCGGCAGCCCAATCCCGATGCCTGGAGCTTGAATTTTCCTGATCTGTCTTCTTATCGAAACGAATGGCTTCACCAAGCCAGGAGCTTTCAAAAAATTCAATGGGATGAAGATATTGAAGCGGCTTTTTTCCGGGTTACCACACTTCGGGATATTGACATCCAGGGAGAAGCCGCGCTGGTACATAAAAAATTCTTTGGGGCTCTTAATCGTGCCGACGGATCACAGGTCCCCATGGAATGGCAAACATTGTATCGTTGTCGCAGGGTAGATGGATCCTGGAAAATTGCCGGTTTTACGGGGTATTTGCCTCATTTTCTAGGTCCTGTTTTGTCCGGTCCAGCCAAGCAACTACCAGCGGGCGCAAGCCAACACAAGACAGCTGGGCCTTATTCTCCGGTGTTGGAAGTTACCGCCTCTAAACTTGTGGTGATTTCCGGTCAAGCCGCCATAGATGATGAAGGCACTGTAGTGGGCGAGACCATAGAAGAACAGACTATCTGTACATTGGACAATTGCCGGAAGCAATTGTCTCAAGCAGGATGTTCCCTTGATGATGTGTTCAAAGTGAACGTATACTTAAAAGACTTGGCGGATTGGCCGCGATTCAACGAGGTCTACCGCCAATATTTTTCGGAACCTTTACCGGTACGGGCTGCTATTGGCAGTGACCTGTTAATGACACTTTTGGTTGAAATTGAAATGTGGGCCGCAAAATCATGATTTGGGATCAACTTACTTCAGAGGAATTAGCCAGCTGTGACCGTCACACTCCAGTGCTGTTATTGACGGCTGCCACCGAACAGCACGGCAGTCATTTGCCATTAGCCACCGACCGTCTGATAGGGGAACATTTTCTTAATGTACTGGAACAACGTATCTCTCAGGATGTGCTGATCCTTCCTTCGGTAGCAGTGGGATGCTCGGATCATCATCTTTCTTTTCCCGGAAGTCTGAGCCTTTCACATCGGGCTTTTATGAACCAGGTTTGCGACATCATCAAGCAGGTATTTCATCATGGATTTCACAAAGTGGTGATTTTCAATAGTCACGGTGGGAATCAGGCTGCAAATCAAGTTATTGTTGAAGATGTGGGTTATAATTATCCTGATAAACAAATAGTTACAACATCATGGTGGCGTATCGCAGGGGACTCGTTAAAAAATATTACTACTACTGGCCCCGGCGGCGTGGGGCATGCCGGTGAGTTTGAAACCTCCGTCATGATGTACATTGACCCCGACTTGGTAAGGGGGGATAAAGTAGTGCCCGGAAGCAACCAATCCACCTTCTCCTGGGCCGAAGCCGATCTGTTGCGCTCCTCCGGGGCTTCGTATTATCGGACCATGAGAGAGATGACACCTAATGGTGTTTATGGAGATCCTACCCAGGCTACAGTTAATAAGGGAGAACAAATCACGGAGGCTGTAGTCCATGCATTGACTAAACTAATTCAAGAACTGAAAACTGACCAATGACCAATTTTAATTGGTGGGTGGATGGTTCAATTATCCTGCTGTATGTAGTGGGGGCAGTGACCGCCGGGCTCTACGTACGGCGATATGTAAAAAAAGTGGACGATTTCCTGGTAGCCGGGCGCAATGTGGATCTTTACCTGGGGATTGCCAGCCTTTCAGCCACGGAGTTTGGTATTGCGACCTGTATGGCCAACGCTGAGCTTGGTTACAAATACGGTTTCGCAGGGATCACCCCGGGGATCGCACTGGCCTTGGCCATGTTCGTAGTAGGCAGTACTGGATTCTGCATAAAACCGCTGCGACAGCAAAAAGTGATCACCATACCTGAGTTATTTCAGGCCAAGTTTGGAACCAAGGTCAGATGGGCGAGTGGTGTGGTCATTGTGCTAGGAGGTTTGCTGAATATGGGGGTATTTTTACGCCAGGCAGGGGATTTTCTGGTTATTGTAGGAGGGTTTGATCTAAGGTATTTGGAATTGATCATGACGGTGATCCTGGTAGGAATAGCCGTTTATACCATTTTAGGCGGTATGCTGTCGGTACTGGTTACCGACTATATTCAATTCGTGGTCATGAGTATAGGATTGCTGGCGGTGGTAGGACTGATCATTTGGAGCTTTGGTTGGGAGACTTTAAATGAAACCGCCTATACTGAACTAGGAGCAGGAGCTTATAACCCCTTAGTCAACGGTGATTATGGCATAGACCGCATTTTATTGGATCTACTGGTAGCTTTCGCTGCGGTTTTAACCTGGCAAACCATGATTTCCAGAGTACTTTCTGCCAAAGACGCGCTTACCGGACAGAAGATTTACCGGGGTACCAGCCCATTTTTTCTGGTACGATTTACCATACCGGCTGTATTGGGAATAGGGGCGCTGCATTTCTTTGGAGCTGATCTGTTTGCCGAAAATGGAGTCCTGGCTATGCCCAACCTGCTATCACAACTGGTGCCTGTGGGTTTGTTGGGAATCCTTATAGCGGCTATGCTGGCGGCAGACATGTCGACCAACTCTTCCTACATGATTGCCTGGAGTTCGGTGATCTATAATGATATTATGAGACCTATTCACAAAGGCCTATGGTCCGACCAAAAGGGTATATTATGGAATCGGGTACTGATAGCTGTCATAGGGGTGTTCCTACTGCTTTACGGTCTCTGGTACCCCTTGAAAGGGGATCTTTGGGTCTACATGCAGGTAACAGGGACCATTTATTTGGCCAGTATGAGTGTGATCCTGATTGCGGCTTGCTATTGGAAACAGGCCAACAACTGGGGAGCTATAGCGGCCATCACCACCGGCTGTGTCATGCCTATTTCATTCCTGATCCTGCAGCAAGCACCGGCAACGCAGGACATGGCCCAGCAGTTAGGCCCTTACAAACTGGGAGTTTCAACCTACGCTTGTACTGCCATAGCTATGGTGATGGGATCGATGTTAAAGAATAAATTAAAGCGCACATGATATTCTGGACAGTTTTTGTAATAATGGTGTTGCTCTGGTATGCTATTCTAACGGTAGTTGTGGGCTACCGGGGTGGCAAAGACATTAGAAATATGATACGTCATTTAGAACAGCAGCATGATGAAAAACAGGTTTAAAGATCAGGTAGCAGTGGTGACCGGCGCCGCCCGTGGTATTGGTGAGGCCATTGCCAAGAGACTGGCAGAAGAAGGGGCATCAGTGGCGGTAACGGATATTAATGAGACCGGATTGGGTAACCTGGTGGGAGAGATTCAGGAAAAGGGAGGAACAGCCTGGCCCTATCCCTTGGATATTACGGATGAGTCGGCTGTCAAAGAGTCCTTGGACCATATCTATCAAAGGCATGATCGTCTGGATCTTCTAGTGAATTGTGCGGGGATTGTAGGTCCCACCGGCATAAAAATTCAGGATTACCCCTTGGCAGAGTTTCAACAGGTCTGTGCAGTTAATCTAACAGGTGCTTTTATTGTGACTCAGAGCGCCCTTCCCTTGATGCTGAAACGCAACTATGGACGTATTCTCCACCTGACCAGTATTGGAGGCAAAGAGGGAAACCCAAATATGGTAGGCTACGCTGCCAGCAAGTCTGGCCTTATGGGATTGGTCAAAGGAGTGGGCAAAGAATACGCTCAAACCGGGATCACCATTAATGGCTTGGCCCCGGCGGTGATCGCCACCAAAATGAATCTGGATACTGATCCGCAAGTACTCCAATATATGACCGATAAGATCCCTATGAAGCGACTAGGTACCGTAGAAGAGGCCGCTGCCATATCTTGTTGGTTGGTTTCAGAGGAAGCCAGTTTTAATACCGCTGCCATCTTCGACCTGTCCGGGGGTAGAGCGACCTTTTAATAATTTAATTCAAATTTCATTATGGCAAAGATCTATTATGTGGGTGACTGGGCGGTACTTACGGGTCCGGTATTTGCCGAAACACCCTTTCACTATTCCCACAAGGGCCTGGACATCTTTAATTATGGTAAATGGTTGAAGGACGCCCTGGAAGTAGGAGAGGAGCACCAAGTGACTTCAGTATCGGCCTGGGACTTCTACAACAAATTGGGTCCTGGTGATTATGAAAAGATCCTAGAGGAATATGACGTGCTGATCTTCAGTGATGTGGATGCTAAGCTCTTTCAGTTAGCTCCCAGCTTTTTTGACAGAGAAAAGTTTGGTAATCAAGTATTGACTTTCCCCGATCGTATTCGACTTTCAGTTGAAGCTGCTCAGGCCGGCACCCATTTCATGTTTTTAGGAGGTTGGTACTCTTTTACCGGAGAACTGGGTAAAGGAGGGTGGGGCCGCACGCAGCTTCGGGAAATACTCCCCGTAAAGTGTCTGGATATTGAGGATCTGGTGGAGAGTACCGAAGGGTATAGTCTCCAAGCTACTGCTGCTGGCGAGGGAATTTTTGCTGAGATCCCCCTGGATGAATGCCCCCCGATTTTAGGGTATAATCAAACGTTACCCATGCCCGAGCATAGAACATTGTTGGAATTTCAGGAAACCGGTGATCCGGCACTGGTCCTGGGAACTTTTAATAAGGGCAGGGTCCTGGCTTACATGTCCGACCCGGCTCCTCATTGGGCCTGCAATTTCGTTTATTGGGAGCACTATGGGGCATTTTGGAGACGATGTGTGGATTTACTACTGCAAAAAGACTGATAAAAATTCGTATATTTTAGCTATGAAAAAACTGGGCATACCGGTATTGCTGATGGTTCTGTGCTCCTGTTCAGTGGAGATCCCAGATCCAGTATCCCAAGCCTATGAGGCTTTGCCTGATGAAATTGATTTTAACTTCCATGTTAAGCCCATTCTTTCGGATCGTTGTTATAAATGTCACGGACCGGACGAACAAGCCCGTCAAGCTGATCTGCGACTGGACCTGCCCCATGAAGCTGCCCGGGTAATCAAAGCCAGTAGTATCCGCCGGAGCCCTTTGGTTCATCGTATTATCAGTGCGGATCCTGAAGAAATGATGCCTCCACCGGATTCCAACCTGAAACTGACAGCCGAAGAAAAGGCCACTCTAATTAAATGGATAGAACAGGGAGCGGAATGGAAAGACCATTGGGCTTTCATACCTCCCCAAAAGCCTCAGGTGCCAACTTTATCGGATTCTCAAGTTCTGGCTCAAAACGAAATTGATCATTTTATCTTTCAACAGGCTTCCCACCAGGGTCTGGTACCTAATCCCATGGCCTCCAAAGAGCGATTATTGCGCAGGGTAACCATGGACCTTACGGGACTTCCGCCTACCATGACACAGATTAAGAATTTTGTTGAAGACCAAAGCCCGGAGGCTTATGAGAAAGTGGTGGATGAATTATTGGAGTCCAGCGCTTGTGCAGAACGATTAACTATGGAATGGATGGATCTGGCACGCTATGCAGACTCCCATGGTCTACATGCGGATGGATGGCGCATGATGTGGCCCTGGCGTGACTGGGTCATCAAAGCTTTTGACGAGAATATGCCTTATGACCAATTTGTAACCTGGCAATTGGCCGGAGACCTCCTGGACAACGCCACTCGGGAACAGAAATTGGCCACGGCCTTTAACCGAAACCACCCAATGACCGCTGAAGGAGGGGCCATTGATGAGGAGTACCGATTGAGTTATGTGTTTGATCGTGCGGAAACTGCGGGAACGGCTTTCCTGGGGCTCACCATGAATTGTGCTCGCTGCCATGATCATAAGTTCGATCCTGTATCTCAAAAAGATTACTATCAATTTGCGGCTTTTTTCAACAATATTAAGGAGCTGGGCATGACGGGTGATGACGGCAATTACGGTCCCATGCTGGCTTTGACCGATGCGGAAACGGACAAGATTACGGCCTTTTTGGACCAAGAGATCGGTCGTGAGGAGCAACGGCGTGATACGCTAACGCGCAACTTGAAGGTAGCATCTGTTCCCGGCCAAACTACTGCATCACCTCCCAAGATCGTTCACTTGCCACTGGATCAAATTCGAAATCAACGGCGGTCCGATCTTAGGGATCCCGCCAAACACAAGGGACCGTTGAAAAACCAGGTAATAGATAATAATGCTAGGGCCACCTCTCCCGGCAATCCACAATTGGTGCCTGGTAAAGTGGGTCAGTCCTTGCATTTTACCGGCGAGTACGATGAGCTGTATATCCATGATGTGCCTAATTTTGAATGGACCCAAGCCTTTTCCGGAGGGTTGTGGGTAAATACCACTAAAAGAGACTCACTCAAAACCCAAACTTTGATGGGCACTGCCGGTGAAAAGAACAATTTTTGGCGGGGATGGGATTTCTTTTTGGATTCACAAAACCGCCTCAATTTCCGACTCATTCATTCATTACCCCATAACTATATTCATGTTTCCACTCTCGATTCAGTAAAGTTAAGCACCTGGGCCCATGCCTTTTTCACGTATGACGGCTCCGGAAAAGCCGGGGGTATTAAGCTATATATTGATGGTAGGGACCAGAACCTTGATATTGGCTACGATCGATTGTATAAATCCGCTAAAACGGTAGGACTCGGTGCCCACGAGCTCATCGACAGGCCGGTGCGGGTAGCGAAGAGCTATCGTAGTTATACCGGTGAAAATGGAGTATTGAAGGGAGAGCTGGATGAGATCTACCTATTTGGCTCCTCGTTAACCACTTTGGAGGTTCATCAATTGTATAATAGCCAGTCTTTACAGGAGCGGCAAACAACCTCTGACCACATTCAAGCGCATAACTTGGCCCATCACCCGGAAATCATTGACAGTGACCATCAGCTAAAGGAACTGAGACAAAGAAAACTGGAGTTGATGAACGCCATTCCGGAAGTGATGGTTATGGAAGAGTTACCTCAGACCCGTGCGGCTTTTGCCTATCGGCGAGGAGCTTATGATGCCCCTATGTATCAGGTTGAAACAGGTACCCCGGAAATATTAAACCAATTTCCGGAAGGTACTCCTCGAAACCGTTTGGGATTGGCAAAGTGGCTATTTAGTGGGGACAACCCCTTGACGGCCCGGGTGACCGTAAACCGTTATTGGCAGATGTTATTTGGACAGGGGTTGGTGAGCACTCCCCATGATTTTGGGGTACAAGGTGCCTTGCCCACACATCCCCATTTACTGGACTGGCTAGCAGTTACTTTAATGGAGCAGCAATGGGATATCAAGGGACTACTTAAGTTGATGGTGATGTCTCATACCTACAGGCAGTCGAGTTCAACCACCGAGGAAAAGTTACGAATGGACCCTCAAAACATATACCTGGCTCGGGGTACAACCTATAGACTATCAGCAGAAATGATAAGAGATAACGCACTAGCTGCTAGTGGGTTATTAGTAAATAAACTGGGAGGGGAAAGCGTTCGGCCCTATCAGCCAGAGGGCCTTTGGATCGAAAAAGGCAATTTTTCCCACAAGTTATTGCACTATCGGGTTACCCGAGGAGACAGTCTATATCGGAGGAGTCTTTACACTTTTGTGAAGCGTAGTTCCCCACATCCAGCTATGACTGCCTTCGATGCCCCTAATCGCGATGTGTGCATTGTAAAGCGCGAGAACACCAACACCCCGCTACAGGCTCTGGTATTATTGAACGACCCCCAATTTGTGGAATGCTCTAGGGTATTGGCACAACGGGTTCAACAGGAAGCTAGGGACTCTTTAGAGGAACAGATCGGACGGGCTTTCCAACTGGCAACCGGTCGCTCACCTAAAGATCAGGAAATGCAGATTTTTATGAATCTATTCAACACTCAAAAAGAACATTTCCGGCAGGAACCTGAGCATGCCCAGGAATTACTGAAAGTAGGCGACTATCCTGTGGATCCACAGTTGAACCCCTTGAATACTGCGGCATTGACGGTATTAGCCAGTACTATTTTGAATCATGACGAGGCTTATATGAAACGATAGCATTATGCACCACTGCGACCATCAAGATGATCATTATACCAGAAGGGATTTTCTTACCAAAACTTCATTGGGACTGGGAGCTTTGTCCATGGCCTCGTTCCTGGATCCTATAGGTCTGTTTGGTCAATCTTCTGAACCTTTGGTAACCCCAGGTTCATTAGGCAAACCGCATTTCACACCTAAAGTAAAGCGAGTGATCTATCTGTTCCAAAGCGGTGCTCCCTCGCAACTGGATCTGTTTGACTATAAACCCTTGCTGAATAAGATGAATGGTGAGGAACTCCCCGAAAGCGTACGCCAAGGGCAGAGACTTACCGGTATGACGGCAGGACAAGCCAGCTTTCCTTTAGCCGGTACTCAATTCAACTTCCAACAACATGGCAACAGCGGGGCTTGGGTAAGCGATCTAATGCCCTATACCTCAAAACTGGTGGATGATCTGTGCTTTATAAAATCCATGTATACAGAGGCCATAAATCACGATCCCGCTATAACTTTCATACAAACCGGTTCTCAGTTTCCCGGTCGACCGTCCATTGGTTCGTGGTTGAGCTACGGGTTGGGCAGCGATAACCAAAACCTGCCTTCTTTTGTAGTACTGCTCACCAAAGACAAATATGGCCAACCTCTGTACTCACGGCTGTGGGGTAACGGATTTTTACCTTCCCAACATCAGGGAGTGCAGTTCCGTGCCGGTAAAAACCCCGTGCTTTACCTGAATAACCCTCCCGGTGTTACAGATGCTAGCCGTAGGGAGCAGTTGGATCACTTAAGTCAGCTGGAAGCCCTGAATTATCAAGATATAGGAGATCCTGAAATCCTGGCCCGTATGGCACAATACGAAATGGCTTTCCGCATGCAAACCTCAGTTCCGGAAATCATGGATACCTCCACCGAACCGGATTATATCTATGATATGTATGGTCCCGACAGCCGTAAGCCCGGGACATATGCGGCAAATTGCTTATTGGCCCGCCGGTTGGCGGAACGGGACGTTAAGTTTATCCAACTTTACCATCAGGGCTGGGATCAACATGGCAACTTGCCCAAGGCCATACGTACCCAGTGTAAGGAAACGGATCAGCCTACTGCGGCGTTGATCAAGGACCTCAAGCAGCGGGGTATGCTGGAAGACACCTTGGTCATATGGGGTGGAGAGTTTGGCCGTACCAACTACTCCCAAGGAAAGCTCACTGAGATCGACTATGGCCGCGACCATCATCCCAAATGCTTTACCATATTTATGGCAGGCGCCGGAGTTAAAAAGGGATTCACCTGGGGGGGGACTGACGAATTCGGTTATAATGTGGCGGCAAATCCCGTACACGTACACGATTTTCAAGCTACCCTGCTTCACTTATTAGGGGTTGATCACGAACGGCTTACCTTTAAATTTCAAGGGCGGCGTTTTCGACTTACTGATGTCCATGGTGAACTGGTAAAATCGATTTTGACCTGATTAGAATATTTTCTTTTTAAAGAGGGAGATTTGATCTGTATTGATCTAGCGTACCATCCTTGCTCCCCACTTAAAGTCAGCTAAGGATATAGCGTTGAGCGAGTTTCTTGTAGTCTGTAACTTGTTCCTCAATCCATTGTTGGTCTCGACCTAACTTCTGGGCCATAATGGCTGCAACCTTAGGAGCCATTTCCATGCTGGCCCTGGCATCCATAAACAGGGCTCTGACCCTACGTGCAAGTACATCCTCAACTGTGCGAGCCATTTCCTCTTTTACAGCCCACAAAACTTCTGCTCCTAAATAATCCAAGTGGGGGTGCAATTTTTCTCCCAGCTCCGGGCTCTCTTCTATGACCTGTAAGATAGCGGCCCGGTCCGATCCGTAAATATGTAAATGATCTTTGTGATCAAAATTCTGGGCATAACCGTGAATGGGCATGTTCTTGGTGATGCAGGGTCGTTCCTCCAGGCCGCCTACCAAAGCCACTTTATCAACGGTATCCTCTCCCATTTTTCGATAGGTAGTCCATTTGCCACCGGTAAGAGTAATCAGTCCGCTTAGGGAGACGGTCAGTAAGTGGTTGCGGGATATTTCCTTAGTACTTTGGTCATTTTCATCGTCTGGTGCTGCCAATGGCCTTAACCCAGCAAAGATACTCAATACGTCCTCACGCTTGGGAGCCCTGGTCAGGTAGCGACCGGCAGTTTTCAGTATAAAATTAATTTCCTCTTCAAGAGGTTGAGGCTCTAATTCCGGGACCTCGCGTGGAGTGTCGGTAGTGCCTACAATAACCCTGTCGTGCCAGGGAACGGCAAACAACACGCGATCATCGTCGGTCTTGGGTATCATAATGGCGGATTTACCTTTTAGAAAATCCTTGTTCAGTACCAGATGCACCCCTTGACTGGGGCGAATACTTTTCTTATGCTTTGGATCGTCCATCCAGCGTATTTCATCCGCAAAAACCCCAGTAGCGTTTACCACGGCCTTGGCCTTGATCTGGTGAATATTCCCGGTCTCCACATCCGTGGCGGTCACTCCCGCTACCAATCCGTCCTGGGTTTTTAATAATCCCGTAACCTTGAAATAATTGGCCAGGGTTCCGTTGTTCTTGCTGAATGTCTGTGCGAGATTTATGGCTAAACGGGAATCGTCGAACTGTCCGTCGTAATAAATAACCCCCCCTTTTAATCCTTCCGTTTTAATGTTGGGAATAGCACTAACGGTTTCTTCCTTGGAGATCATTTCAGAGGGGCCCAGGCCAAGTTTACCGGCCATCATGTCATAGACTTTCATGCCAATGGCATAAAAAGGACCACTCCACCAAGCGTAATTGGGAATAATAAAGGCCAGGTTCTTGACCAAATGGGGTGCATTCTGACGTAGTAATCCCCTTTCGTGAAGGGCTTCTAAAACCAGCGAGACATCACCCTGGGCCAGATAGCGAACTCCGCCATGCACTAGTTTAGTACTGCGGCTGGAGGTACCTTTGGCAAAGTCGGCTTGTTCCAGGAGCAGGGTGGTATAACCTCTGGTAGTGGCATCAACAGCGGTTCCTAACCCGCTGGCCCCTCCGCCGATCACAATCAGATCCCAAACCTTCTGGGGGTCTTCGGTGATGGCTTTGATCATGAATTCGCGTTTCATACTTACACTGGATATTAGGGATCTTCACTGCAATATAAGAGAATGCAAAGGCAATAAGTTATAATTAGAGTAAAGGAAATTTCCCCGCTATGATTTTTCCAGTTCAAATAATTAGCTATTTTTAGATTCCTATGAATTACTTCCTGAAGGGCTGGTGTGCATAGTTTTGGAAGTGTAAATATGACAGATCTCCAGAAAGGCTTCGGTTTGTTCATCTCCTGGTATATAACCAATACCCAAGATCGTAAACCCGTCAACCGCATCTCGCTCAATCAGAGCTCCAGGGTGCAAAGGCTTTAACAAAAACCTATCATGGCCACTGAAAAATTACCCTCATCGAATCGTTTAGTCTCACTGGATGCGTACCGTGGTCTTACCATGTTTCTGTTGATCGCAGAAGCCGCTTTAGTGTACCATGCTTTTACGGAATTCTTTGCAGAGGGTACCTTGGGAGCTACCCTGGTACGGCAATTTCACCATCACCCCTGGAATGGATTACGTTTTTGGGATTTGATCCAGCCCTTTTTCATGTTTATAGTAGGGGTGGCCATGCCATTTTCACTAAAAGGCAGGATGTCCAAGGGGGCCACCTGGAATGAGGCTTTTCAACATATCCTAGTGCGGTGCTTTTTACTGTTGCTTTTTGGAGTGGGTCTGCATTGTGTCTACAACGATAAACTGGTTTGGGAACTGTGGAATGTTTTGACGCAATTGTCTTTTACTATACTGGTCACCTTTTTATTGATGAGGTATCCCATCAAAACGCAGTTGATAGTGTCATTGCTGTTTTTGGTATTAACGGAAATATTGTATCGCACCTACGACCCCTCAGCACCTTTCGTAAAGGACCAAAACTTTGGCAGCTGGATGGATATGATACTCATGGGCAAGATCAATCCCGGTGGGGGATGGGTCACTATCAACTGCCTTCCCACGGCTGCTCATACCATCTGGGGAGCTATTTGCGGAGCCATATTATTGAACAAAGAAAAGGAGCCCGGATCGAAGATCAGAATATTCCTCATTTCCGGACTGATATGTCTGGTCATCGGTTACGGTTTGGATCTATTGTCTATCACTCCCATTGTGAAACGGATTTCTACCACTTCCTTTGTATTTGCTTCAGGAGGATGGTGTTTGTGGACTTTGGCGCTCTTTTATTGGTTCGTTGACATCAAAAAATACCGCAAATGGGCTCGTATGTTCATCATAGTAGGTACTAATTCCATATTTATATACCTCTTTGCCGAAGTTCTGGGACATCGCTGGCTTACGGGATTTGTCAAGATCTTCAATGATGGGTTTTTAGGAATGTTGGGCATTCCAGCTCCCTATCTGGCTGTTACCAATGCTTTGTTGGTACTTGCAATCATGTGGTATCTCTGCTACTTCCTTTACAAAAAGGGGATCTTCTTTAAGATCTGATCATTGAGGTTGGGGAGTTTTGCGGGATGAACCTCTCACCACCAGTTTGGTGTTGAGGATTTTCTTGCGGGGCTTGAATTTGCCGGGTATATTCATTTGCTCCAGAAACAACTCCATAGCTACCTGCCCGATCTCATAGGAGGGTTGCGCTACCGTGGTCAATGCTGGTGTCATATGTTGACCGACGGGTTCATCAGTGAATCCCACCAGCCCTATTTGGTCCGGTATATTTAAACCTCTTTTTTCAATAACCTCAGCAGCGTTGATGGTCACAGGATCGTTGACAGCAAATATGGCATCGGGCGGATGAGGCAGATCCAGCAACTTATGGGTAGCTGCGGCGGCGGAGTCCTTCATACGTGGACATTCCACTATCAGTTCAGGGGACCTTTCCAT
>Ga0224508_10002931_pt1 | contig 14293 bp, 11 predicted proteins | sample SF_Jan12_sed_USG_4_FD_170157 | JGI IMG/M metagenome (GOLD analysis project Ga0224508, IMG submission 170157) | Sediment microbial communities from San Francisco Bay, California, United States - SF_Jan12_sed_USGS_21 | ecosystem: Environmental > Aquatic > Marine > Sediment | place: USA... | reverse complement strand
AAGTGCAGTGTATACGTCAAGAAACATTTCACAGTCAATTAGAATGCTGACTGACAGGAATTTATTGTATTGGGCAAACGAAGATTTTGTAAAGATGAGCCCTGGAGTTTTTGATCGTTTGCAAAAATATGACAAGGACTTTGCATCTCTTGTGTCATGGCAGGACAAAATATTTGAGAAATGCAGGAACGAACAATTCAAGGCAGTCATGACCAGTCCAGAAAAAAAGAATCTGTTCTCATTCATTGCACAAATCAATAGGAATGAAAGGCCCACTCTGACTTCCTGAAATTTAGAAGTGAGACTGGACCTTTTGAGTTTCAGAGTTTTATTGTTATTCATGGTTGCTCTTTATGGAAGCAGTAGAATCACTCCGTATCCTTTTGCTTGTATCAATGCTTGGTATTGCAGCAGTATTTGATGTAAAGTCAAGGAAAATTCCTGATGTAATATGGCTGATTTTTGGAGGGATTGGTGCAGTACTTTATGCCTGGGATTATGATGGAATGACTCCATACCATGTCATCACTATTTTCACATCTATCTTTGCAGGAATGATGTTATGGAGATGGAAAATTGCAGGATCAGCTGATGCGTTTGCCATTCTTGCAATGGCGGTAATCCTGCCAGTGCATTACGAGTTTGTAATGATGCCAATAATGATTCTGGTAACGGCATTTTTCCTAGTTGTGACTTTTGTTACGCTATACAATGTGTCTCTGAATGTATTTGATATAATCAGATCAAGAAAGATGGATATATTCTCTGAATTTTCAGAACCAAGATACAAAAAGACTTTTGCATTTCTTGCTGTTCACAAGAAAAGAAGGTTTGAAAAATTTGTCATTCCAACTGAGAATTCAATGAACATAACACACAATGTCAAATCATTTGTGTTTCTGTCATCTAGAAACAAAGTAAAAAGAGACAATCAATTACTGCAATCAAATGAAATGTATGTGCAAAACATTCCACCGTTAACAGCTTACATGTTTGGTGTTGGTTTGTTTTTGTTGTTGCCTGAAATTCTATCAATGATATTTTAATAAAAATAATTACTCCTATGATGATTATATCAAATCTTTGCTGTAATGTTTGATTAAGAATATCTTGATTATCTCAATTGTTTCTGAATCCTTTTCAAATGTTATGATCAAGATTCTATCTGCTGCAGTTTCCTTTTTATCAAAATTTCATATATTTTTTTGATTTGGGAAAATTTTGGTCACTATCAAACATCCAAAAACCAAACGGACAGCTTGATGGAACCAGAGACTTTCTTGGAATAACAGACAAATCAAAGATATCATGTTGTCAAGTAATTGTACCAATTACAATTGATGTCAAGCTTGCAATAGCATCAGCGTCAAACATTATTGGTTTGTCCTCAAAGAATCCATATCAGAACACAATACGTTCCTTCGAGATTTGGTGGAACGGAACAAAAAAACAGCTCATGATTGTTCTTGTATCTCATAGTCCAGAAGACCTGAAATATTTCAAGACAGCATTTTCACAAATGTATCCTAATGCCACATATTCAAACCTGAAAATAATCACGCCTGAATGGTATTCTGTATCAAAAGATTACAAGATATTTGACGTGTCAACTCATCACGGACACTATAGTACCTTGTTTGACAAGTCAAATGCACATGGTACCATCACCAGAGTGGCAAACACGATACAGCTTGCAGAATATGCATGGATTCAATTTGTCTTTGCACCATACAACTTTACCCCATATCTAAAGTCTCACCACAACCAGCTAAACCGCAGGATAAAATTTGTCACAAGCAAAAAATTCCGGAACTGGATTGATGAAATCAAAGAAACAAAACCTTATGAGAATCCAGAAAACGGAATGGACTTTTACAATCACTACAAGATAATGCAGTCAGATACATCTCAAAAGATGCAAAAATCGCATGTCATCATGAGCATCAGGGGATTATTGTCTTCGGATAATGAAAACATGGAATCAATTCCATTTGATGAGATAAAGTCAAACTATGAGCATCTGACATCTTACACATACAATCAAGGCAAGTTCTACAACAAAAATCCAAAAAGAGCAGGATCACCAATCACAATATCTGGAATCAAGAAAAACTTTGAGCGACAGTCACTCTTTGAGCTAAGGCTGATACCTGCTGCAAAAAAACCATTTGAAAATGCAATAAACAATTACTTTAACTCATCAAAACTGACAGGAGACTACAAGACAAGAAAGCCGCTGCCATTTCTTGTGCTAAACAATGACGAGATGTCTTTGTTTGTGCATCTGCCTGATGCAGTGACCACAAAAAACTTGCAGACATCAAGAAATGTCTCATTGCCATCAAAGTTGACATCAAAGAAAGGATTCAATCTTGGATATTCTGAGGAATCAAAATCATTCAGGCAGTATGGCAAAATGGTAAAATCAACTGATGAGCAGTGCTCAGTGATATCTCCTCTTGATTTCTCAAGACATGGATACATTGTGGGGGGAACGGGTTCTGGAAAAACCACGCTGCTCAGGATAATTGCAAAACATCTTGAGGCATCAAATCTTAATGGTTCATTTCCAAACGCATTCATTTACCTGGATCCAAAAGGAGATGACTCGCTAAAGTTCATCCAGCAATGCGATAAACAGTCAATCCAAAATAATGATGTTCATTTTCTTGATCCTATTGAGACTGATTTTTCAATTAACCCATTGGAACTGCCAAAATATAGTCCAGCCAAAAGAAAGGAGACAGTATCGCGATATGTTGGTTATTTCATGGAGATCCTAAAGGAATGGTATAACCAACAACAAAGCTTTGTACAGATGGAAAGAATATTTCGTGTGTTGTTGTTTTACATGTATCAAAACAATGACGCGCCAACCTTTTTGGACATGTATGATATTATCATCAACATTCAAGAAGAACAAGAAAAATTCTTGCAAATAATGTTCAAGGCTTTGGGAATGCCAGAGTCTGAGGCAATGAAGCAAGCATTGACATCTATTGCAACATTGCGTCCTGAATCATTTGTGCCATTACTAAACCGAGTAGAACAATTTGCAACAGATCCAATACTAAAAAAAGTATTTTGTGTCAGACATGGAACTGTAAAGTTTGAAGACCTGATTGAGTCAAGACAGCATACCATAGTTAGAATATCATCACTGCACTTGGCACATCACATTCAACCTTTGGCAATTCAGGCGTTTGTCATAAAGTTGTGGTTTACCATACAGGAGAGAGCATCACTAACAGCAGAGCAAGACAGAAATCATGTCATACTAGCTTTAGATGAATTCCAGATAGTATCAGACTTGCAGGTACTGCCAATGATACTCTCACAAGCTAGATCATATAGGTTAGGATTACTATTGGCACACCAAACAACTGCTCAAATCACTGACAAATTACTAGAAGAAATTACTGGAAACTGCGGGACACAGTTAGCAGGAAGAATCTCAGGCAAGGATGCATCTAAGCTTGCAAGCATATGGGATCCTAGATTCTCAAAGGAGATTCAGCAACAATTAGCCTCCCAGGAGGATTTTCACTGGACAATCAAGATGAGAGCAGCTTCAGGTGAGGAACAACCAACTCCACTCCAGTTCTGGCTTCATCATCCGCCAAAACTCAATGAAGACGAGCAATTCTTGAGGAATTTCATCTCAGAGCAAAAGAGACTTTATGGAAATGGGAAAATGGAAAGCTCCTTTGATTTGGACGATGGTGATAATTCCTCCATATTGCAGCAAAAGCAGATAGAGCAGAACAGATGGATGAGATACATCACTGTCCCATTACCTGAAAAAGAGCAATGGCAAATCATGGTGGCTCTACACAAAAACAGTCCACTTCAGCTAACAGAGATCACAGAGAAAATAAAGGCTGAAACTCGTGATGATGTAGTATCCATCCTAAAGAAGATGATAAAAGATAAAATTATAGAAAAAGACGATTCAACTAGAAACATCAAGTATTTTCTGTCAAAAAAAACAATTGAGGATTATTTTACGTTTGATCCAAAAATAATTGGGACAGCTGATGACATCCCAAGGATTACACAAAAAGTCATTCAAAATTACCTGGACAAGGAAGTGTTCATAACACTAGCATCACAAGACATTGAGAAAGACAAGTATCGCTCTGATCTTGTAGGGTATCATTTTGATGAGGAAAAGTCAATTAGCATAGAGATAGAGTCAGCCAGTGAATTGGCAAGCCATCCAGAACATGCACGACTAAACATGGAAAAATGGAGGGCCATGGGGTTTGACATGTGCCATTCCTGGTCTGAATCAAAAAGATTACTTGAAGTTTATGATTCCCAGGTAACCGACAAGGAACATGTCAGGGCGTTTCTAATTTAAAACACTTCATCCAATGGATTGTAACTATTAGTATCTACTTGGTTTTCCTGTGTAATGTTTTTTGATTCTGATTGTTTTTTCCTTGATGTTATTTCTGGATTAATTTTCTGAATCTTTTCAATTTCATTTTTGGATAGTCTATGATTTATCTTTCGTACACCAAATGTCGTGTCATCGACTAATTCAACATACAGAAAGCTGTCTGAATCCATATTCATCTTTTTGACAATTTCAGATGGAATACTAAAACACAAAGAACCGCTACCCTCTTTCCATACATTTCTAATAAAACGATATGATGTCCACATGTCAAGGCATGTTTCTTCTGCATTTAACATCCTGACTGTCAGGATAATCAGGACTGTCCTGACCATCCGGACTGTGTTTTCAATAATTTGATGTGATTTTAGGGCTAATCAGGCACAAAAATCTGGAAATTGCGCTAAACTACTCAAAAACCAAAAAGTTCGCAATTATACTATAAGCTGATAATTTTATCGTGAAATGGTTTTCTGTTTTCTTAATTTGTAATGTAAAATCTCATTTGATTCAAAAAATTGATTTTCTCTTCTGGAGAAATGTGGATTTAATAAAACAAATTAATGTAATTTTATGACCGAGGTCTTTACCGTCTTGATACCATATGGAATTGGTTTTACAGTGGCATGGTTCCTTCAGAGGCATTACTATACCAAAAAACAAAAGAAGAAGAAAAGAAATATTGTTGTTAGTTTCTGAACTTTCCTTCCCTGTGTGGTTTACATTCAGCTAACAATACTCCACCAATCTCATCTATACAACAACCGCATTGAAGTTCCATGGAATGAGATTATCCTATAATCGATTAAACAATTTGTATATGTTTTATGTTGACATTTGATAGATATGTAATCTACATGGATATCGTAATTTGACAAAAATTCTTGAGAGAATTCATCAAAGTCCACAGTCCTAACGGATGATTCTTGATTCACTACGAGAATCAAGTAAAGATTTAGCCCTTTTGTATCTTCAAATTAGAAAAACTTTGGATAATTTTATGTAGATTCAACATGTTTTGATCATTTATGGTTATCCAATGTATAATTTGTAAAAAGCCAATAGATGATGATGAACCTTTTCTTTGTCCTAATTGTGGTCGATTACCCATTCCATTAGATCCGCTTACACTAATTGAAGAAATGATTCTATTATCTAAAAAATTAAACATTAAAATGAATTCATTAATTCAGTTTTACAAAGATTCTAAAATTCCTCAGAACGATGAAAAGTATCAATCAATATCAAACCTAAGCTTGGATGTAATTGTTTTAATTTATCAATTAAGAAAAATTCTATTTTTAGGTAACAATCTTCAAGTAGAAATTTCTGAGAACCTTGGAGACATTGATACTTTTTTCTATAAACGACCAGATGAAATATTCACTAAACTTGATCTGAATCTAAAAAGGAATTTTCTAACCGATTTTTTGTTTCATATTCAAGGTTTTTTAAAAGCAGTAAATCAAGGATTGAGAGAAAAACATAATGATCATGGATACGTGAGCTTGGTGGAAAACATCCTTAAAGATTTGGATATAGGTGATAAAGACTCAGAGAAACTTTAGGATATACCGAAAGATACGAATCAAATAACAGACACAAAAAGAATATGCATTCCCTTGGCATATTGTGCAACACAATTAGCAGAAGTGCATGGGGAAGAATTTGTACATGGTTTTATTGGTCATAATGGATATCTTGGCCAATACATACAAAATAAGGAAAAACTAGGTGAAAAATACCATAAGGATTCTTTTTAAAAAATTTCTTTATACTGTAAGTACGTTAACAGAAAGTTACGGTCTATGCTCTTTTTCACTTTTTGGTCTTGTTTTAACTTCAACTAGCACTTTTTGATCAAAAATATTACATTTACCTTTTTCTGCCTTAATATTTGCCCAATTCGTTAAAGGTGACACATTGATTTTCCCATATATGGTACGAAGTTGCGTATGTAGTGATATTGCTCTCGCATGAGCAATTCTCTGGTTAATTTCCAATTGCCTGGTTTTATCCTTAACACAATCACTTGCATATCCTTCTACCACAATATTATACCCCTGCTTTTTTTCTTTCTCATGCGGTGGAGGTGCTGGAATATAGGATCTAATCCCTTGAATCACTTCATTAGGAGTATAACTATTCTTTCTTTTGACTACAGAAGTACTACCCGTTTTATAGAGAACTGGCCCAAATCTGTTGTAGTCTGAAACTTTTTGTGGAGGCGGAGGTAGAGGTTTTATTTTTTTTGCCTTTATATTAAAAGCAAGTGGTAGTTTTGAATCTTGTCCTTTACCATGACCGGGAGTCCCTGTCGTTGTACTACCTGAAACACCTACATTTTTGTATCCTACATTGCGTGTATAGGTACGGGTAGTTCCAGGCATTGATAACTGTTCTTTAAGTCCTAAACGTAACATAGGGCTAGTTGAATCATCTATTATCTCAAGGGACAAATTCCATGGAAATTCTCTTGGTATCTCATCATTGACTGTGATTCGACCTTTGTGAATTTTTGTTTTACCTTCATTATTTATCTTAAAGGGCCATCGTATGTGAAAATACTTCGTTGCATTAATGGTGGACAGCATATCAAGCTTAATATTCGCTATACCGCTGCTCACTTTTTTGTAAGCTTTTGTATCAGACGTGATATATCCTTTAGCAACTAAATATCCGGATATATTCCGTTCTACATTGTTAAAATTTAATACCCAATTTGTTTTATCATACTGTGGCCATCTGATTCTACGTTTTCCTAAGTCAAGATGTGAACGTAGAAAATAAAACCATGTTCCTCCACCATAATTGCCCCAATTAACTTTTACAGACTCATATGCATATCTTTGTAAAACTAAAGATCTAATTTTTCTCTTTATTTTGTTTTTATTATTTTTTATTCCGTTCTTAGTATTAGGTATTGTATTATTTTCTACATGTTCTAATGTTTTCTTGTTTTGCTGAATAACATGCGTCAGCTCATGAGCCATCAAGTGTTTATTTGATGTAGATTCATTTTTTCCTAGAAAGATATCACTACTAGTAGTAAATGCTCTGGCATTAACTGCACCAGCTAACTCATTTGATTTTGAATCATCATGGATTCTTACATCAGAAAAGTCATGATTGAATCTTGATTCCATAAATGATTTAGTGGAAGAATCCAGTGGTCGTCCTCCACTGGTATTGTTGATTTGAGGGGTAATTTCATCTGGTGCTTCTAAATTGTTATTGCTAGAAACAAACTGTCTACTAATTTCTAGTTCTTCTTCCTGTTTCATTTGACATGAAGAACATTTTCTGTGAATTGTATCCGCATCGTTATTATCAGAAACACTAATCTCCTCATTAGACATTCTCATGATTTGGTTAGCTACTCTGTCAGCTTCCTGCTCGTACTGGTCATTTGGTTGACTTATTTTGAGTTTAGCTTGGATGGTATCATCTTTTACTAGTCTTTGAATCTCTTGATTTCCTAGGGTTTGTTGTAGGTGTGCTATTTTATTATGATTTTTGGCGGGTTTAGATGATTTTGTATGTGACTTGGTATTGTGTGATGTTGAATTCTGGTTAGATAATTGTCTATGAAGAACTAAACTCACAGAAATTATTGATATTTGAAACTAATTAAGGATTTATTGTCTAAATCCACAACTGGAACAAAACTTTGATTTGGCAGAAATCTCTACATTACAATTTCTACAATTTTTTTGTTGTATTGTAACTATTTCACTCATCATGTTTGGGACTTTATCATCACTTACAAGTTCACTTATTCCTGTAACCACATTTCTTATAATGTCATCAGAAATGTTAAAAATTGGAAAAATCACATTGCCTGATTTGTTTTTACATTTTAGCTGAACCATCAAGTCGTCTTGGTTAAATCCTTTTTTCTGTGAAATGATGTTTGCTTCCAAATTGTTATTTGATAGCATAATTCTCTAATTACTTTCAAAGAAATCCATCTTAAATCAAAATCATTCATATCATTCCATGAAGATAAAATGTTCACACTGTTCCAAAATAACTGACGTTACACTCAACAGTTTAATTTTTGAGAATGAAGACGAGGAATCCTTTGCAACATATCTTAGTCTAGAGATGTCAAAGGCCAATGTCTCTGAGGAACGAGAGAGAAAACAATGAATGTAAAATGTCCTTCTTGTAACCACAAATTTCCCGTTACAGAAGATGATGTTTTGCTGGATTATGATACTAATTACGATGATTCTGAAATCTATGTTTGGGAAAATCTTCCTTTGCTGAAATCAACATTTCATATAGTTCCTGAGAATCCAAAAGGAAACAAATGACAAATTTTATGATGTCATTCTTTACCTTTTAAAAAAAACAATCATCTCATTTTATGAAATCCAGAATTTTTTTCCTAACGATGTTGTTCATTTCAGGAACATTTGTGGTTCCATTAAACACCAACAATTCGTACGGTGATGAAATACTGCTGTTTACTATTCACCAAGTTGCAGGAAGCGGAGATGTCAATACTGACACTCTGAGAAAAGAGAGATGCTTTGTTCATGTAAAAATTGATGTTTATTCTGCACATCACGGTCCATTTCACAGGAATAATCCAGACAAGACGTTCTACCCTGGTGATGCATTTGACTATACCACCACAACTTGGAAGGATGGATGTGGTGTATTTTGGCAGCCATGTCCTATACAGTCAACTCCAAACAACACTGTTCCAAACGGTCCTGACTGCATCAAGGGAGTTACATATGGCAGCACGTCAGATTCCGGGACGGGAGTGATAACACCTGACTATACTGCAGGCTCTGTGTCCTTGTCAAAAAAGGCAATAGCGGAGCAGTATGTATGTCATAAAACCGATTCCGGGTGGAGCTGCAGCTGGAATACCGTATCTGCAAGCGCAACGCAGGCAGTGCCAATGAGGCTTCCAAACATGACAGTAGACATGTGGACAGTTGGAGAAGAGTTTATCGAAAGTGCAGGATACCAATCTAGAAATCTTGATGAATCCTATTACGTATGGGACGCAATCAACGTGGTTCACAATTCGATATACCTGTTCAAAAATGACAGGGTCGGAACCATCTTTGTCGAATATGAAAAGATTCATGATCCTCTAGTGTTGGAAGACGAGTTCTTTTGTAATGCGGCATTTTGTGTCAACACGATGGAGGTATCAGGATTTCTTCCATGGACTGAAACATTTGATTACGGTGGCGGTAACACCGTGTTTAATGCGACTTCACTTGATGACATTGGAGAGCATGAGATAAAGTATATTGCAAGATTGTACAACATTATTCCACAGATTGACGAGTTTACCAATACAATTGATGAGCTGGTAGTGGAGTATGAGCCAATCTATGAAAGTTACGTGTATCCTGTTCTGCGAGATGACGGAAAGGTTGCCTTTGATGACAGGGTAGGATATGCATTGCATTACTTTGGAAACGAAAGCACTGATGCAAACTCTGATGACACCATTGGCATCCATGAGGACAGACGTTCCAAGATTAACGATTACTTCTATTCCACTTGGGGTGCAGACCCATGGGAGTTTGACTTTATTGACGGAACCACTCCAATTGCAACAGATTACTCTGATGATATCCAGTTAACATGGGATGATGCAGATCATGTCGGAATAATAACAAATGAGATTCCTGTTGGAAAGTCAGTAGAGATAGAAGACGAGTTGATACCAACCGAATTTCCTGGAATCATTCCCTATGAGGTTGGAGAACACGGCACTGCCAATTTTTTGAAGGCAGGATACGGCAAGGTAAAGTTCAGCTATGACGGTTTGCTGGATGTTGTATTGGATCCGGTGCTAAAGATTCCAAGATACGAGAATGCAACGGTGTACAACACTTTGGAATCTACATATTTTGCAGGACATGAAATATCTTTTCTTACATTTGATGAGTACATGTATCCAGAATCATTCTTCCATAATACAGTAAACGTGTTGGCAGTTGATTCAGACGGCATGCAGGATGATTCGATAAACCTTTCGATAACCATAACACCAAGAGAGGAGATTGCCGGCACTTCATACCTTGACCAGTATGTGCATGACAAAGTAATCTATGACACTGATGATGACGGGTTTGCGCAAATAATAACAGGACTTGACATGGAGGGAAACAACATTGTGGTAGTAAATGGCCATGACATCTATCCTCTTGATAATCTCACAATAGAAGGGACCGGAAGCATATCCCTTGAAAAGACCAGGCGTGTGTTGTCATCATTTACCCAGTATGACACTACAGTTGATCAAGTCTTTGATCCAAATGAGGTGACTGACATTTCAAACAAGTATCTGCTGGATACCAAAGACGGCATACTGCCGATTCCGTTGACTACGGGACTTGATGCCTTGTCGCCATTTACAATATCAATTACTGCTGATAATGGTTCCATAGAAACCACAAACGAGTTTGATCACATTTGGTATGACTTTTCAATTGATTACTTTTATCAGCTAAACATGGATGACTCCAATTTGCTAAACATTCAACGGGATCCTGGAAACATGAAGGTGCTAAAATATTTCTATGATGAGAACTTTGGTGTACTGGAATCACTATTCATTAATGGTGTACCCTATGAGAAACTGCCTGAATGCTTTGGAGTAAAGTCAAGCGGTGCATGTTACATTTCAGTGCCACAGGAACAACAGCTAGCAGAACTGGTAATTATCGGGGTCAACATGTGGGGAGGGGAATCAACAGTAGTACTTCCAAAGATAACTCCTGAGCAGCTAAACCCCGTATCTCCTAACCTGATTAACTCAATATTCAATTTGACATTGTTTGACTTTGTGTCGGTTCTTTTGGCATTGATGATTGTAACGTATATTTTGTATAGAACAGTCAGATGGTATTTCAGAACAGTACACCAGTAGAATGTTTTTTGTTCTTTTATAGAAATTATCTTTAGTTATTTGTGGCAAAACCCATCAGATTACAGCACAGGACATATCTTGGTGCAGACCACACTACAAAATACATTCAGCACAGAATCAACATTCCTGATGAAATTATCAAAAAACTGGATTGGAGTCAAGAAGACCAAATTGTTTTGAACATAAATAACAGAAAGAAAGTTCTAACATTGGAACTTAAGACCGACAACATTTGATGATAATATTTGGAGAATGATTACAGCAATTGTTGTTTCGATGACAGCTCCAACAATGACCAATTTACTGCAATGGTATTTAGAACATTCTATGAACTTGTACGACTTTGTTATATCTGAAACTGTCAATTGACAGATATCGTTGCAAGACACAACAACAACAAAGGCTAGCTCTGCATCATACTACTACAAGTGTTACAGGTGTAACATCATTCTTCACACACAGGCAATTGCATTTTTGCATGACAAAACAACAAATCATTTCGGTGTCAAGATAAAAACAGCAACATAAGCAAAAATAATTTCTATCTTTTTGCCTTTTATGCAAACCAAACATGATTTTCTGTGAAATACCTGATTGTATTTGCAATGATAGTTGGCTTGATGGTTATTCCAAATTCTTATGCGTTGACTTTACCTCATCCAGGTGCAGACTATAACGAGCAAGTCTCATGGCAGCAAGGACACATGTGGCATCTTGGAAAGAATCTCTCAGTTGGAGATTCCTACACATACAAGATTTGTGATCCTGATGCAATACAGACTTCTGCTGCAAACTATCACTATTTTACTCAAGGAAACGAGAACCACAACTCCAGTGTCTGTTATGTGATAAAGATGGACTTTGTAAATCTGCTAAACTCTGATGAAAACCAGATTGATAGTGATGTCTGGGTGGTACAGGCTGCAATTAGTGATGCTGCAACAAACAGAGATGGCATTAGATATTCTGTGTTTCATGTTGATGCACAAACATTTGAGGTAAGATCAGCAGATACCATCCATCCTGACACGATAAAATACACTGATTCGCTGCAAAAAACCCTATTTTTACTTTTCAAGTATACTGCACCTGAACCACAACTATTGCAAACTGGAACAGAATGGGGAGAGGTAACTGAGACACTACATGAAAGAGGAGTAAACCCACACATGACGGTACTTGACAATAATCAGGAATACTCTATAACTCAAAACAGTATACGTATGATGATTGATAAGCAGAACGTTCCAGTTAAAATAAACATCACAGACGCATTCAAGGTAGGATATGAGATTGACATTTTTGATCCTTTCATTATATCTGATGACAAGAAGAAGAAGAAGATGGCAGAAGAAGAAGATAACAATGTAACAAATTATTTTTTAATATCCTCTGATTTACCATTTCCATTATCTGCAGTATCTTACAGTCCAGTGCATATAGTACAGCCACAAAAGCAATTCGAGTTTGAGCTAGTGGCATTTCTTGCAAACAATAAGAATGTCAACATTGGAATGAAACCTGTTTTTGAGGAATCAGAAGAAATTAGAGTTCATGACTTGCCGACAGAGACTGGTACAATTGCATTAACATTTTTAGATGATGATGAGATTGTTGATGACGTAGTTACAACTGATGATGATGTAGTTGTAGATGATGATGAGATTGTTGATGACGTAGTTACAACTGATGATGATGTAGTTGTAGATGATGACGTAGTTACAACTGATGATGCGAACTATTCCAAGATTGCAGGACTCGTAGTGTTGTTGGTTGTAATGATTGCAGTTTTTGTAGTCTTTAAGAAATTCAAGGAATCTGGATTCAAAAAGACACTAAAGAAAAAACAGCAACAGCACACAGTAAAAGAAATTGTTTCATTTGATGATAAACTACACATTGACATCACGACTCTGACTGATGAAAACTAGGCTTTGAACAATTCTCCCTTTTATACAAATGACATATGATATCTCAGATGAGCACCAGAAACATTGATTTGGTAACATTTGAAAATGACTCTGTACTCAATCAAAAGTCAATTTCACTTCCCATTGGCAAGGTCTCAATAAGACAGACTGCCATACTGTTCTCAGGAATACTGATGACATTTCTTGTCTTTATGACCACTGATAACCTGATAATGTCTGGTTTGATATTTGCAGTATTTTTGGGACTGGGATTGATTGGATCCAGAGTAATGGCTGCAGACCAGATGATAAAGAGCCATCTGATGCTTTTGGCAAGGGGAACCTCACTTGATGTCAAGCATGAATACATGGAAAAGAAAAAGAAAACACAACAACAGCAACCGCCTGACAATAATGCAATACAAAATTCAAAACAAGAAGAAGAATCACAAAAAAACAATAATGGTTTAGTAAACAAGGCTCTCTCAGAGATACAGTCATTATTATTATTCAAGAAAAAAGATACCCAACAAAAAGAACAATCTGAAAATGGCAGACTGCAAGAAAACGATACACAAAACCCTTCAGAAGGCAAAAGATTCTCAGGTGAAATAGAACTCACTGATCAAAACATTCTCAATGTCTCACTTTACAAAAAAACAAAACAAAACCAAAATGATGATGATGAGAGCAACAACCCTGTAAAAAAGATGATTATAGGTCTCTCAAAAAAACAGACTTTTACTGAACTACCAAAAGAAAATCTCACAGAACATGTCATCATAACACTTGACGGAAAGAAACTAGAGCAATCCCAATATGCAATAAAATCCGATGATATAATTTCACTTGTCTTGGAGAAAAGATCTGATGAAATTTATCAAGTCACTGCAACTGCAGATAATGACAACGACCAAGTAGTAGCAATTTAAGAGTTGAACACCATCTTTTCTCCTTTTAAACAAACCAGAATAACTATTCAATGATTAGAAAAAAGGACGGTGAGCTGAAGGAAGGCGAATCCATTGGAGGCTTTTTCATAAAGCTGGTGGTGGCCCTGGTAGCAGTAAT
>Ga0224508_10002930_pt1 | contig 14297 bp, 16 predicted proteins | sample SF_Jan12_sed_USG_4_FD_170157 | JGI IMG/M metagenome (GOLD analysis project Ga0224508, IMG submission 170157) | Sediment microbial communities from San Francisco Bay, California, United States - SF_Jan12_sed_USGS_21 | ecosystem: Environmental > Aquatic > Marine > Sediment | place: USA... | reverse complement strand
CAGATGGACCTGCGTTCAAGTCACTATCTTCAGTAAGTATTACATCTAAAAATATGACAGTTTCATTTAATGATGAAATATATGAATATGTTAATGCCCTTGAACCTGGAACAGAGCTGATTGTGGACTCTGCTCCTCCAGAAATGGTTTGTCCTGAACCTCTAACCTTGGAGGCAGATGTTGTGGAAGGAATTCACTATGACAAATCCAGTAAAAACAATACAGATTCTATAGATGAGTTTGTAGCGTTTGTAAGTTCTAATTCTAAGGATTCAGACAATGGAAATCCAAATAGAGGTTCCGATTTATATTTTGACAATAATCTTCCAACAATCTTGGAAGTGGGAGATACACTGGTATCTTTCAATGCAACTGACGGGATTGGAAATATGGCTTCATGCTCCCAAATTATCATGGTAAAGGATACTATTGCCCCAGAAGTTGTATTGCCGATTGGAGAAATTGCCTTCAATACTACTGCACATGATGATGTCTTTGTGTATAATTTCAAAGAAGAAATTTTAAACCAAGCTACAATATTTGATAGGCATGTGAATTGGACTGACAATACGCCAGGAGAAAAAGCAATCGTATATGATAATGCATCAAAAAGAAGACCTATCTGTTTACCTCATCCTGGAACCGAATTCACTGTAAATGCAATTCCTGTAGGATGTGAAGGTCTAGATAAATTCCTCAATACGGGATTTTCGCATTTTAATATGACTGTGACAGCAAACTCTGTTGTTACCATAGAGGAAACAATAGCTTCGGGATTGACAAGCGGAGATATTATAACAATTCGATTCAGTCATGAGACCAACAAGCCGCCTGCTCAGACCAAAGATGAAATTGACTCATTAATTGATATTGACGGGAAATCTTTAGGTGCAAGTTATAGCGGATATTACCAAAATCCTTCCACTCTTGTAATCACTATAGATGATCCTCTAGGAAATGATTTGACATTTGATGGCAGTACAATATTTGATATTAAAGATGGGGCGCCTCTTCACAGCTCCTCAGGAATCTTGAATAGCTCTTCTAACCCAGTTCCTCTAATTGGAAGCTTTGAGAAATCTCGAAGTCCATTTATTACAGATTTCATTGCAAATGACCCTCAAATGGACGATATTGGAAGTGCAGAAAACGAGGAGGAACAAATGGTAAACATGGAATATTCTCCTGGTGATGTGCTTACAATAAGATTTTCTGACCCCACCAACAGAGCAGGGTATGGAAATGAAATACTTGATAAGGTCCAAATTGATAATTTGTTTGAATTCTCACCACACGAACCAGGTGATGACTATGTGGGTTCATGGATAAATGATAGAACATTTATGTTAACAATAAAAGAAAGAAACACTTACACCAGTAATTTCCCACTAGTAGGGACAACTACTGTTAAAGTGATTGCTCTAAATCTTAAAAATATTGACAAAAACTCTGAACCATCTAATTCTGAATCATGGCATTTACAGGGAAGCTTTGGAAGATTTACAACACTAAAAAATGTAAAACCAGGATTTGCTTTAGCTACTACTCAACCATCTGGAATTGTAACTGAAATTATCTTCCCTGATGGGGGACCATTATCTTCATTGTCACAAATTGATGGTGCAATAGATGTTGATGTAAGTTCTAAATTATCCTCCATAGTAGGAAACACTCTTGATATAAAATCCTCTGATACTTGTGAAGATGGATGTGAGTTGCAGTTTACTTTTACTGAATCAGACCTTCAGGGAACTGAAAGTGGTCGAATTGTAATAGTCCATAACGATGATGAAGATAGGAAAATTGAAGGTGATGAAATTCTAGAAACAAAAATTGAAAAAATAGGTCCAGATACATTTACTGCGATGGCAAAAATATTTTCTCTATCCATTGTGGCTTTGGCAAAATTGAGTGGAGGAGGGGGAGGAAGCGGTGACTCGGCTCCTCCTGACATTCAAGACTTTGAATTTTCTGGAAGCTCAGGAGGGTCTGGTGGATTCTCAGCAAGTGAAATTGGATTCAATAATAATTTAGATCCAATTATTGCAAAAACAGGAAAACCATTCACAATTACTTTAACAATATATGAAAACTCAGGTTTACAGGCCTTCCAACATATTTCACTATACATGAATCTTAGAGGATTAGATGACCAAATACATGAAAGTGACACATACATTAGATGGGATAAGGGATTCCCAGTATCTGTAAGGGATCCACATGGATACTTTGCAGATGCTGAAATTGAGATCTTTGAGGTAGGTGATAAAATCCAGGCTGTCTTTGAATTCAATTTTGCATTACCAATGGAGACATCCGATGTTATTATTAGAACGTGGGATAATAAGAGAAATTCCTGGGATTCAAACTTCCCAGGATTACTTTCTGTAACTGGAAATCCATTTTATAGAGGACCACTTGAAACAATTGACTTGGGAGATATTCTTGGAAGAGAAGCTGCATCTTCCCTAGGTGCTGGTAATGTTACCTCCGCTTTTCCAGAAGATTTCCAAGAAAACTGGAGTGCATTTTCAACGGGAACTGTAACTGATTCTGAGCTTTTGGCACAACTAGGATTAGAAGGTGACTATATTCCAGACTGGTTCAAAGAGACTGCTGCAAAATGGTTTATGGAGGAGAGAATTTCAGAGCAAGAGTTTGTAGACGCGCTAAAATACATGGCAAGTAAGAACATCCTTTTTGCAATCTAGCAACCTATTTTTTCCTGTTACTGCAAATTGAAAAGCTCGTTAACATCTAGGCACAAAATTAAGGCCAGTGTCTAACTTATTTAGCTAGTCTTCCTCCCAGGGCCATCTTTTTGTGTTTTCTAAAATATTTTATTCTAAAATTGCTTCTCATAAAACATTCTCTTGTAATTTTACATTCAACACAGTGATGATTTCTACGTGAGTCTTTTATACAAAGTAAAGAAAAAAAATTGAACAATTTGAAAAATGATTCATGGGAAGTAATAATTGATTATCTTGGGTGATTTTAGATGAAGACTAACGATCAAATCTATTATGATGAAGAATCAACTCCAAGAGAGTTGGAATTCCTTTTAGGAGATCCCTCAAACATACTTTCTAGATTTGGACTTTCTCCAAATCAATCAAAAGTTTTTCTTTACCTTAGCAAATGGGGACCTAAACACGCAGCACATTTATCAAAAAAATTGGATATTCCCAGAACAGAGGTTTATCACTTGGTTAAAATATTACAAAGAAAAGGATGTATTTCTTCAATAAATGAAAAACCAATGAAATACAGCGTAGTGTGTATTGAAAACTTTTTAGAAAAAATGATTATCTTTGAAAAAAACAAGATTAAAAAAAAAGAAGAGACACTTTTTGCAATCAAGAATTTAAATTTGGCAAATAATATTGTTGCTAGCCGTCAATGAATATATCGAAAATCTTCATTTTTGAATATACTAATCCTCTAATATAGAATGTTTATCTACTAAAAAGAGGATTTAGGTTATGCAAACATACATCCTGCTTAATTGTAATACTGGAAGTGAAATTGGATTGATTTCGGAATTAAAAAAATTTCCTGAAGTGTCGGAAATTAATGGAATTTGGGGCAAATATGATATTTTCCTCAAAGTTTGCAGTGATGATCCAGATGGCATAGACAAATTTGTTTCAAAACTTCGTAATCATAAAGAAATCAGTAATACCTATACCATGCCTGTATTATATGGTCAAGGTGGCAGTATTGATGAATTGGAATCAGGAAGAAAATGAAATTTTGTTTATTTTTAAGATTATAATTTAAATAATTGTGATTTCTTATTTTCCAAAACTCTTAAGTCTCAATTTATTAAAAATTTTTTAATGACTGGACAATTTGAGGATAAGATAAACGAATCAGGCCTATCTATTGCTGAATTAATCCAATATTTTAGAGAAAAGTGCAAGGTTTGTGGTCATCATAGAATTATGCATGATTATCTTGGAAAATGTGAAGGTGTAATGAATAAACCATGCAATTCTGGTTGTGATGAATTCCTTGCAGAATAGGCCTTAGAAAATTTCTTGGAATAGGTTCTGATAAGATTAAACCTCTCTAAATAATGTTATTTTGCTTTTTGAGCTAAGGCAAACTGCGGTTGTAATTATTATCCCCAGCAAAATTATTGACATCTCTCCAAATTCAGGCACCACTGTAAACATTATAATTTCTCCTTTTGGACCTATCAACTCTTCTTGATTTTCAGATATTCCAATACCATTTATTATGATAAATATTGATACTGGGTCTTCAGAATTCAATGGACGCGTAAGCAGGGTGGTTAATCCGTTTTCAGAATAAATATCGGAGTTTTCTAAAATCTGCTGATCCAGTTGAGTGATTTTGATTCCATAATTTACATTTGATATTAGCCGGCTATTTTTATCAAAGAATGATAAATTGATTTCCAAGGATTCATTTATTCGAGGTGAACTTGAGATTATCTGAACAATCATATCGCCATTTTCTGTTATGCCCTGAAGCAAGGTCTGATCTTTGTTCCCTGCAGGTGTGGTATCTATGATGCCCGTTGTAGATTCTTCGTGGCTCTCCAAAATTTCTAGCTGAGAGTAGTGTTTACTTCTTTCGATTAATTTTTCTACTCTATCTGGGCCATCGTAAATCCAATAAAAATCCTGATAAAGACTGGCACAAACTCTAGATTCTAAAGAATGTTTGTGATGCTCAAAAAACTTGTCTCCTAATATTTCATATAATGGAAGATTTTCCTGACACCATTCTATTCCATTTTCAGTAAAATATCCATTTAAAAAAAATGGATTTGCATATATATTTTGAGTAGTGAAAATTAAACCCAGTACCAAAATGACTAGTAGAAATACCCCAAAAATTTTGATCAACACACCATCAACTTTGAATTATGATTAATATTTTGCTACTATGTTTTCTTAGAAAATAATTCAGAAAAATCCACTTATCTAAGAAGCCTTTTTGTTTGCAACAATGCCGGCTTTTCCAATTGAACTTATTTTATCTTGTAAATATACATTATAACATAATAAAGAACAAAATTCATCTCTTTGATCTTCCATTTCTCGACCTCATTTTTTACATCGTACCATATTTTATCAGATTTTTGCCATATTATTGATTTAATTAGATTTTCTACCATGATGATTTCAACTATAGTTCTTAGAATTTTCAAAATTTGCTTTCCTTTACCTTTTAGAAACTTGATTTTAATGGTTTCATACTTTGGTAATTTACTAACAGATTCTTTTCATTATGATCCTATTTTCTCCACAATTTCGCTAAATTTCCACGGACCACATTGATTTTTGCCATTATCCGTTCTAAATAATCCCTTTTCATTTAATCGGTTAATAATGTAAGCAGAAAATGGTAATGCTCCAGTTGCACCTGGTGAATTATAGTTTAAGATGTGAAAAGACATAGAGTCATCAATCAAAACCACATCTGGCACAAATTTTCCCTTTTCATCTATTACTGAAGATCTTATTCCAGCAGTACCTTTTTGGGTAATTTTACCTGCATCAATTTTTGGAAGAAAAGTTTTCACTCTATCTATCATTGCAGATTTTGACATTGATGATTGAATTTCATTCATTGCTAGTTCTTGGAATTGCTTATCAAATATTGCTTTTCTTGCTCCAGATCCAAGCATTTCTAACATTTTAGGAATAAACTCTTTGAGATTTTCTGATCTTTTGTATCCGTATGGACTAAACACTGGAACTGCATTTGGTCCAATCTCACAAGTTCCATCAACTCTGATTATCCAATGAGGATCCAAAAAGGGATAATCTGGAAACTCTGGTACAGAATAAACACTCGTTTTGGTTAAGTTGTGATATTCTTCTGGAGCTTTCCAATATTCTCCTCTAAAGTGAACGTCCGTAAGATTTTTGGCAATGCCTATGCCATGTGCAATATCTATTGATTCTCCTCCGGCTGCATTTATAATAAAACTCGAAAAAATCTCATGCTCATGATTTAAGGTAATTTTCCATTTACCTCCTTTATTTTTAATGTCTGTTACTTTGGTGTCTAAAAGAAACTTGATGTCGTTTTGCTTGCTATCATTCATTAAGCTTTTTGTAAATATTGAATAATCTGTAGATGCGTCTCTGTAGACACAAAGTGCGGCATCACATTTTATTTCTGGTTCAATTTCTCTTAAATCCGATTGGGTTAGTAATTCAATTTCTGTGTCTTGCAATCCATTTTGCTTTCCCCATTTGAGATATTTTTCCAATACTTTTGTGCCCTTTTTATCTTTTGAAACCTCGATCACACCATCTTCCTTGAAGGGAAGATCTTTTAGTTTAGAGTACCTTTTCCACATATCGTACCCATGAAATGCTGCTTTTGCAAACATCTTTTTCCTTTCAGGATTGTATAGGTATGGTGCATGAACTTTACCTGTATTTCTACCACTAGTATGGAAAGCAACACTGTGGGCTTGTTCAATCACTGCAATTTGATTTGATTTTTTCAAATGTGATAAAAAAAACGAAATAGATGTACCTAGAATTCCCCCACCAATAATTACCAGATCGAAATTATGCGTCAATGATTTCTAATTTTATTTTATATTACTTGATATTAAATTCAATGCGCAACAATCTAGCTTAATATTCTATAAAAAGTACTTTTCGAATATGTTTCCTGATAAATGTTCCATAACAGAAGAGGGAAAACCCTGTGTAAATCCGCCGGAATTTATTGTGTCTGTATTTGTCGATCCGGATGAATATATGGTTGGAGTTACATGTGAGAAACATAAACAAATTGTATCTAATAAAATTCAGATTCTTCAAGGAGAAGAAAAAATTCCTTCTGGAAAAATTGCTTTTACGCCATTAAAAGCTGTAGGAACTGATTGCATACATGGCAATGAAGAAGATTTCATTCAATTAGATACAAAAAGTTTTAAAAATTGAAATAATTTTAGTTTCTAATCTCATTATTGCTATTTGACATTTTATCAGATTTGGTAAAAATTGACGACATTTTATTGATAGTAAAGAGTTTGTCCACCACCAGCGAAATTAAAGGCAATTCGCTTAATATTAAACAACAAGAAAAGTGGATAACAATTGGAGAAAACGATGATCCCGCTCATATGCATATCAATTCGGAAACGATAAAAACAATTGAATTCATTCAAGAAGAAAAACCTGAACGCACAAGCTTTAGTGTTGTATTTTTTGATAGAAAAGGTGATCGCTCTCTTGCTGCATTTTTCACTAAAATGCATGATGACAAAAAAAGACTCAATCTTTCAAGAAAAAAAATTTATGATAATTTACAAAAAAAGTATGGTTCAATAATTCAGGTTTAAAATAAAAAAATCTTGTCTGAAAAGACAAGAGAAAAATATCATTCTTGTAATTCTTTTTTCTTCTTTTCTTTTTCAGTCTGTTGTTTTGCTAATTCTAATTCTTCATTGGTATGTTTGAATTTTTTCAACTTACTACTAGATTATATTGTTTATATAAAAACTGCAGTATTTTACTTTGGAACAATTCACGGCTAAATTTCAAAACAATTGCTAATACCCTACTGAATACTTTGGCCTTTTACCATTAATGCCTAAATGAAGATTTCTTAAAGTAATTTCTGCCATTTTGATTCTTGTTTCCTTAGTTGAACTTCCAATATGAGGTGACAATGTAATATTTTGAATTTTTGTAAATGGATGTTCTTTTCCAATTGGTTCTGATTCAAAAACATCTAAAGCAGCGCCTAAAATTGTTTTCTTCTTTAATGCATCTAGGAGATCTTTTTCGTTTATTATTTTTCCTCTGGCTGTATTAATAAGAAATGATGTCCGTTTCATTTTTTTAAAAATTTTTTTATCAAACAACAAGTCTGTTTGTTTTGTGTGAGGAACATGAATAGATATAATGTCGCTTTTACTGATTAGCTTATCAAATGTGACATACTTTACACTCAGTAATTTCTCTCTAGTCTTAGAAACCTGTTTTCTATTATGATAAATAACATTCATGTCAAAAGCTTTCGCACGTCTTGCAAGTGTACTTCCAATTCTACCCAATCCAAAAATTCCCAAGGTCTTTCCTTGCAAATCGGTTCCTACATAATCATATGCTCCATAGATCTTCTTCCAATACCCCTTTCTGATGATTCTATCGCCCTCAGAAACTCTACGCATTATATCCATCATTAAGGAAAAAGCAAGATCTGCCGTAGCATCAGTAAGAACTTCTGGAGTATATCCTACTCGAATCTTATTTTTTTTTGCATGTTTTATGTCAATGTGATCAAAACCAACACTAAATGTACTTATTACTTTGAGATTATTTGCTTTGTCCATTAACTGACTATCAATTACATCATATGGAAAACAAATTAGACCGTCAATCTCCTTAATTTTTAAGTCTAGTTTTTTTCTGGGAATAGGAATCTTTCCCGAGTGGATCTCAATTTGATATCGTTTTTTTAATTCTTTTAATGCAAAATCATGAAGAGTTCTTGTCAGAAACACTCTTTTTTTTTCCATCAACAGTGAATTTTATCTCAAACCATTTATACGATTTCTTTCTAGACTTTCTGTGAGTACTGAACAAGACGAAGAAGAATTTGCTATTTGTGTGGAATGTGGAAATTCTATTGAAAAATGTGTTTGTGTTTGTCCTTATTGTGGAGAACGTGATAAATGTGAATGTGCTTTGTTTGATGCAGCTACAGGTGGTTAATAAAATTAATTCACCACATTATTAATATTCAAAAATTAGGTTTTAATCTATGAGTTCTGTTGATTTTTCTTGGTTAATTGGTGGACCACAGGGAAGTGGTGTAGAATCCGGGGCTAATGTTTTCTCAAAGGTCTGCGCTGAACTGGGCTATCAGGTATTTGGAAAAAGAGAATTTCACTCCAACATCAAAGGAGAGCATAGTTATTTTACGGTAAGAATTTCTGATAAGACAATCCACTCAAATGTAAATGACGTCTCCTTAATGATCTCTTTTGATGCCGAGACCATCTTTAGACATTACGATGAGGTCGCTTCTGGCGGTGGAATAATTTATGATTCTGATTTGGAGAATATTACCACTGATTCTGTCCATACTCTTGATAATTACTTTAAAAAACGATTACATCAAACATTAGAATCAAAAAATAAACCATTTACGATATCTGGTGTACTTGAGATGGCCAAAGAAAAAGGAGTAAGTCTTTACCCTGTTTCTTTTAAGAACATTTTAGCAAGTCTTGCCGAAGAAACTGAAAATCCAAGGTTAAAAGGATTAGTTCGAATGTTCAATGTCATTGGTGTATCTCTTTCTTTAGGTTTGATAAAAATGCCTCCTGACTCGTTGTTAAAATCGATTGATTCGATTTTTTCAAAAAAACCGCAAATTGCCGAGATAAACAAACAGGCTGCAAATTATTCTTACAATTATGCGGCATCAAATTTCCCAGATTTTTCATTCATTCTTTCTGGAATTGAGAAACAAACTGATACTTTGCTTGTACAAGGACATCAAGGAACATCTATTGGAAAAATGGTTAGTGGCTGTAGATTTCAATCATATTATCCAATTACTCCTGCATCTGATGAAAGTGTATTTCTTGAATCAAATGAAATTTTAGAAGTTTTAAACGACAGGCCTGGTTCTACTGCTGTGATTCAAACAGAAGATGAAATATCTGCAATTGGAATGATGATTGGTTCTGCATTGACTGGGACAAGATCCTCCACATCAACATCAGGCCCAGGATTTGCACTAATGGCAGAAGCCATAGGTTGGGCTGGAATGAATGAGGTTCCAATTGTTTTGACTTTGTATCAAAGAAGTGGTCCTTCTACGGGACTTCCTACACGACATGGACAAGATGATTTGTCATTTGCAGTGGCGGCAAGTTTTGGCGATTTTCCGAAGGTTGTATATGCTTCAGGTGACATTGAAGAAAGTTTCTATGATACTGGGAGGTGTTTTAATTATGCAGATGTGTATCAAGTTCCTGTTATTCACATGATGGATAAATTTCTCTCAAGTTCTGTGGTGACGTGTAAAAGATTTGATCCTAAAAAAATCACCATTAATCGAGGCAAGCTATTAGACACAATTGAAGGTGAATACAAAAGATTTGCATTCACTGAAGATGGTATTTCTCCACGCTCAAGATTAGGGCTAGATAATGGCATTTTCTGGAATACTGGGGATGAATCTGATGAGATGGGCCATATCACCGAAGATCCTCAAATGCGAATAAAGATGATGGATAAAAGAATGTCTAAACTGGATTTGATTTTAAAACAACTCCCTGAAGATGAGCAAATTGTTTCATATGGCATTCACGATTATACAATAATTTCTTGGGGGTCTACAAAAGGTCCGATATTAGATGCCATAGAAATGCTCAAAAAAGAAGGAATCAATATTGGCTTTATTCAGATAAAATTAATTCACCCATTCCCAACCGAGCATGTAAAAAAATTACTAGAAAATACTAAAAAAATTATTGACATTGAGGCCAATCATTCTGGGCAATTGGGAAAAATTTTCAAACAACATGTTATGAAGGAGATTGATTACTTTATTCTAAAATATTCTGGAAGAGGTATGACTAGCACTGAGATTTATGATTCTCTGAAAAAAATAGTGGAAAATAAAGCAGACAAGAGGGAGGTTTTAGAACATGGCTCTTAAACTTGCAGATTATAAAACTACAGTACATAATGACTGGTGTCCTGGATGCGGCGATTTTGGAATAGTAAATGCTTTACAAATGGCATTAGCAGAAATGGGAATACAACGTGATAAAGCTACCATATTTTCAGGAGTTGGATGTTCAGGAAAAACTTCTCATTTTATCAATACTTTTGGCGTTCATTCTCTTCATGGAAGAGTATTAACATTTGCCCAGGGTGGAAAGCTAGCAAATCCCGAGATGACTGTTGTGGCAGTTGGAGGTGATGGCGATGGATTAGGTATTGGTGCAGGTCATTTTGTTGCAGCTGGAAGAAGAAATATTGACATGACTTATATCATATTTGATAATGGTGTTTATGGATTAACAAAAGGACAAGCTTCTCCCACATTAAAATTAGGAGAAAAAACAAAATCGCTTCCTTCCCCTAATACAAATTATAATGTAAATCCAATAGGATTAGCTGTGGCAAGTGGATTCACATTTGTGGCACGGGCTTATTCCTATGATGTTCGACATCTCAAAGACTTGATTGTAAAGGCTGTTCAACATAAGGGTTTATCATTTTTAGATGTTTTACAACCATGCCCTACATACAATGATCTCAATACTAGAGATTGGTATGCTGGTGAAGATCTTGCCAAGGAATCTCTAGAAAGACATTCAAGAATTTACAAATTAGAGGATACTCATTTTGATCCTGTGGTCCATTATGACAATGAAATAGATGAGAAATTAGCTCAAGCCTTGATTAAATCGCTGGAATGGGGAAATAAAATTCCTACTGGAATATTTTATAAAAATGAAATTATTTCTCCGTTTACTACTAGGTTGACTGATAAAATCCCTAATTATATGGAAAACCCTCCTGCAAAACAAACTATTTCCAAGGATGGAATTCCCACCACTGATGTTTCAAAATTACTAGATTCTATGAGGGTCTAGAAAAAGGAAAACCTAAGAAGTTATAGTATAGTTTGTTTATAGTTCATTTTGCTATTGAACATAAACGAGGCAAATAAAATTTTTAGAAAATCTATTATCAAGGGGTTTTTTGAACCTCAATTGGTTAATCTTGATTTTAAGAAATCTGGAATAAAACATCCATCAATCAATGATGATGGTCTAATGCAATCTAACTTACTCCATATTTTTTTTGATATTGATACAGGTTCTGATTATCCAGATGGAGATGAGTGGTTTATTGTAGAATTACTTTTTCCACATGATGTAAAACTTCCTGATAACCTGAAGGGTACAGATTTTTTTACAACTATCTCAGTTGAAGAAGGAAAAGCTTATTGGCATCATCGTGAATTAATACGTTACAAATATGGAAAATCAAAAAAACTCACTGATGCTTTAGATTTTTTAGAATTAAAATACAAGGAACTTCACAAATTGCTAGAGCCGTTACAAAAAGATCTCAGTTAATCGGAGTCCACTTATCTCCGGTGAAGGAATATTTTATTTCCTCTGACTGCGCAAAATTAAGACGCCATCTTATTGATTTGGGATCAAATCTATAATTTATCTCTAAAATATCTGAAGGTAGTTTTTCAGGATCCATATGATATGGAAGTAATTCTAATACAAAATCTATCTTCTCTACTGCATTGTCATACCATTGTTTTTCTTCAGTGTCTAAAATAAATGAAATTTTTGGTTTTCCTAAAAAACTAATTTTTATTTTTATTGCATTTCCTGAACCTCTTCGGCGCTTCATTTCTTTAAAAAGATCTTTGATTTGCTCCCATCTTTTAAAATCAAACCATTTGAAAAACTGTTCATTAAACTGTAATGGAATATCCCATTCAAGAAAACTCACAAAATCTCTATCATTTTCTTCAATCTCCTCTTGTGAAATAGAGAATCTTGCATTAAGATAGCTGTATAGTACTTCAATCTCCCACGGTGATATTCCGTAGTATCTGAGATTAGTTTTTAAATTAACCTCGGACATTAATTCTTAATCAGAAAATTTCTAATTAAAGCTTCTAAACTTGGATTTGATGAACTTATTCAATAAAATTAAAATTATAAGGCATGACTTTGGTATCTAGTATATGAAGAAAGAATTTGTTGTAAAAAGCATTGATGCAGCGCCTGATGGGGCACCATATGTTGTAATATCGTTATCCTCCATCAAAGATCTTAAGGAAGGAAATACCTCTCCTCAAAATCCATTTGGTGGACCTAAAGTTATGGGTTTTTCTAACATGAATGATATGATGAAAGATTTAAACAAAATGCTAGCTGGTGGAGGGGGATTTGGAATGCAAGGTGGAGTTACTCAAATAAAACTTGAAATGCATGAATACAAGGATATGGGTTTGGCAGTAGGAGACAAGGTATTTCTTGAGCTGACCAAAGAAGAAACCTTAGGTATTTGAAAAATTCCTATTTGTAAACTTTAGATTGTATTGATATATTTCCAAAGATAGAGCATACTGATTGTTCCAATTACAAATAACATTGGTTTCCATGCAAACACCGGAAGACTTGGGTTAGAAAGCTTTACCTTATAATTATCAAAGATTATCTGAACATTCTTTTTGATCTTATCATGCCAAAAATTATATTCAATTTGGTATTTTTTCAAAATTTCTTCTATCTCATAAACAACAGGAGTCCTTTGAGAAAATAGGTGTTGAAGATAATCTCGAGAGACTTCCACCTCTGCATGAATTCCTATTAATCCCTTTTTCAAATCTATCATCCTTACATGCATCTCCCAAGGTTTTTTTAATTTAAGATTCAAACCACTTCCAATTTGATCTGGTTGCTTATGTTCAAATTTTACTTTGGTAAATCCTTCTGAGGTGAAAATGTGTAACAGTTCTTCAAAATTTCTCTTTACAACAATATGGAGCTGCTCAACTCCTTCTTTACTATCTACATTAATTCTATGTTTTAATCCATCTAGAAATGTCACTGTTTTGGGATAGCTTGTCATGTACTCCATTGAATTGAACAAAAGAAAACTTCTATTTAAAGCACAAGAAGAAATTTTTGAAACTTATCCATTTGCCAGTCCTCTTACGTATACACATTGTTCAGGAGATATTGCCATTTCTGAAGGGTTGATTTTCCTATCAGTTAATCTTGCTCCAGAATCTCTTACTATTGCAAAAGGTTTTGATTCAGATCCCTCACCCATTTTGTGATTGGCGATAGTCGCAATGTTGTCAATCACGGCTTGAAAAGTAACTTTTAATGGACTACCGTCAAGATCCTTCTTTGACCTCAAATCTAACACTGGTTCAATTCCAGCACATGAAACTGCCACACCAGATGTACCTACACGTGCTGGCATTAAACGGCTATCCACAAGAATAACCCCAATATGAATAGAATATTTTAAAAATACTTTTCTTTTAATCTGCTCTGCAATTAAAAAAGGATTATTTGGATAAAGTATGACTCGGTCTTTTGTTGCATTGGATTTATCGATTCCAGCATTTGGGGCCATGATGTTATCTGCTGAAGCGATTACAAAACCTGCAATTCCTCCAAAAATTTTATCTGATTCTCTAAGAATTATTTCTGCTATTTCTGGTTTGATCTGAAATTTATTAGATATCTCAAAACCATCCCTTGACACCTTTATGTT
>Ga0224508_10002929_pt1 | contig 14300 bp, 13 predicted proteins | sample SF_Jan12_sed_USG_4_FD_170157 | JGI IMG/M metagenome (GOLD analysis project Ga0224508, IMG submission 170157) | Sediment microbial communities from San Francisco Bay, California, United States - SF_Jan12_sed_USGS_21 | ecosystem: Environmental > Aquatic > Marine > Sediment | place: USA... | reverse complement strand
ATGTTGCATTTTCCATGTGCGAAGTTGCAATGCATGCAACTGGACTGCGCCCAAGCCGGCATCGAAACCAAAACGGCCGGCATGGCCAAGAACGCGGCGACCAGCAACGCTATGCCGTGGCGATGCCTGATTTCTTCCTTTTATTTTCTGCCTGTCGCCAAATTGAACCCGACACCTCCCATCCCTGTCAAACACATAGCCAAATTGACTCGTGCCGTCGCGGCCAGCAAGATCGCGCGGTAGACGGGACTTACGAGTGAAAGGGACAGGCATGGATTTTAACGGTAAGACGGTCGTCGTGACCGGCGGTTCGTCCGGCATCGGGCGCGCCACGGTACAACGGTTTGCGGCGGCGGGCGCGGACGTCTTCTTCGGCGATCTCAACGTAGACGGCGCGCAAGAGACCGTCGCCTTGGTCGAGAAAGCCGGCGGCAGCGCCACGTTCCATCCGCTCGATCTTACCGATACGGACCAGATCGACGCCTTCGCCGATGCACTGCACAGCCGGTCCGGCAAGGCCGACGTGCTGGCCAATGTCGCCGGATTCGATATCGGCCAGCCCTTCATCGAGAACACCCGCGACTTCATGCGCAAGGTCATCGAGATCAACCTGCTGGGCGTGATCAACCTGACCCGGGCCTTCCTCGATCCGATGATCGCGGCCAACGCGGGCGCCATCGTCAGCGTGTCCAGCGACGCCGGCCGGGTCGGCAGTTCCGGCGAGACGGTCTATTCAGGGGCCAAAGGCGGCATAATCGGCTTCACCAAGTCGCTGGCGCGCGAGATGGCGCGCTATCGCATCCGCGTCAACTGCGTCGCGCCGGGGCCGACCGACACGCCGCTGTTCCACGCCAATCCGGAACGCCTCAAGGAAGCGCTGATCAAGGCGATCCCGATGCGCCGCCTCGCCGACCCGTCGGAGATCGCCGACGCGATCCTGTTCTTCGCCAGCGACCGGTCGAGCTATTGCACCGGCCAGGTGTTGAGCGTCAGCGGCGGCCTGACAATGGTCGATTAAAGCAAATCCCGAGCGAACCGAAACGGTTCGCGACGACGTATTTGCGTAAAAACAAAGAGATAGACCATTTCGCTTGGGCCAATTTGGACAAGAAATGGTCTAGGATCATATCGATAAGCGGATAACCGGCAGGGCGGCCATGGATCTCGGCGTTCGACTTTCCCAGGACCGTATCGACGCGATGGTCGCCCGCGGCGACTGGACCGGCCGGACCGTGCTCGACCACATGGACGCGGTTCTGGACGTCGATCCCGAGCGCCGCGCCATCACCGACCACAATTCCGAAACCGGCGAATCGACGACGCTGAGCTTTGCGGACCTCGACCGCTACGCCAGGCGCATAGCACACGGGCTGATCGAGCTCGGTATCGAACCGGGAGACGTGGTCTCCCTTCAACTGCCGAATTGGTGGCAGTTCGCCGCCGTGCATCTCGGCTGCGTCCACGCCGGCGCGATCACCAACCCGTTGATGCCGATATTCCGGGAGCGCGAACTGCGCTTCATGCTGGGCTTTGCCGAGTCCAAGCTGTTCATCGCGCCGCACCGCTTCCGGGGCGTCGACCACCGCGCGATGGTCGAGGGATTGCGGGACGATCTGCCGGCGCTGCGCCATGGCTATTACCTTGGCGCGGAGGATGACACGTCCTTCGAGCGTTTCTTTCTCGATACGGAACGGGAAACCGATGCCGGTACGACACTCGCCGACCGCTGGCCAGGACCGAACCACGTCACCCAAATCCTTTACACCTCGGGCACAACAGGTCAGCCCAAGGGGGTGATGCACACGGCGCACACGCTGTTCGCCACCCTCACCCCCTATGCCGAACGGCTCGGCCTCGGGGCGCGGGATTGCAGCTTCATGGCATCGCCGCTCGCCCACCAGACCGGCTTCATGTACGGCATGCTGCTGCCGATCATGCTGGGCGTGCCGACCGTGCTGCAGGATGTGTGGGACCCGGCGGAGGCCGCCCGGATCATTCAGGACAATGGCTGCAGCTTCACGTTGGCGTCGACGCCCTTTCTCGCCGATCTCGCCGACCTGCCGACACTGGACGATTACGACTTGTCCCGCTTCCGGATATTCCTGTCCGCCGGCGCACCGATCCCGCGCAGCCTGGTGGAGCGCGCCACCGAACGGCTCGACTGCCATGTGCTCTCGGGCTGGGGTATGACCGAGGTGGGCGCCGCCACTGCGTGTACCCCCGGGGGTGATCAAGAAAAGATATTCGGATCGGATGGCAATGCCCTGCCCGGCTGCGCGGTCAAGATCACGGATGCCGCCGGCGAGATTCTGCCGCCGGGCATCGAGGGCGAACTCAAAGTGCAATCGAATTCGCTGTTCGTCGGCTACCTGAAGCGCCCGGACGCCTATGCGGTCGATCCGGATGGCTGGTTCGAGACCGGCGATTACGCCCGGATGGACGAGGACGGTTTCCTCCGTATTACCGGCCGCGCCAAGGACATCATCATCCGCGGCGGCGAGAACATTCCCGTGATCGAAGTCGAGGAGCTGCTATACCGCCACCCCGCGATCCATGAATGCGCCGTTGTCGCCATGCCGGATGAACGCCTCGGCGAGCGCGCCTGCCTGTTCGCCGGGCTGAAGCCGGGGCATACCTTCAGCTTCGAAGACATGACCGCCTATCTGCGCGGCCAGGACATGGCGGTGCAGTACATGCCGGAAAAACTGGTGATTCTCGATGCCCTGCCGCGCACGCCGAGCGGCAAGATCCAGAAATTCCTGTTGCGCGAGCAGGCCCAATCCTTCACGCCGGATCGGTAAACCCATATGGCAAAAGCCTCTTACTTCGACTTCGCTCAGCATGAGGCTTTGGGTCATTGCCGCGACCTAAATTTATCAGCGGATCAAAGGATGAAACACGCCCTCACCCTGAGCGAAATCGAAGGGCGAGGGCCGCTATCCACCAGCGGAATCGAACAATGACTATATCAACGAATGACGGCCCCCTCGCCGGCTGCCGCGTTCTGGAAATCGGCTCGATCGTCGCCGGTCCCTATTGCGGACGTCTGATGGCGGATTTCGGCGCCGACGTGATCAAGCTGGAAGCGCCCGGCGGCGACCGGTTGCGCGGCCTCGGCAAGCGCTACAAGGGAAAATCGCTCTTCTTCGCCACCATTCACCGCAACAAGCGTAACATTTCGATCGACCTGAAGTCGGAGGAAGGCCGGGACCTCGTGCGCCGGCTGATGCTCGAAAGCGACGTCGTGATCGAAAACCTCAGCCCGGGCGCGCTCGACAAATGGGGCCTCGGCTACGCGGAGATGTCGAAGGTTCATCCGCGCCTCGTCATGGTCCGAATCAGCGGCTACGGTCAGACCGGCCCCTATGCGGACCGGCCCGGCTACGGCATCGTCGGCGAGGCAGTCAGCGGGCTGCGCGGCATCATCGGCGATCCGGACCGGCCGCCGCCCCGCGCGGCGGTGCCGTTGACCGACTACATCACCGGCGTACACGCCGCCTATGGCGTGATGATGGCGCTCTATCACCGCGAGCGAACCGGCCGGGGCCAGGAAATCGACGCGACACTCTACGAATCGGCCTTCAGTTTCATGGAGAGTTTCGTCCCCGCCTACGAGAAACTCGGCGTGGTGCCCGAACGCACCGGCGCAGCGTTACCCGGCTCCGCGCCCAACAATCTTTACCCCACCGCCGACGGCAAGTTCGTGCACATCACCTCCACGAACGATTCGATCTTCAGCCGGCTGGCGGAAGCGATGGGCCGGCCGGATCTGTCCGGCGACCCGGATTGGGGCAGCGACGCCTGGCGGCGCACCCATGAAGACGAGGTTGACGCGGTGGTTGGGGACTGGACGGCGCAACACGACATGGCCGCGCTGTGCGACATCCTGCTGGCCCACCGCGTGCCGAGCGGCCCGATCAACACCATCGCCGATGTCTTCGAGGATCCGCACTTCCGCGCCCGCGATATGCTGGTCGAGGTTCCGGACGAGGACCTCGGCTCGGTGACACTCGGCGGCGTGGTGCCGAAGCTGTCCGAGACGCCGGGCGGATTGCGCCACACCGGCCACGACAAGGGCGCGGATACACGCGCCGTGCTGGCCGAGCGGCTCGGGCTGACGGCGGAGGTGCTGGACCGGTTGGAAGCGGACGGGGTCATCCTGAGCAAAGGCGAGCCGCCGCAATGACCAAGCCGGCGCGCGATCTCGTCGTGACCAAAATCAAGCAGGTCTTTCCGGACCGCCGCATCCCGGAAATTCTGGCCAATCTCGACCGGTACACCGATCCGGAACGCGACCGCGTCCACCTCGCGATCCTGAAGCTGTGCGACGAGGAGGGAAAATCGGACCCGGACGACTATGTGAACGCCGCAATCCGGGATTTCCGCGACGTACTGACCTGGGCCGAAGCACCGAACCAGGCGAAACTGATAGCGTGCTGCGACCCCGGTTTACGGGCCGAAATCACGGAACAGGACCGAACCCAGTATCGGGAATGGCTGGAAAAACGGTGACAACGGTTGATTCGACCACTGCGGCGTCATTCCGGACGGCGCAACGCGACGATCCGGAATCCAGCAATTGCAAGCGATGGCTGGATTCCCGCCTTCGCGGTATGACTTGGAGGTAATTCGACGAACAACTGGCATGATTGGCCGGGGGCGCACACGCCAACCTTTCACTCTTCCGCCTCCCGCACATACGCCCCCTGCTGCCGCAGCGCCGCCTGAAGCTCGCTCACGGACACATCGCGCGGCGATGTCCCCGCATTCGCGCTGAGCGCGGCGGCGACACCCGCGGCGTGGCCGGTCAGCCAACATTGCGGGATCTCGCGCATATAGGTGTGCGTCTGGGCGTCGGTCGAGATATGCCGGCCCGCCACCAGCAGATTGTCGGTCCGGCGCGGCAGCAGCGCACCGTAGGGTACCGAGACACAGGGCCGGTTGGAGTTGGTGCTCGGGCTAACGCCGATTTCGTCCGGCAGGATCCGGCCGGTCTTGGTCTCCTCTCCGGTCATCCGGCCGATGCCGACCAGCCGCCGGCTGTGCCGCGCGCCGAGTTGCGGCCCGGTGAGCATCAGCCAGGCGTTCTCGAACCCCGGCACATGGGCGCGATAGAAGTTTTGCAATTCGACGATACTCTCCCGCGACAGAAATTCGACCGCCGTCAAATCGTCGATGTCGAGCACGCTGAAGCCGGAGAAACGCGGCCCCATGAACACGACCACGTCGTTGCGCCAGCCCGGAAACGGTTGGATGAAATGCCGTGTTTTCGTCCGCCCGAGCGCGATGATCTCGCGCCACGCCTCCGGCTCCGCATCCTGGAAATCCAGCCAGCGCGCCGTGTCCACCCCCGCCAGCAACGAGGCGGTATTGGCGCAATGGTGGATATCGTCCTGATCGATGTCGCCTTCATAGTCCTCGCCGCTGCGCGCGAAGATGTCGCCGTCACCGGTCGTGTCGATGACCACCCGCGCGCGCACCGCCATGCGGCCCTGCTTGGATTCGAGAATGGCGCCCGTGGCCTTGCCGTCCTCGACCAGCGGCGCCGCGATCCAACTGTGCAGCAGCAGTTCGATGCCGGCGTCGCGCACCATGTCGAGCGAGGCGAGCTTGAGCCATTCCGGATCGATCATCGGCGCCCAGGTGACGGTGCCGTGAAAAGCGCTGTGACGCTGCCCCCAATGATGGGCGAGACTTTCGTCCCGTGAGCCCCAATCCTTCTTCGGCGGGCCGAGGATCGCATCGTCCGGCAGGCGGTCGAGCAATTCCTCCGCCAGGCCCTGGATCAGGTGATCGCCGTTCCAGTCGGTCATGCGGTCGATCCAGATTACCAGCCCGCCGGTGGAGAGCCCGCCCAGATGATTATATCGCTCGGCCAGGATCACATCCGCGCCGAGCCGGGCGGCCGCGATCGCCGCGGTGGTTCCCGCCGGGCCACCGCCCACGACCAGGACATCGGTGCTGGCGAATATGGGGATTTCCCGCGCCGGTTCGCACACCGTGCCCAGCATCGCGCGCGGGGCGCGGCCGCCCTGTCCGCGGCCGCTATAGACGCCGCGATTGGCGATGTCGCGCGGATCGTTGGTCGGCATGGGAAGTCCTCCCGACTCCGTAAAACGCCGCCGATCTGCCGGCGGCCTCAAACCATATCAGGACGCAGCGTATGCGCTTTCCTGACCGGGAGAAAGTCTGGAAGGGAGAGGCTGAACCGGAAAGGGCTATTGCGCCGGGCGGGCCGCCTGCTGGTTCCGGCCATGATCCGCCTGCCAGCGCTTCGCCATGGCCTGCGCCGTGGCGAGATCTTCCGGCGTGATTCGGGACGCCAGCGCTTGCTGCTTTGCAACCGCCTGCTGATCGCCCTGCTCGGCGGCGAGACCATAGAGCATATGGGCGCGCGCCAGGTTTCGGGGCGCTATATCGCCTTTTTCGTAGTGCGTGGCGAGGCTGTATTGCGCGTCGGCGAATCCGGCCCGGGCAGCGAGCTGGAACCATTCGAAAGCCTTGGCACGGTTTTTCTCAACGCCCAGACCGTTGCGGTACATGACGCCGAGATTGTATTGCGCCGAGGCGAGCCCCAAATCGGCGGCCAAGCGGAACCAACGGGCGGCCGCAGCGAAATCCTGCGGGACGCCGACACCTGCAGCGAAAAGAACGCCAAGCGTGTACTGGGCGCGGCGGTCATCCTGCTCCGCCGCCAATCGATACCAGCGCACCGACTTCACGATATCCTTGGGAACGCCCCGGCCCCACCGATAGGCCTCTCCGACCCGAAGTTGCGCGCCCAGATGGCCCCGTTCGGCCGCCTCCCGGTACCAGCGCATGGCGACAGCGGGATCGCGCCGCACGCCCAAGCCATGTTCATGCAAATGGCCGATCCATTTCTGGGCATCGGCATCGCCCTTCATGGCGAACGGCCGCCAGAGATGAAGCGCGCGTGCATAGTCGCCCCGGTCGAACGCGGCCCGGGCGGCGGATTGCTCCCCCGCCGAGGCGGCGGCCGGGAACACGGTCAAGCTCACGATGAGCACGAGGATTCGTAATGACATCAACGCGATCTCCAAGAAGCTTGGCTTCTTGGTAACCCGGTAAGGTTAATGAAGGATTAATGGAACGGTCGCGTATCGGTGGCCGAACGGCCCGATTTTACGTCACTCGGAAGCGCGCCAACGGGACGCCATCCTCGATTTCGATCACCAGCTCGACCGGCGCATCGCCGCGCAGCCCGTCGTCCGGATTGACGATGTTGGTGATGACCCGCGGTCCTTCCGCCAGTTCGACAACTGCCACGTTGTAGGGAACCTTGTCCTTGAACGCCTTGTTGAACGGCACGTGGTAGACGACCCAGCTTATCAACCGGCCGGCGCCGCTCGCCGCTTCCCATTCGGCGCCGTGGTGCAGGCAGTTCGGGCAATCCTCCCGTGTCGGAAGCCAGGCGTGGCCGCAAGCGCCGCAGCGCTGAAACTTGAGCACGCGGCCCTTCAGCGCATCCCAATGCGGCCGGTTGAGGTCGGTGATATCCGGCGCGGGAATTGCGGAGGTCTCACTCATTGCCGTGTCCTCACTGCCCGAGAATGAGCGTCGAATGCGTATGCATCACGCCGCCCTGGTTGCTGACCAGACATTTTTGCGCCCCCTTCACTTGCAGATTGGCGGTGCCGCGCATCTGGCGCACGCCCTCGATGATGAGCTGCATGCCGGGCATACCGGTCTCGGACAGCAGCCCGCCACTGGTGTTGGTCGGCAGCGCGCCATTGCGGTGAAGGGCGCCGTCCTCGACGAATGAACCGCCCTCGCCTTTCTTACAAAATCCGTAATCTTCCAGCGTCATCAACGGGGTAATGGTGAAACAGTCGTACAGTTGGGCGACGTCGATGTCCTTCGGCTTCAGGCCCGCCATGGCGAACGCGGTCTTGCCCGACACCACGGCCTCGGTCGAGGTCATGTCGGGGCGCAGCGCCACCTCCCACGAAGTCTGGCCCTGGCCGAAGCCCAGGACCGGTACCGGCGCCGGCACCTTGAGTCGCTTGGCCCGCGCCGCGCTCATCACCAGTACGGCGCCGCCCGAATCCGATACCAGGCAGCAATCGTCGCGGCGCAGCGGATCGACGATCCAGCGGGAATTGAAATACTCGTCCAGCGTGATCGGCTTGCGAAGCTGGGCGTTCGGATTCTCCGCCCCGTGCGCCCGGCAGGCAACGGCGATCGCGCCAAGCTGCGCGTGCGTGGTGCCGTATTGCTCCATGTGGCGGCGGGCGATCATGGCGTATCCCGGTGCGACCCCGAACCAGCCGTAGCTCGCCGCACCGTCGCCGTTGCGCATCCGCGCATAGGCCTGGCGGGTGCCGGATTTCGGATTGTCGGCCCCGGTTACCAGCGCCACCTCGCATTGTCCCGCCTCGATCGCCATGGCGGCGAAGGCGATCATCGAGGCGTTGGACGCACCCGCCTGATCCCAGACACCGCCGATACGCGGATGCACGCCCATCGCCTCGGCCAGGCTTTGGCCGTACTTGCTCTCATAGGCGGAAGTTGGATATTTGACGTAGAGCGCATCCACCGCCGACTTTTCCACGCCGGCGTCGGCAAGCGCCTTGCGGCAGGCTTCGACATTCATGGAAATCGTCGAGCGGCCCGGCAGCGAGCCGAACTTGGTATGGCCGATGCCGGCGATGACGACCTTGCCGCGCATGCGCTGTCCCTACTCCGCCTTGAAGTTCGGTTTGCGTTTCTCGGCAAAGGCTTTCGTGCCTTCCTTAAGATCCTTACTGAAACGCAGCATGGTGTTGGTCGCCGCTTCCCAACGCAACCCGGTGGCCAGGTCCATGTCGTAGGAGCGGATCGCCAGCTCTTTCGCCCCCTGCACCGCCAGCGGCGCGTTCTCGGCCACGCGCCGCGCATAGTCGCGGGCGGTGTCCATCAGCGCGTCCCGCTCGACCACCGCGTTGATCAGCCCCCAGCGCTCGGCCTTGTCGGTGCCGAACCGGTCGCCGGTCAGCAGGATTTCCATGGCGATGGCGTAGGGGAATTGCTGCATCACCCGCTGCGTACCGCCATTGCCGGGCACCAGCCCGCGCTTCACCTCCGACAGGCCAAAGGTCGCCTCCGGCACCGCAAGACGGATATCGGCCGCCATCAGCAATGTCATGCCGCCGCCGAGACAGTAGCCGTTAACCGCCGCGATGACCGGCTTCCAGACTTCGAGCCCCCGGTTGAGGATTTGATCCTTCTGGGTCAGCCAGTTTTCGTGCATCGCCGGCTCGCGGTTGACGAACGCCTTGAGATCGGCCCCGGCGGTGAAGGATTTCTCGCCCGCCCCGGTGACGATGGCGCAGCGGATCGCCGGGTCGTCGCGCACCGTCATCCAGCATTGCGACAGCGCCGCGTAGTGTTCCGCGTCCATCGCGTTCATCCGCTCCGGACGGTTGATGACGATCAGGGCAACGCCTTGATCGTCGACTTCGAAATCGATCGGCATGGTTCGGCTCTGTCACCGTAAAGCGCCCAAACCGGGCGCGGGATCATTGGCGCAACGGTACACGCGCGGTGCCACAGGGCAAGACCGCCGCGCGCCGCGGGGTTAGCGCAACGCCCGCTGTACGACGTTCTGCAGCATCTCGACCAGCCCCGCATGGACCGCGACCGGCAGCCCGTCGACGGTCGGATCGAGCATGCCCGTGGTGCCGTCGACCAGACCAACGGAAGCCGACGATTCGATCAGGCGGCGTTCCAGTTCGGCGGCGTGCGCGAGCCGCGCGTTGCCGGTGAGGATCGCAAGCGACGCGGCCACGCCGTAGCAGCCCCAATTCGAGACGCCGGCGGGAATCAGAACATCGGTCGCGACCTCGGAACACAGCACCTCGCCATGGGGGATATGAGCGTGCACCGCCTCCTTCACCGCCCCCATGCCGATTTCATTGCCACCGTCGCCGATGCCGATGGTGGGTATGCCGGCCGCCGCCGCTTCGCTGATGACATGGTCGAGCTTGGCGCGGCCTTCCGTGTAGTCCTGCCCCAGCATATTACGGTAGGTGCCGTCCGCGGTCAGGCCGGCACGCTCGACCGACAGCACCACCTTCGGCGCATAGGTTTCCATCAATCGCTTGCACTCCGCCGGGGCGGCGGCGTCATCCGACGATATGCCGTCCATGACTGTAACGCCGGTGAAGCGCGGCAGCGCGGTTGCGATTTCCGCCTCTTCCAGCGGCATGATATTGGGTCCCGCCAGCTCCGTCATGCGGCCGAGCGTGCCGAGGATCGACCGGTCCGCCAGGATCACCGGGATGGCGTTGAATCCGAGGGTAATCGCCCGGGCCAGGACGGCAGCGCCGATCGGGCCATCGTTTTCGGCGATGCGGTCGTTGACGGCGGACCGGGTCAGTGAGCCGGTCAAAATGAAAACCCGCTCGCCCGGCTGCAAGCCGGCGAAACAGCGCGCGGCGGTAAGACAGAGCGGCGCATCGGTCAGCGCCCGCGCGGGCGCGTACAAGCCGGCGACGCCGCGGTTGCCAATATCCAGATTGACGATGCGGTCGATCAGCTCATGCATGACGGATTTCCCCTTTTTTCAATCATTCCATCTCGAACCATAGAGCACGCGGCACCGAGGCGGTAGAATGCCTCTCCCGCGCCGCCGTCCGGCGGCGTGACCGCACAGAATAATCTTAACTGAGATCGGAACGGGGAGACTACGCGCATGGAGAAATATCCCGCGGTGAGCATCATGGTGAAATTCGGCGCGGTGATCGCGGGTCTGATTGCGATAGCGCCAATCGTTCTCGCGCTCTGGGCGGTGCTCGGCGCCGGCGCTCCTCCCGTCTGGATCGTCGTCGGCGTGGCGGTCGGCGGTCTTGGCGGGTTGCTGATGAAGACGCTGACCGAGCTTACCGTCATCATCACCGACATGTTGCTCCCACAATAAACGACGGAGGCGGCGCACCATGGATCACGACCTCATCATCATCGGCGGCGGGTTGGCCGGTTTAACCACCGCCAACCGGGCGGCGGAGCTCGGCCTGCGGCCGGTCGTCCTGGAACAGGGCGGCGACGAACGCTACCCCTGCAATTCGCGCTATGCCGGCGGGCTGGTCCATGTGGCGTTCAAGGACATGGCGCAGGACGCCGACGCGTTGCACGACGCGATCGAAGGCGTGACCGGCGGGCTAACCGACCAAGGGCTCACCCGTCAACTCGCTGAAGAGAGCCCGCGCGCCATCGATTGGATGCGCGGCCAGGGCGCCAAATTCATCAAAGCGGGACCGCAGGAATGGATGCGCTGGGTACTGGCGCCGCCGCGGCCGCGCGCGCCCGGCCTGAACTGGCAGGGCCGCGGCCCAGATGTGCTGCTGCGGACGCTTACCGCCAATCTGGCGACGCGCCAGGGCCGGGTCATGCGCGGAGTCCGGGCCGACCGGTTGATCATCGAAGATCGCCGGGTTGCCGGCGTGGCAACGGTCCAGGACGGGGTGGAGACAGAATTGCGCGCACCGGTCGTCGTCATTGCCGACGGCGGCTATCATAGCAACGAAATGCTGGTGCGCGAGCATATCTGCAAGACGCCGGACGCGCTGTTCCGCCGCAATGCCGGCACCGGCAATGGGGACGGTGTTGCAATGGCCCGGCAAGCCGGCGCCCGGCTCATCGATATGGCGCATTTTTACGGCCATCTGCTCGGCCGCGAGGTGTTCGAGAACGAGAAATTGTGGCCCTATCCCATTCTCGACCACGCCGCCGGCTCGGGCGTGCTGGTCGACGCCAACGCCCAACGCTACTGCGACGAAGGTATCAGTGGCGTTTATATGGCGAATGAAACGGCCCGGTTGCCCGACCCGCGCGGCATCGTCGTGGTGTTCGACGAAGAGATCTGGACCACCGTGGCCGCCGACCAGAGCTATCCGCCGACCATCAACGACACGTTCATCCGCGCCGGCGGCACCGTACTGCAAGCCTCGACGATCGCCGAGCTCGCCGACCTCGCCGGCCTGCCGGCCGATGCGCTGCAGGAGACGGTGGATGCTCATAACGCGGCTATGGAGACCGATACGCTCGACGCCTTGTCACCGGTGCGCAGCAACACCCGCGGCAACGCCCGTCCGATCGTCAAGCCGCCGTTCCGCGCGATCCTGGCCTGCGCCGGCATCACCTATTCCTTCGGCGGTATCGCCATCGACCGCGAGGCCCGCACGCTGGACGCGAGCGGCGCGCCAATTCCGGGACTGTATGCGGTCGGTTCCTGCAGCGCCGGCGCGGAAGGCGGGCCGCGCGCCGCCTATATCGGCGGGCTCTCCAAGGCGGTCATTACCGGCCTGTGCGCGGCCGAACACATCGCCGGCAACAGATAGAGCGTCTTCTCAAGCGGATTTCGCGGACAGCGCCGGACGGAGAATCAGGCAGAACGGCAGCGGCAGCAAGACCACGCAGGCCATCGCGACCATTGCCGGAGTCAGGCCGAAGCGATCGCCGATCAGGCCGAAGGCGATGGGCGCCGCGATGGCGCCGGCATTGGCGATTGTGTAGATGGCGGCGAATCCCCGCGACTGCCGGTCGCCGCGCACCAGATCGCCCACCGTGCCATAAGTGATCGACGATGCGCCCTGTAACGCCATGCCCAACACCGGCAGCAGGATGAAGGCAACCATCGTGGGCGCCATCAACACGGTCAGGATGCCAAGGGCGGTCAGGCACTCGACCAGCACCAGCGAACGGATGACGCCGAGCCGTTCCGCCAGAAAGCCGCAACCGAACTTTCCGAATGCACCGCCGGCCAGCGTCAACACCACCGCGAACGCAGCAAGGCCGGTCGGAACCTGTTTTTCGATCATCAGGAATGCGAGGAACGTCAGGAAGCCCGATTGTACGGCGGTGTCGAGAAACACCATGACCGCCAGTGCGCCGAAACCCATCGGGTTGACGATGCCCCAGCCCTTGGGCCGCGGGCCGGCATCCGCTCCATCGCCCGAAGGCTGCGGGCGGGTCCCCGCATGCAGCCGGCCCAACACCAGATACAGCAGCGCCGCCGCCAAGAGCGCGATCAGTCCGAAACCGACAACCGCGTCCCGCCACGCGGCGCCGACGCCGATTGCCAAGGTAAAGACACCCGCAAAGGTCAACTTGCCGACATCGCCGGAAGAGTTGTAGATGCCGAGTGCGGCGCGCCGGCCGCCATCGACGAAGGTCCGTGTGATGATCGCGGAACAGAGCGAATGCTGGAAGGCCGCGCCGAACCCGGCGACCAGCAGGCCGAGCAAGACGGTGACAAATCCCGTTGCGACGCTGAGCGACAAGTAGCCGACCCCCGCGCAGGCAACGCCGAAAACCAGTAATATTCGCTCGCCGAGCCGCTCCGACAGCAATCCCGACGGCAGTTCGAATGTCGACATCGCGATGCGATTGGCCGCGCGAATGACGCCGACCTGTGCATAGGTCAGCCCGAAGGCTTGGGCGAGAATCGGCAACAAGACGTAAAGCAGGTCGGTCAGGCCGTCCTGCAACCCGTGTGCGCCACAGCAGGTGGCAAGGATGACCTTTCGCCTGTTGGCCATGAGGACCCGCCCTGTTCGGCCGCGCGCGTCGGCGCGGCCCACAACACTATAAAAGGAACAGGCGGTTCCGACACGGCAATTTGCGATTCAAACGCAAGCCGCGCGGCAAATGCAGGACGCTCGGCGTCAGCCGGCGCGCCGCTCGGGCTGCGCGCTTGAGTCCGCCACGGACGACTTGTCCTGAATAAGCCGTTTGCGGAGAACCTGCCGCTCCAGACCCGGCAAACGGGCGCATCGAACGGCCAAGGCAATTCGGTTAGCCCGCGAGATCGATTCCGATGATTTGCTGTCTTTTCGCATATCGAACCACTCCAATCAGACCGGGAGTCTGGTTCATCCAATGACACCTGTCATTCATACGAAAGTATGCATCCGATCGGTTATTCCGGCCAAGTCGAAATCGACAAAATCGGCGTCCGCGCCGCATTTTTTTGTAGCCGTTTAGGGCGCCCGGTTCGTCGCTTCCGCATGCTGACGAAACCGCGGCATCACATCCTCCGCGAGCAGCGCCATCGAGCGCTTCCATAAGCCGGCTTCGTCCCAATCATGACCGGTGGCGAGCAGCGTACCGAAATGGCCGGTTTGATCGTGGAAGGCGACGAGTTGGTCGAGCACGCGATCCGGGTCACCGGCGATTACCTGGTCCGCCAGCGCCTCGTTTACTTGCACATCGACTTCGGCGCGGACCTGGTCGCTCGGCATACCGGGCGTCGTGCGCATTGCCGCCAGGGTCCGCAGATACCGAAAGTAAAAATCGATCCC
>Ga0224508_10002928_pt1 | contig 14307 bp, 14 predicted proteins | sample SF_Jan12_sed_USG_4_FD_170157 | JGI IMG/M metagenome (GOLD analysis project Ga0224508, IMG submission 170157) | Sediment microbial communities from San Francisco Bay, California, United States - SF_Jan12_sed_USGS_21 | ecosystem: Environmental > Aquatic > Marine > Sediment | place: USA... | reverse complement strand
CACTGTTCAGATTCTGTGTGTCACGAATGCACACACGGTGTCCGGCTCTCGCCAGCCAGGTTGCCGCCATTGGTGTGGGTGCGATGGCCAGTGATGCCGTCAAACCATGCTGACGCAGACCCGCGGAGATACTTTCACGCAATTGACGCAAACCACCAAACAAACGCAGGCTGCCGGCTATCTCCAGCAACAGCACATCGCGATCAGCGATACAGACAAAAGAAGAAAAACGTTCCAGCCACGTCGCCAGTGCCTCCAACGCCTGCTGCTCGCGAACCGGGCTGCGCTCTTCAAGCTGTAACGTGGGTAACAAGGCCAGGGCTGCATTGGTCGACTGTCCCGCCATGACGCCCGCTGCCTGAGCCTCTGCGTCTGCCAGCAGTACCCGGTGAATGCCCTGCTGCTCTTCGACCACGACCATCGCATTTTCCGCAGAACGGCAGGCCTCGAGTGCCAAGTTAGGCAACCAGATGCAAAACCAGAGTCGTCGTGCCGGCGTCGGCGTTAACGACAGCGGTGCTGCACGCGCTGCCGGTTCGAGAAACGGTAACGCCTGCTGTGACCCGGAGGGCGTGCCAGTCGAACCCCGCGCTGCAAGGGGCGATTTCCATGCCCGTGCCATGGTTAAAGCAAGTTGCTAAGAACAGTCGGGCGTCCGCCACGGCTTTTCAGTATGTGCACGGATGTACCCTGACCGTTGGTATGCAACTCGAGTCTTAAAGCCGCTGCCGACGGTTGCAGACGCGCCGCCATCGGACGAAACGCAACGGCCCAGCTATGACCTTTTTCAGCCGCAAGCTGCAAGCGCCGGCTGGCCTGGTCATCCAGCATCTCCGGCCAGAACAGCACGGCAGCGCAAGTCCCCGAGGACAATGCCTGTTCGGCCGACCAGAGTATTTCGCTGGCATCTCTAGGCCGCACAATCAAAATGCGGGAGAGATCCATACCGCATTGCTGTAACGCGGGTGGATACGGCTGGAAAGGCGGCGCTACCCAGGCAATCCAGCCAGGCTTGCTGCAGTCTGGCTGCGCCTCCTCGGAACTCAGCCGGGCCAGCGCCGGCATCAGCAAACGTAACTCGCCGATACCGTACTGTTCCGTCAGTACCTCAGTCAGCGCATCCGTCGGCCAACCGCCGCCCGGCAAATGCCGATCCAGCTCCGTATAGCCACTGGACAACCCGGCCTTGCGCTGCAGCGGATTGCGACCCCGCCAGACCCGCGGGTTCTCCAGCAATTTGTCGAGTGACGATGACAAGACTCAATGCAACGGCATGCCGTCGCGGATGACACCGACAACGACACCTTCGATAACCAGTGACTGCTGTTTGAGGTCGACTTCGATGGTCTGGAAATCCTCGTTTTCCGGTAGCAAAGACACCAGCGAACCGTTTTGCCGGTAACGCTTGACCGTGACTTCATCATCAAGCCGCGCAACGATGATTTGCCGGCTGCGCACTTCCGGGGTGCGATGCACGGCAACCAGGTCACCGTCGAGAATGCCGGCGTTTTTCATACTCATGCCATGCACACGCAATAAATAGTGTGGTTTCGGGCGAAAAAGCTGCGGATCGATTTTGTAATGAGCCTCGATATGTTCCTGAGCCAGTATGGGACTGCCTGCCGCAACCCGGCCAACCAGTGGCAGGCCCATCTGGTCGCGCAACGAGTCCTTTAACTGAATGCCGCGCGACGCACCCGGCAAGAGTTCGAGTACTCCCTTGCGCTGCAGTGCTCGCAAATGCTCCTCGGCCGCATTGGCCGATTTGAAACCGAGCTCGCCGGCAATTTCCGCACGCGTCGGTGGCATACCGGTTTCGGCAATAAACTCTTGAATCATCTCGAGAATTTGCTTTTGCCTGGGGGTCAATTCGCGCATTTGAACAGTTCCTGTATGGATTCACAGTATCTGGGATTATATACAGTACTTCACCAAGTGCAAGCAATTGCAGGAGGCCGCCGCTATCGCTTCGCGCGCTACGTGCCCTCGGGGTGCAAGGCGCGCTCCTACAAAGCGGCCTGATGCCGCCGCTATCGCTTCGCGCGCTAAGGCGCGCTCTTACGCTGTCGCCAGGTACCGACAAAAGACAATAAAAACAGTAGTTTTCATTGCAGCTGCGGGCAGTTTGATAAATAATGCGCCTGCAGTTTTAGCTAACACCTGCAGTTTTCGCCAACAAAGGAAATTTCCAACATGAAAAAGACCGCACTCAGAGCAAGCGCACTTGTGCTCTTCGTCGCAATGGCCGCTGGTTGCGCCACCACAGGAATGGATGATGTGAAAGCAACGGCCGACCGTGCCGCTGCTGACGCAGCCGCTGCAGCTTCCGCTGCTGAAGCCGCTCGCGCAGCTGCCGATCGTGCCTCTCAGGCCGCTTCTGCCGCACAGAGCACGGCTGATCGAGCCTTGTCTGCCGCAACCGCATCACAGGCCTGCTGCGAAGCGAACAAAGCAAGCATGGAACGCATGTTCCAGAAATCGATGTCCAAATAAGATTGTATAGTAGCGTTAGACTACGACATCAGTTATTCGAACGCCGCGCTTGTCGCGGCGTTTTTTATGCTCGTCCCAACCGTTTCAGGAATACCGTCGGAACGCTCCACCAGCAACTCGACAACATCCCAGTCGAGTTGCCCCGCGCGCTCTGCCGTCACCGTAATGAACTGCTCGGTCACCTGTGTTAACGGATCCTTGCTCGGCTCACTCACATCCAGCGCCTCGGTATCAGCATCGAGTTCCTCAACTTGCTGTGCCGATCCCTCAAGCAGTGACTGCTGCGGCGACTCCAACAGCGGATGAATCTCCGCCACCAGTTCTTCACCATCCCAGCCAATCTTCACCGGGGCATTGATAATACGCACCGGCACATTCACACGAACGTGCTGAAATACGAACTCGATGTCTTCGGGAAACATGCGGATGCAACCGTGCGATACACGCATGCCGACACCGGCCGGTCTGTTGGTGCCATGAATCAGGTAACCCGGAATACCGAGGCGTAACGCCCTCGTACCCAGCGGATTGTCGGGACCTGGCGGCACGATACGCGGCAGCGGATCGCCATCCGCTGCGTGTTCATCGCGTACCGATTGTGGTGGGTACCAGGCGGGATCCCTAGCCATCGCCGTAATCTTCGTCTGCCCAAGCGGCGTTTCCCAGTCCATGCGACCGATACTGATCGGGTAGGTGTAAACGTAGGCCGGCTGACCCTTCTCTGCTTTCGGGAAGTAGTACATGCGGTATTCGGCAAGATTCAGAACCAGGCCTTCACGCGGACCGGTTGGTAACACGAAGCGCGTCGGCAGGAGAATCTCCGTTCCCTCGCCCGGCACCCAGACATCGACGTCGGGATTAGCACGAACGATATCCTGATAGCCGAGTCCGTGGCTGCGCGCGATATCAACCAGCGTGTCTTCGTAACGCGCGGTGACGCTCGACAATGCGCCAATAACGTCGAATCCCTCGGGCGGCAGCTCGTAAACCTCTGCACGTACCGGCAACGCCGCGCAAAAGAAAATCGCAACCGGCAGAGCCAGGCGAATCATTACTGCCCTTTCTCTTCCGCTTCGATCACTTCGACTTCGCACTCGGCCGCCGCCAGCCACGCCTGCATCGCTTCACTCTCGAGCAGACGGTGCGGATAAAAACCAGCCGACTCCGGCAAGTTGATGCCGTAGGTACGAAGGCGCAAGACCACTGGCGCGAACATCGCATCGGCAATCGAGAACGTACCGAACAACCAGCCGCCGCGATCACCGTACTGCCGATGACATTCCGCCCAGATCGCGATGACGCGATCGATGTCCTCGCCGAGCTCATCGAGCAAATGCACCTGGCGGCCCATCGCACGGCAGTTCATCGGCATATGCTCGCGCAGATACGGGAAACCGGAATGCATCTCAGCCGAAATCGAGCGTGCGTGCGCGCGTTCGTCCGGGTCGGACGGCCATAGCTGTTTATCCGGCCAGCGCTCCGCGACCGTTTCGGCGATCGCGAGCGAGTCCCAGACCGTAACATCGCCGAGCTGTAAAACCGGCACCCTGCCAGCTATGGAAAAAGCGGCAATTTCCGCAGCCGCTGTAGCGGTATCCAACAGAATGCGATGCTCGTCAAAATCGATGCCGGCTTCTTTGAGTAACAGCCACGCGCGCAGCGACCACGATGAATAATTTTTGTTGCCGATAATGAGTTTTGGTTTCATGTTTTTCGACCGATCTGGACGGCCCTATGGTAAACCATCCGGCACCCGCCATCCCGCAGAGAGCGGCAATTGCCAGCGAAATTACAGACGCATCAGGACGGAGCCCCAGGTGAAGCCGCCGCCGAAAGCCTCCATCAATACCAGCTGTCCTTTTTGTACGCGACCATCGCGGATGCCGACGTCCAGCGCCATTGGAACTGACGCCGCAGACGTATTGCCGTGGTCCTGTACTGTCAGGATGACCTTCTCCATTGGCAGACCCAGCCGCTTGGCCGTGGCCTGGATGATGCGGATGTTCGCCTGGTGCGGGATCAACCAGTCCAGCTCGCTCTGCTCGACGCCGGCTTTCTCAAGCGTCTCACTCGCAATGCCGCCGAGCGTTCTTACCGCGACCTTGAAGACTTCGCTGCCGATCATGTTGATCGCGGCTCCGTCCGTGCCAGCGGTGGCGAGGTCCCTGGAAACACCCACCGGGTAGAACAACAGGTCTTTGTACTGCCCGTCGGCACCGAGATGAGTCGACAACAAGCCGGGTTCCTTCGACGGCTTGACGATAACCGCGCCAGCGCCGTCGCCAAACAGGACGCAGGTGTTGCGGTCATTCCAGTCCATCAGTTTGGTGATGCATTCCGCGCCCATGATCAATGCGCATTTGGCATCGCCGAGGCGGATGTACTTGTCAGCCATCGTCAGCGCATAAATGAATCCGGTGCACGCCGCTTCCAGGCTGAACGCCGGACAAGCGGGTATTCCCAATCGGTGCTGAACCAAAGTCGAGACATTCGGAAATACCAGATCCGGACTGGTGGTTCCGGTAATAACAAGGTCAATGTCGGCAACATCGATTCCGGCATCTTCAATGGCAACCTTCGCGGCCTCGACGCACATGTCCGACGTGGTCTGTTCCTCGGCGACCACGTGACGCCGTTCGACGCCCGTGCGCGTGCGAATCCATTCGTCGGTCGTATCGACGATCTTCTCCAGATCGAAGTTCGTCATGACGCGTTCCGGCAGGTAGCGACCCGTTCCAACGATGCGCGTATACGTCATGCCGTTTCCTTTTGCAGCAGCTGCCGAATCTGCGTCGGTAGCTGATTGCGGACCTCGACGACAGCGGTATCGATCGCATGCTGAAAGGCGTATGCATCCGCGCTGCCGTGGCTCTTGATAACAATAGCATTTAGGCCGACCAGAGTCGCACCATTGTATTTACGCGAGTCCATCTCGGCAGCCAGGTTCCGCAAAACCTGTCGCGCAAGCAGCGCCTGCAATTTCCCGAACCAACTCTGTGAAAATGCCCGACGCATGTAGTGCCGGCAAAGTCCAACCGTACCTTCCATCGTCTTCAACGCCACGTTGCCGGTAAAGCCGTCCGTCACGACGACGTCTGCCCTGCCCGAGAACAGCTCATTGCCTTCAATAAAGCCGACGTAGTTGAGCGTACTTGCATTGAGTGCGGCTGCAGCTTCCCTCACCCTGTCATTGCCCTTGATGTCTTCGGCGCCGATGTTCAGCAGCGCGACCCTGGGCGACTCGATTCCGGAGATATCCGCGGCAACGATCGAGCCCATCAGCGCGTACTGAAACAGGTGCCCGGCCGTACCCTCGGTGTTGGCACCAAGATCGAGCATGTGGAGTGAGCCGCCTATTGACGGCAACTCGGCGATAATTGCGGGGCGGTCGATGCCGGGCAGCATCTTCAGTACAAACCTGGCAGTCGCCATTAATGCACCGGTGTTACCGGCGCTGACGCAAGCATCCGCCTCGCCGGAATTGACCAGGTCGAGTGCCACTCGCATCGACGAGTCTTTTTTCTTTCGCAACGCCTCCGCCGGCGGCTCCGACATCGCGACGATTTCACTCGCGCGTCTGATTTTCAATCGCGGATCATCACCGACGATGCGCGTGACGAGCGTCTTCAGTTCGTCTTCATCCCCAACCAGAAGCAATTCGATATTCGCGTACTTCGAGAGCGTTGCGGCAGCCGCATGCACGACGACCTCGGCGCCGAGGTCACCGCTCATTGCATCCAGGGATATTGTTGAGTGCGTTCCCAACGTGCGATGGGCCGGGGACGGACCGGCCAATCAGAGGATAATTTTATTCTTCGTCGTCTGCTATTTCAGGTTGGGACACAACCTGTTCGCCACGGTAGAAACCGTCCGGCGTAACCCGGTGGCGCAGATGCGTCTCACCCGAGGTCGGATCAACCGACAACGTCGGCTTGGTCGCCTTGTCGTGAGAGCGCCGCATACCGCGCGTCGAGGGGGTCCTGCGACTTTTTTGAACAGCCATTGCCTTTCTCCTGCCCGAATGCGTTCGACGGGCTCTAGTGTTTTTGCGTCATCTGCTCGCGAAGCGCTGCAAACGGTTTTGTCATTTCGTCGGTATCGGCCACTTCAGCCGATAGTGCCTTGCATGCCGCCGATTCAGCATGCATCGCCGAAAATGGCAGCGCCATAATCAGCAGCTCTTCCACGATGTCAAGCGGCTGCAACGTCGTTTCGCTCAGCTCCCAGACCTCGTACTCCTCGTATCCTTCAACTGTCTCTTCAGGTGCGAGAAGCAACAGTCTTGCATCAACCTCGAGCGGTAACCGAAACGGCTCCAGGCAGCGCTGGCATACGGCATCCACCGTCGCCGATACCTCACATCGCACGATTGGCACATTATTGCCAACGCCGACGAAGCCGAATTTCAGCCTGGCGGTTACTGACGAATCGCGCCAGCCCGCCGGTCTTATCGTGTCGTCGAGCGCAGCCAAATCCGCTTCCACAACCGACTCGAGCCTCTCGAAACCGCTAAGTTTCTCAGTTATATCAATAACCTGGCCGACTGCCGCCCATTCGGCCGCAGTGCGGCGCGTATGCAGCGGATTACTCATGGCGCGCGCATGATAAGGACCACGGCGGTCACTGTCAAAGCGTCGGGGCCGAATTATCCGCAATATATCTCGGCAGCCGGCGCCAAACCGGGTAATATCCTGCCAAAATCTCTTAACATTCTGATTTATTTATGCAAAACCCCTCGGCACCGACAATCGTCCTGGCCTCGTCGTCGCCATACCGACGCGGGCTGCTCGATCGGTTTCTGGACCAGTTCGAGACAGTGGAACCGGACATCGATGAGAGCAACGGCGCAGGTCTCAGTCCAGCCGAGCTCGTCAGCCATCTTGCCCGCAAGAAAGCCGAGGTTGTAGCGACCAACGCGCGTCAAGTACTCGTTATTGGTGCCGATCAGCTAGCCGTGCTCAATGATCGCGTCCTGGGCAAACCCGGCGACCACCAGAAGGCTGTCGAACAGCTGCTCGCCGCATCCGGGCAAGTCGTGACGTTTCTAACAGCCGTTTGTATTCTCGATCCGCTCGGGCGCACACGCTACGAGCACGTCGACAAGACCACGGTTCGATTCAGGGATTTCGACCGCCGGCTGGCCGAGGCCTACCTGAAACTCGACGAGCCGTATGATTGTGCCGGCAGTTTCAAAATCGAGGGTGCCGGGTTCGTGTTATTCGAGTCGGTAAAAACGGACGACCCAACCGCTTTGATCGGCCTGCCGATGATCTGGGTTTCAGATCGACTCCTAGAGCTCGGCTACATCTCGCCGCAGAAGATTTAGACATTTCAAGAGGGGTCGGATCCCTTTTACAAAAAGGGATCCGACCCCATTTCATTTTTGTCGGTATTCGATCGGCGAACACCCTTCACTCTTGCGAAAAGCACGCCGAAAGTTAGCCGCGTCCTTGTAGCCCAGTTCCTCCGCGATCGCCTCTACGCTGTAGTTGGTACGGCGAAGGTACAGCTTTGCCCGGCCGGCCAGTGCGTATGACTTAAGCTGGCGAAAACTCGTGTTCTCTGCCTGCAGACGGCGGTTGAGTGTCCGTTCGGAAACATGCAAATCGAAAGCAACTTCGCCAAGCTCCGGCAACGGTGGCTCGCTTGTCCGCAGCAACGCGAGAATGTGCTGCGTGTAGGGCGATCCAGCGCTTTCGCTCTGTTCCTTCAGGCGCCGTGACAGGATCATCTGGGCCTGGCGCCAGAGCTCTGGATGATAGAACGGGGACGGCACGTCCAGGCAGCGCTGCGGAATGTCCAACTCGTTGACGCCAGCATCGAAGCTGACAGGCCCATGCAAAGCGTTCGCATAGTCTTCGCTGTTATCCGGTTCCGGGATAGCCAGACGGTATGCCGCATCGTCGACGGACATCCCCGTCAGAGTTTCCATGTATTGCTGCAACAGCAGCATCGCGGTTTCCGTGTGAAAGCGCTCCACATCGCCAGTATCGCGATCGTAGAGAATCGTCACGGTGAGCCCCTGCATGGTAGAGCGCGCTCTGATATCAATATAAGTAACGTGCAGCCGGGCAAAACTCTCCAATGCCTGCAGGCCCTCTCGCAGACTCGGCGCCACGGCCATCCCCGCGCCCACCTGTCCCATGGCGAACACATGCGTATTTCGACCCAGCATGAAACCGAGGTGCTCATCGCCCAGGAGACGGTCGCCTGTGCGCAGAATCCGCAGGAAATCCGCCATGGCTATGTCACCACCCCCAATCAATTCCTCCCGGCTCAGCACCGTACCGGCGAACAACGGCGTCGATTCAATCTCACGTCGTTCCAGTTCCCGCATTATCAGGCGGGCATAAACGGGGCTTATGGTATCCATGGCGCCTTTTTATTACATTTTGGCGACTTATGACACCCTCATGGCGGGATTTGCACTCTTTTTCGGCGATCGGTTGGCCCATAGTGGCGCCCAGGTACTTAAATCGCAGGGAACGAGACCTTGAGCAAAACTGACATCCTTGACAGACAAGCGCATGCCAGCGCCCGGCAATACGTGGGCGAATTCGCCTGGCTCACCATCATCGTGGGATTGGCGCTTTGCGCATCATATGTCGTCACGGTGGTGTCGGCCCTCGCCGGTGTCCTTTCTTTGGGCTTCGCCGTCCCGCTGGTTGCGATCCTCACCTACCTCAATTACACGATCCTGCATGAGTCCGCCCACGGCTCGATCAGTGGTAATCGCAAGTCGCTGCACTGGATTAACGAGGCGCTGGGATACATGGCGGCATGGATTCTGATGATTCCGCTGACGGCCCACCGTCACGAGCATATGGCGCATCACCGGCATACCAATGATGCGGAGCGTGACCCGGACTTTCACGTAGGAAGGATGGGCCACTCGATTCCGGCCGCGGCGCGGGCAACCTTGCAGGCATGTGTCGCCCAGTTCAGTTACTACGCGAATAACCGCTGGTCGAAAAATGCGTCCAGGCAAAACCTGTATCTTTGCCTCGAGGTGGCCGCCGCACTGATACCGCGATTAGCGGCGCTGGCTGCAGGCTACTGGCTAGAAGGTCTGGCCCTGTTCGTGCTGGCCTGGCTCATTGGCGCGACCATCTTGCTCTACCTTTTTGCTTACGCGGTGCACCGGCCGCACGAACAGGAGGGGCGCTACGTAAACACGTCGACCATCCTGATTCCCGGACGCTTGCACACACCGGTCACATGGTTCTGGATGTTCCAGAATTACCATTCCATACACCACCTCTTTCCGCGCGTGCCTTTCTACAGGTACCGGCAGCTCTACCAGGAATTAGAAGAGGTCATGGCGGCAAAAGGCGCGCCGGTCTATTGGCTTACACTTAGAGCTGGTCGTCCAGAATTCTCTGTTTGATTTTTCGGAATTCTTCGTCAGAGACGTATCCGTCATCTTTCAATTCGCCCAACAGCCGCAGTTGTTCGAGTATTCGCGACATATCGTTATTGCTCGTTAGCTCGGTCGCACCGGGTTTCGAGCTCTGAGCGGCGGCCATTTCACTTCTTGAGATTGCTTGTTGTGCTCGCAGCTTCGCCTGCTCTTCTGCTCGCAGCCTCGCCTCCTCTTGTTCGAGACGTTGTTGCTCTTCGCGCGCACGCCTGTCCGCTTCTATCTGTATCCGCTGATTGCCTAATCGGGCGCGCTCGGACATCGTAGCGTTTTCGGCGGCGTCGGAAGAATTCGTCGTTTGTGCGAGCGTCATTGACAGCGCGACAACGTAAATCAACAATATTTTCAGCATGATTTTCATCGTCATATCCTATCGCAGATGGGCGATCGATGGTTCGTCATTGGCGCCATCAATTCAGCGTTTCTTTTTTTGCCGCTGCGCTGCAATGACGCCGTTATTGAGAAAATGCTCGAGGTCATCGGCGAGCGGCGCCGTGAAATGCTGCTCGTTCCCGCTATCGTCGGCAAATGCAATCGACTGGGCGTGCAGGAACATTCGGCTTAGCCCGAGCTTTCGCGCCTGCCGGTTGGCCTCCTCATCCCCGTACCGCAGGTCGCCGATGATCGGGTGGCCGGTATGTTGGAGATGCACTCGAATCTGGTGGGTTCGTCCCGTCAACGGGGAGCACTGCAGCAAACTGTAGATTCCGAAAGTTCGCGACAGGCGCACACGCGTTTGAGCCGGCTTGCCCCCGCTGCTGACTACGACATGGCGTTCGCCATTGCGCCGGTTCTGCACAAACAGCGGCGCATCGATCAACTGTTCACCGAACTGCCAGTCGCCAATGACCAACGCGGTGTAATTCTTCTCCACCTGGCCGTCACGAAATCGCGCATGCAGTTCGCGCAGCGCGCTGCGACGCTTGGCGAGAACGAGGCAACCGGATGTTTCTCTATCGATTCGATGCACGAGCGACAGATCCTTGAGCTCCGACCGGGCATGGCGCAGCAGTTCAATAACGCCGTGGCTGATGCCACTGCCGCCGTGCACGGCGACCCCGCTTGGCTTGTTGACGACCAGCAGCCGTTTGTCTTCATAAATGACACAGTCAAGAATACCGGCCGCATATTGCGGCGATGGCGGAGCGGGCCCGGTTCGGATACGTGCCGGCGGCACTCGCACTTCATCACCCTCCTTCAGCTTGTACTCTGCTCGGACCCGGCCACTGTTGACACGCACCTCGCCGCGTCGCAGCAGCCTGTAGATCCGACCCTTTGGCACGCCGGGTAACTGCCGCCGCAGGAAGTTATCGATTCGCTGGCCGGCCTCATCGGTACTGACGCGTACCTTGCGTACGCGTGTATGGCCAGCATCCGGAACTGCTTCCGCGCCGCCGCCTTTCGCTGGCTTTTCTTGCATGATCAATAACTTGAAGTGACGTAATGATGTGCTATATTAGCGCCCTGTGGCCCTCTGGCATACCTGCACGAGTCAGTCACAAAGCCCGAGCGGCTTCCGACCCCGGAATTGCCGCCTTAGGATTTTCACCCGCAGCGGCTGGTTTTTAGACCATGTAGTGGCTGCGGCCGGTTTGTTTTGTAGGTTTCGCGCTTTGCGAAACCGGATTTCAGATGGCAGCGAGCACGGATTGAAGCTGGCGCCAGAGCGGCAAAGCCGCAGGGAAATCATGCTGATTTTATCGTGGGTACTGGCGCTTCTGGCCGAGACCCGACTCGAATTCGCAAACACCGCTGACAGTGCCTCCTGGCACAGTGTCGCTGTGGGAGACCTCCCCTGCGCCCGCCTGGCCATGCCAAGCCCCGAATTGCTGCCCATCAAAAACTTTTATCAAGTAGGGCAACATGAAAAGAATGCTAATAAACGCAACTCAACAAGAAGAGTTGCGCATGGCGATGGTCGATGGCCAGCGCCTTTACGATCTCAACATCGAGGCACCATCCAGCGAACGTAAAAAGGCCAATATTTACAAAGGCAAGATTACGCGTATCGAGCCAAGCCTCGAGGCCGCTTTTGTCGATTACGGTTCCGATCGCCACGGCTTCCTGCCTTTAAAGGAAATCTCAAGCGAGTACTTCGTCAAGGATAGTGGCGGCGGCAGACCCAGTATCAAGGACGTTCTGCGCGAAGGCCAGGATATCGTCGTCCAGGTCGACAAAGAAGAGCGCGGTAACAAGGGCGCCGCATTAACGACCTTCGTCAGCCTCGCCGGCCGCTTCATCGTCTTGAAACCCAATAAAGGCCGCTCCGGCGGCGTTTCGCGGCGCATCACCGGCTCTGACCGGGACCTGGCCCGCAAGTCTCTGAATGAAATCGAAATACCGGATGGCATGAGCGTCATCCTGCGGACCGCTGGCATCGACCGCAGCGCCGAGGAACTCAAGTGGGACCTCGAGAACCTCCTGACCGTCTGGACCGCGATCCTGAATGTCGTACTCGAGCGGCCATCACCATTCCTGATTTACCGCGAAAGCGATTCCGTCGTCCGCGCGTTACGGGACTACCTGACCAACGAAATCGGCGAGATTCTGATCGACGACGAGGCAACCTACAAGGATGCACGCGAGTTCGTCGAACAGGTGATGCCGCACAACCTGAAAAAGCTCAAACATTACGACGACCCGGTGCCGGTGTTTACGCGCTTTCAGATCGAGAGCCAGATCGAATCGGCGTTCGCGCACTCGGTAACATTGCCATCGGGCGGCAGTATTGTCATCGATCACACCGAAGCGCTGGTATCGATTGACGTCAACTCGGCACGCGCCACCAAGGGTGGTGACATTGAAGCCACGGCTTTGAATACCAATCTCGAGGCGGCTGAAGAAGTTGCGCGGCAGTTGCGTATTCGTGATCTGGGCGGACTCGTGGTCATCGATTTCATCGATATGGGCCCACAAAAGCACCAGCGGGATGTCGAGAACAGGCTGCGCGAAGCGGTTCGACAGGATCGCGCGAGCGTGCAAATAGGCAAGATCAGTCGTTTCGGTTTGCTCGAAATGTCGCGGCAACGATTACGTCCATCCATCGGCGAGTCGGCCTACCAGACTTGCCCGCGCTGTTCGGGTTTCGGCACGATTCGCAGCATCGAGTCGCTGGCGCTGGCTATCCTGCGGCTGGTCGGTGAGGAAGCGCGCAAAGAGCGTACGTCCAAGGTGATCGCGCAGCTGCCGGTGGAGGTGGCTACATACCTGCTCAACGAGAAACGCGACTGGGTCCGGAGCCTCGAAGCCAGTCATGACACGCAAGTCGTTATGGTGGCCAACTCGGCACTGGAAACGCCTCATTACGAAGTGAGGCGAGTCCGCGACGACCAGGTCGAACTGCCCGAGAATTCGGGCGTCAGTTACGAACTCTCCAATACACCGATCGAGTCAGAGTCGCCGCAGGCGATCCTCGAACGCAAGGAGATCGAGCAACCCGTGGTTGGCACACTGAAACCGAGCAAACCTGCACCCCGACGCGCGAAACCGCCGCGCAAAGGATTGTGGGCAACGTTGGTGGCCTTCTTCAGCGGCGACGAAGACGAGCAAGCGACGACGAAAAGCAGGAACGCAGGCCGTGGCCGGCGTTCGCAATCCACGCGAAAGCGCGGCGGCTCTCGCAAGACCACCGCCAAACGCGGACAACCTCGCAAGAAGGCCGCCAAAAAGAAAACTACCAAGAAGACGGCGGCGAAGAAGACAACAGCGAGCAAGGCCGCGTCGAAGAAAAAAACGACCAGAAAACGCAAGCCGAATACGGGTGCACGGGCCGATAAAGCCCAGACCAAGTCGGTTAAGGAAACGGACAAGGATGCAAACCTCGGCGAGTCCAGGCCCCAAAAGGGTGCGGCCGAATCGTCAGGTGGCGAGCCCAAACGGAGCCCCCGTAGTCGCCGCAATCGGGGCGGACGTCGGCGGCGGCGTACGGCGGACAAGCCTGATCAGAGTGCCGAGAAGGGCCAGAGCACCGATTCGAACACTGGTACGCGGGGCGAAAAAGCTGAAGCGGCGAAAGCACCACAACGGCCCTCAGGTCCGCCAAAAGCGCGTACCGATGCCGACCGCGCTCGCGACAGCGCCAAGCTGGAAGGCTCAGCCTCGATGACGGGGCTCTCATCCGAGAAGACGCCAGTCGAGAAGCCGACGCATGAGCCCGCAAGGGCCCACCGTGAAGCGCCTCCGAAGGCACCGGCCGAGGCGAAGCCGGTATCCGAGAGCAAGTCGTCGGCCGAGAGCAAGCCGTCGGCCGAGAGCAAGTCGTCTGCCGAGAGCAAGTCGTCTGCCGAGAGCAAGCCGTCGGCCGAGAGCAAGCCGTCTGCCGAGAGCAAGCCGTCGGCCGGGAGCAAGCCGTCTTCCGGGAGCAAGCCGTCTGCCGAGAGCAAGCCGTCTGCCGA
>Ga0224508_10002927_pt1 | contig 14307 bp, 12 predicted proteins | sample SF_Jan12_sed_USG_4_FD_170157 | JGI IMG/M metagenome (GOLD analysis project Ga0224508, IMG submission 170157) | Sediment microbial communities from San Francisco Bay, California, United States - SF_Jan12_sed_USGS_21 | ecosystem: Environmental > Aquatic > Marine > Sediment | place: USA... | reverse complement strand
GCATTCGGCGAAGCAAATCCAGGCTGCCGGGCTGGACGGATTGGAGCTGCATTCCAACCACGAAGACCTGTTGGAGCTGTTCCTGTCGCCGGCCACCAATCATCGTGATGACGAGTATGGCGGTGATTTCGAGCGCCGACTGCGATTTCACAGGGAGGTGCTCACCGCGATTCGCGCCGAGGTCGGAACGGACTTCACGGTCGGCGTACGAATGAATATGGATGAACTCTTTGAGGGCGGTTACGGCCCGGAGCAAGGCATAGAGATTGCCAGAGCTTTGCAGGCCAGCGGTCACGTCGACTACATCCATGGGGTCATGGGCAACAACTGGGGGGCACCCAGCTACATTCAGCCTCACAATTACCAGCTCGCGCAATGGTCTGAACTGGCCGGACAGTTTCGCGAGGCGCTGGACATTCCCCTCGTCTATACCGGACGGGTGAGCGACCCGGAGACGGCGGAACAGGTGCTGGCGAACGGTCATGCCGACGTGGTCGGTATGGCGCGGGCGATGTTTGCCGAACCTCAAATCATATCCAAGACCAAGGCGGGCCGCCTGAGCGATATTCGACCTTGCATCGGTTGCAACGATTGCCTGCACGCCCTGGTGGTCGAGAGCCTGCCATTTGGCTGTTCGGTAAATCCGCGTACCGGGCGGGAGACCGAACCGCAGCCGGCAGTCGCCGCTGACCCGAAATCGCTGCTGGTGGTTGGTGGTGGGCCGGCGGGCCTCGAGCTTGCTGCCATGGCAACAGAGCGCGGTCATCGGGTGACTTTGTGGGAGCGCGAGGCCCAGCTTGGCGGGCAGTTGCGCATCGCCGCTGCTGCGCCGGAAAACAAGGCGTTTGGCGACTACATCGAATTTCAGAACCGCCGCCTTGGCCAACTGGGCGTCGATGTGGTTCTGGGCAAGTCTGGCAGTGAATCCGATGTGCTGGATTTCAAAGCGGATGTCGTCGCGATGGCAACGGGCGCAGCGGCTCGAGTGCCGGACATCCCAGGTGTGCATCTGCCGTTTGTTGTGGATGGGCGTGACGTGATGTCCGGCGCGGCCCAGACCGGTGACCGGGTGGTCGTGATCGCGATGGAAGATCACATGCAGCCGCTCACCATCGCCGGGTATCTGGGTGATCAAGGCAAACGGGTACAGCTTGTGTATCAGTCTCCAGCCGTTGCGCCGATCATCGGTAAGTATTCGATCGGTGCTCCATTGGCAAAGATCAGCAGCGCCGGTGGAACGGTGCGGGTCATGGAACGCGTGGTGGAAATTGAGCAAGGCAGATTGCATACGCGCAACGTCTACTCCGGTGTGGCGGACGAGATAGAGGAGTTCGATACCGTGGTTCTGGCCTGCGGTGGCTCTGCCAATGACTCCTTGTACCGTTCGTTGCTCGATCAGGTTGAAAACCTGCACGTCCTCGGAGATGCGTACGCTCCCCGGCGGCTGTGGTTCGCCACACGTCAGGCATACGCTCTGGCGCTAACGCTGTGAAGGGGAGTCTCGAATGGATAGTTCCGTAGATGTCATCGTACTGGGAACCGGCGCCGCTGGATTGACCGCGGCGATCAGTGCACACGATTGCGGCGCCGATGTCGCCATCTTCGAAAAAGCAGATCAGGCTGGAGGCACCAGCGCCTGGTCTGGCGGCCAGGTCTGGATTCCCGACAACCCTCACATGCCGGATGTAGGGATTACCGACAGCCGCGAGCAGGCGCTCACCTACATCATGTCGCTGTCCCGGGGCATGATCGAGCAGGAGCTGGCCGAGGCATATGTCGATACCGGTCCTGAGATGGTCAAGTTTCTCGAGGATCACACGGCCGTGGAGTTCTATGCGGTGTCCGGCATGCCGGACTATCACCCGGAACACCCCGGCGCCAGCCCTGGTGGCGGTCGGACCCTCGAATGCCCAATCTTCTCCTTTGATGAGCTCGGCGAGTGGGCGCCACGCGTCACGCCTTCGCCCTACCAGCCCATTCCGCATTTCACTATGAGCGAGACGCCCCTTGGCAAAGCGCTGCCGGAACCACCTTCGGCAGAAGAATTGCGCCGGCGTACCGCCGGCAACGAGCGCGGTTGTGGCCAGGCGCTCATCGGCAGGCTGCTGAAAAGCTGCCTGGATCGAGGTATCGAGCCGGAATTGTCGTGTGGGGTTCGTGAGCTGTTGATCGAAGACGGCGAGGTGGTGGGCGTATTGATTCCTAGGGGAGACGAATCCGTCAGGGTCTATGCGCGCAAAGGTGTCGTGCTTGCCACGGGCGGTTTCGAGTGGAATGAAGAGTACGTGCGCGCATTCCTGCGCGGGCCTATGACGCATCCGGTTTCGATTCAGACAAATACCGGCGACGGGCTGCGCATGGCCATGAAGGCGGGGGCCATGCTCAGCAACATGCGCGAAGCCTGGTGGACGCCGGTTGCCTCGGTGCCTCGAGAAGAGAACGTGATGGAAAGGATGATGATCATGGGGCAACGCACGTTGCCCCGGTCGATCATGGTCAACGGGCAAGGCAAACGTTTTACCAATGAAGCTGCGAATTACAATGCGTTTGGCGCCGCTTTCCATCAGGAAGATGTTTCCCGTTTCGAATGGGCCAATCTGCCCTGCTGGCTGATCTTCGACCAGGAGTACGTGAACCGGTACGGGTTCGGATTGTTTGCACCGCCCGGTGTGGTGGCCGACTGGCTGACCAAGGCAGCGTCCCTCGCGGAGCTTGCCGAGCACCTCGGAATCGACGGCGAGAATCTCCAGGCGAGTGTCGAACGCTGGAACGAGCTGGCGTTGGCCGGGCGCGACACGGACTATGAGCGCGGGGAAAGTGTGTTCGACCGCTGGTGGGGCGATCCGTTTCGCAAAGGCGAGATTGACGCAACACTGGGTCCGCTTGATGAGCCGCCGTTTTATGCGGTTGCCGTGCACAGTGGTGCATTGGGGACCAAAGGGGGTCCGCGTGTGGACCGACATGCCAGAGTGCTCGATGTCGATGGCGAGCCCATTCCGGGGCTTTATGCGGCGGGTAACGTCATGGGTTCACCGTTCGGCATGACCTACGGCGGCCCGGGGGGCACGTTGGGGCCGGGGATGGTCTACGGTTATCTAGCCGGCAATCATGCGGGCGACCGACTGACCAATCGCTAGTGGGATAAGCCTGGCTGATACCTTAGAGATTGCGGTCCGCGAATGTCGAAGCATTCGGGAGCTTCGAAGCGGGCGGGGTCATGGTTGGCTGCGGCATAGCTCACCCAGACTCGAGATCCGGCGGGTATGGTGACATCGCCGAGCCGCGTGTCCCGCGCACGGCAGCAGATACTCTGCATAGCCGAAGCCGCCTCGTCGGAACGTCCAGCCGAGTTGCTCCGTGTAGGGCATGCGACCATCCATTCTCTCGAGCAGGGCATGAAGTCACGGCTCCCATCCGCTGTGGGCAACCACTCTAACATGACGTTGTAATCGTACGTACAATACCGCGCGGCGTGTTTTTGTTGGTATATCTACTTACAATGTTCCCGGCGAGAAAGCGTTGGCCATTGGGAGGAAGGAACAGATGGAATTTGACATCATGATGGGCAATAAGCCCTGGCGCCAGACTGCGGAGCTGGCAAGAGAGCTGGAAGGGGCCGGATTTTCGGGTATGTTGTTCACGGAAGCTGGCCAGGTGCCCTGGATGATGATGGCGGCAGCCGCCACGGCTGCGCCGACCCTCAGCTTTGCAACCGGTATCGCTGTCGCCTTCCCGCGCAGCCCGATGATCGCTGCTCAGATCGCCTGGGAAATGGCGCAGAACACCGAGGGCCGATTCAGGCTGGGGCTTGGCAGTCAGGTCAAGGGGCACGTAGTGCGCCGGTATGGTGCGATGTTCGACAAGCCCGCGCCCCAGATGCGCGATTACGTTGCCGCAGTCAAAGCCTGCCTGCGGGCGTTTCGGGGCGAGGAGAAGCTTGCCCACGACGGCCCGTACTATCAGTTGAGCTACCTGCCATCTCAGTGGGCGCCACCTCGGCACGATTTCGAACAGATCAAGGTGGACATCTCGGCGGTCGGGCCGCGCATGTGTCGGGTCGCCGGAGAACTGGCGGACGGCGTGCACGTGCATCCGATGCACTCGATGCGCTACATCTCGAATCGATTGTTGCCGTCGCTTGCCAGAGGTGCGGCCAAGGCGAACCGTTCTGCGGACGGGATTGATCTGATCGTTCCGGTATTCGCTATCCCTGGGGATACACCGGAGGAGCAAGCCGCACTGATTCGTCGTACTAGAACGCAGCTGGCCTTTTACGGCTCAACTCCCAACTATGCTTTCCAGTTTGATGATCTGGGTTTTGACGGAACCACAGCAAAGCTTGGCAAGCTGATGAAGTCCGGTGACATCGATGGCCTCAGCGCGGTCATCACCGATGAGATGCTTGAGCATTTTGCGATCATAGCGAAATGGGATGATCTGGCGGACAAACTCCGCGATCGTTATGAAGGCATCGCGTCACGCGTGGTGATGTATCTGGCGAGCGAATCCATGGCGCGCGACCCGACCAACCTGCCGAAGTGGGGTGAGGTGGCCCGCGCGGTCAATGGACGGTGATTGGGCGGAATGAATGCGGGCGAGACAGTCTGTCGAACCGGCCGGAAAAGAGGAGGGGAAGGTCACCAGGCCCCCCAGACTGTTGGGTGAAATAGGGTTTCAACCCTTCGAGGTCGCCCGCGGCCCCGCTATCGCTCTAAATTGTAAGTATATTAACAAAATACGCAAGCGTTGCGATAACGTTTGTTAGTCGGCGTCTCTTTCATCGAACACTTCGCGGGCTATGTGCATGCCCTCGACCGCGATGGGAAAGCCACCATAGATTGCCATGTGCATAATGAGTTCCGAGATCTCGGTACGCGACAGTCCGTTATCCAGGGCCGCCCAACGTGCAATCGGAGTTCGTTGGGGCGATACAAGGCGGTCAACGCAGCCACCGTTATCAGGCTGCGATCGCGCTGCGACAGGCCTGGCCGCGACCAGACGCCTTCGGGCAATACGGTATCGATGATGAACGTGCCCCAGTCGTCTCGAATCTCCTCGGGGGCCGGAAGCTGGTCGGTGATGGCTCGCGCGAGCTTGAGCTTTTTTTCTTCGTCCATTGTCGTTCGTCCTTTTGTTGATTGCCTGCCTCGACGGAATCGAGAGTCAGCGGAATCGAGGTTCGCGCCGTTCCCGGAATGCGCGCAACCCTTCGGCCACATTTTCGCTGCGCAGTGCGGGGACTGCGATCTTCTGTTCGAGCTGGAGCGCTTCGGTGAGCGGCAGCTCAGCGCCGGATCTTGCGAGCTGTTTCATCGCAGCCAGACCCTCCGGATTTTTGCCGGCCAGCTCGCTGGCGTAGGCGAGGCTTGCTGCGTCGAGCGCTTCGGGCGCGGTCACTTCGGTAACGAGGCCCCAACTTCTGGCTTCATCCGCGTCAAGCCACCGGGCGCTGAACATCAGGTCGAGTGCCCGGCGCAAGCCGACGAGCCTGGGCAGGCGTTGCGTGCCGCCCCACCCGGGGACCAATCCATAGCGCGCGTGTTGGCAACCAAGCCGCGCGTCCTGAGCGACGAACACCACATCGGCGCACATGGCCAACTCCAGGCCGCCAGCGAGGCAGTAACCGTTAATGGCAGCGATCACGGGTATTGGAGAACTCTCGAGACGCTGAAACACTTCGTGCCCGCGGCCGATGAAGGCGTCGAGCGATTCCTGCGTGACGCTGTGCTCGCGCACCTCTTGCAGGTCCGCGCCGGTGCAGAAATGTTTGCCGTTGGCGCGCAGCACCAGCACCCGTATGCGCGCGTCGCTCTCGGCCTGATTGATAGCTTCGTCGAGCCCATCGATCAGCGCAGCGGAGATGCAGTTGAATTTTTGCGGGCGGTTCAGCGTTGCGCAGGCAACCCCGTCCCGGGCCTCGAATAGCACGGTGTCGTTAGTGTTCATTAGTAAGGTACCGCAATGCGTCCGACCTTCTCGCGGGCAATGACCATTTTCTGAATCTGCTCGGTACCATCTCCGATCTGCAGCCCCATGACGTCGCGTAGCCGCTGCTGGTGGGGGAGATCTCGTGCATAACCGCTGTGTCCGTGGGTGAGCAGGCATCGGTGAATGGTTTCGAACGCCGTTTTCGGTGCCCACCACTTGCACATGGCGGCTTCGGCAGTGTGCTGATCGTTGGCGTCGCGAAGCCATAACGTTTTGTAGCAGAGCAGGCGTGCTGCCTCCAATAGGGTTTCGGCTTCCGCCAGCGGCTCGGTGACGCCTTGATAGCTTGCCAGGGCGTTGCCGAAGGCTTTGCGCTCGGTGATGTATTGCCACGTTTCCGTGAGCGAAGCCTTCGCGGGCGCCAGGCATTGCAGCCCGATGAGCGCGCGGCTGTAGTCGAAGCCCCGCATTACCTGGCGAAAGCCCGCGCCCTCACGTCCGATCAGGTTGCCGGCCGCAACAGTCACATCATCGAAGAACAGCGACCCGCGGCCTACGGCGGCGGAACCAACGTCGTCTATGCTCGAGCGACTGATGCCGGGGCTGTCCAGCGGCACCAGAAAAGCCGACACACCGCCGGCGCCGGCCTTGCTGGGATCGGTGCGTGCGAACAGCAGAGCGTAGTCCGCCTGCTCGGCCATGGAGATCGAGGTTTTTTCGCCGTTTAATCGGTAGTCGTCACCGCGTCGCTCGGCGCGAAATTCCAGGTGCGCGGCGTCGGAGCCGCCGCGCGGCTCGGTAAGAGCCAACGCCACGATCATCTCGCCGGTACAGATGCCCGCAATGATCTCCTGCGTCAACGGTTCGCGACCGTGGGCCGCCACCATGGCGCCAGTCAGTGAGGCGAGCAGCTGCACATACGCCACATTGATGTCGGCGAAGGCGATCTCCTCGATGAGAATCCCGGCCGTGACGCTCGTCTGTCCCAGACCACCCGCAGCCGCTGGCAGGTCGGCGCCGATGAAACCCAGGGCGGCCATCTCGCGAATCAGCTCGCGGCCGATGCGGCCTTCAGATTCACGTTGTGCGTAGCCGGGCGCCAGTCGCTCACGAGCGAATCGTCGGGCGCTGTCGCGAATGGCCGCCTGATCTTCGGTGAACGAAAAATCCACGGTCAGGGCGCGTATTTGCGGAAGTTCGGTTCGCGTTTGGCCTGTAATGCCGCCACACCTTCCTTGGATTCGTCGCTATCGTAGTAGAGCTTCAGCGCCTGCATGCCAAGCCCGCCAATACCCGCATGCCGACGGTGCCCCGGATTCGCGCCATCGCTGTAGCCGCCGTCATGGTCGGACTGATCGCCGCCGGTGCAGAATGCCCTATCACCGGCGCCGGTGAGCACGATGGAGCCGATATCACCGTTCCAGCCGGCACCGCAGAACGCATCGATCAATTCGAGCACCGTGCGGGGGCGAAACGCGTTGTACACATCGGGCCGGTTGATGGTGATCGTGGCCGTGTGGTCACGTTCCTCGTAAAGAATGTCCTGATATTGCAAATGTCTGCTCCTGATTCGAGGGGTTCGAGAGATGCGAAATGTCCACGGTAGAGGATCAGCCGTGCATCGAAAGTCCGCCAGAGATACTGATGGTCTGCCCCGTCACGTAGCCAGCTTCCGCGGAGAGAAAGTAGCTGACGATGCCGGGAAAGTCGGATGGCTGCGCAAGACGCTGCATGGGAATCGCCCGTTCGAGCGCGGGCGCGAGCTTGCCCCCGCTGCTTTCGTTGAAAGAAGCGAGCAACGGCGTATCGGTCGGGCCCGGACACACGGAGTTGAATGTGACGCCCTGTCGGGCGAATTCGCGTGCCAGTGTTTTCATCAATGCGATGATCCCGCCCTTGGCGGCGGAATACACCGCTTCGCCGGAAGAGCCTACGCGGCCCGCATCGCTGGCAATGCTGACGACTCGGCCCCGGCCTTCTGCCCGCATGCGTTTGCTGACGACATGCGTGACGTTGAGGGGGCCTATGAGATTGATGTCGATGACCTTGTTCCAGAACGATGGCTGGGAGTCGACGAAGCTGATCGCTTCGTCCCAACCTGCGTTGTTGACAAGCCCGTATACCGGACCAGATTCAGCTTCAAACTCGGTGACGGCATCAGCCACCGCGTCGTAGTCGGTGATGTCCACGGCGTAGGCAAACAGGGAAAGCCCCTGATCCTTGAGTTCATCTGCAACGGCGGCAGCGCTCGCTCCGTTCAAGTCGAAGATGGCAACGCGGGCCTGTTCAGCCGCCAGACGTTCAGTAATGGCGCGCCCGATGCCGCTCGCGCCGCCGGTGACGATAATGGGATGTTCGTTGAAAACAGACATGGTGGTACGATTTCCTCAACAGTAGCGAGCTTGAGCGGGTGAAAAGTGCGATTGAGTGAACCCAGAATTCCCCCGCTTCGCGAAGCAGATTTTACCGCTGAGGATCACGTCGAAGGCTAGACGGTGCATGATCTCGATTCCGGGATCCGCAGCCGAATTCAGGCGGCCGTTTCCATTGCCGGCACCGTACCGAGGTTTTCAAATTGCGTGCGGATGGCCGCGCCTTCGGGATGCCGGGCGAGTTCCTGCAGAATGTGGCGATAACGGTAGCTTTTCATGCGCTCGGCACGCGCCCCGCCCATGGCCTCACACACGCCGCTCACCAGGCTGTCGATAACCCTGGCCCCGGGCAGGGTTCCGCCATCCGCCGTGCGGAAAGTACGCGCCCGTGCTTCGGCAAGCGCGCAGCGCAGGTAGCGCACGTGAATGTCTTCATCCGCCTGGATATTGTCCACCATGTCGGGTGCCCACTCAGGAGCGGCACAGACCTCGGGGTCGGCGAGAACCCCGCGCGCCCAGGCGAACGTCGTGTACGCTGAGTATTCGACGTAGAGAATGCGCGCGAGCGCGGTAAAGGTGAGTTCGACCATCGGGTCGATCTCCGGGAATTGTGGCGCCAGCGAAGCCACCGAGGTTGCTTCTCTGGCGGCCTTGGCTTTGCCCTGGTAGCCGGGTGGGGGTGCCAGCGGCAGATTTTCGTACATATCGTCTGTGATGGTGGGATTTTCCAGGGCGCGGTCGCGAATTGCGTACCACATTTCGTCGTGACCGTATTCGTCACCGTTGCCGGCTTCGTCCTGCCCGTGCGCGACCAACAGCCCCTTGTGGAGGTGGGCAATGGCGGTGCCTTCGATGGGTTCGACGAAGTAATCCGCAAAGTCGATCTGCGGCAACAGGCGTATGCCGTCGTTGCCGAACCCCTCGATGATCCCGATAACGGTAAGGATTCGCGTGAGCGCGTCTTTGCAGCCGTGCCGCAACAAAAGCTTGGTCTGCAGCGCCGAGGGAAAGAAGTCGCTCCCGCGGTTTATCTCGCCGCGGTCCATGATGTCCAGAACGTGCCCATTGTCGGTCACCTGTTGACTCCAGATCTCGATCGCCGGGATGCGGTTGAGCGACCTTGGCGGCTGATAGCTGCCGTCGTCCAGCAAACCGCCATGAAGCGTTTTGTCCCCATGGACGATCTTGCTCGCATAATCGTGATTGGCCATGATGTCATCGTATTCGTATACAGTGGTGGTCATCGGCGTACCCTGAGTCATTCGTAAGTTGGCTTACAGATGATTATGAACTGTGTGAGGAATGGCAACAACCAGATGTTGTAAATGCACTTACAAAACTGCATTCTTGGTTGCTCGAAACGAAGCCATGGCGTGGTGTTGATCACGGTAATGTGTGAAGCCGGCAATGATTGATCTGGGGGGCCGTGTGGCGCTGGTTACCGGCGCAGGACGGGGCATCGGTGCGGCGTGTGCCGCTCGGCTCGCGATCGCAGGCGCGCGAGTGCTTATTTCTGATATAGCCATGGCGGTATCGACGTGCTCGTGAACAATGCCGGGGTTGCGTCGGTGATGGGATTCGTCGGCGGCGCCCGATCCGCCGCCTATTGCGCCAGCAAAGGCGGTGTGCGGCTGCTGACCAAGGCCGCCGCCGTGGAGTTGGCGCCGAAGCGTATCCGGGCTGGCATCCGACAGCGCGGCGTTTGTAACAGGCACGGAACTGGTGGTAGACGGCGGCTACCTCGCGCAGTGCTGCGGATTGCGTTTCCGCTCGAAAATGGAAGTACGTAAAACCTCATGAACTTCAAGGATCAAGCGGCCATTGTCGGGGTGGGAGAGACTGAATACCTCAAAGGTACGCCGCGCACGGCCGTCGACTTGATGCTCGAGGCCGCCCGCACTGCCATTGCCGATGCGGGCCTGAAGGCCGCGGATATCGATGGCATGGTACCGCCGCCGATCTACACCACGTCTGAAGAACTCGCGGCCAATCTGGGCATACCCCTGCTACGTTACGCTGCGACCGTGCACATGGGTGGCGCGAGCCCGACCGCGGCGATTCAGAATGCGGCAGTGGCCATTGCTGCCGGCGTGGCCGACACCGTTCTCATCGTGCTCGGCTGGAACGGTTACTCGGCGTTGCGGCCGAAATCGGGACAGCCTGCAGGCCGGCCGATGGGGACGAATGCGATGTCTGCGACGATGCGCGGGTTCTATGTTCCCTACGGCGTCGTGATGCCAGCGCAGATGTACGGCTGGCTGGCGATGCGTCACAAGCAGCTTTACGGCGTGCCGGACGAGGCTATGGGCGAGGTGGCGGTCGCGTGCCGCACCCACGCGCAGCACAACGAGCGGGCGATCATGCACGGTCGGCCGCTGGATATGGATGAGTATCTGGCCAGTCGTTTCGTATCCGAGCCGTTCCGGCTGAACGACTGCTGTCTGGAAACCGACGGCGCCTGCGCGGTGGTCCTCACGCGCGCGGATCGGGCGCGGGATCTGCCGCATGCGCCGGTTTACGTGATGGGTGCGGCCGAAGGCCATCCGTATCCAGCGGACGACATTGCTTCGCGGGAAGATCCGTTCCAGATCGGTCTTTCCCATGCCGCACCACGGGCATTCGAGATGGCTGGCATTCAGCCTGGTGATGCCAGCTTTCTTTGCGTGTACGACTGCTTCACCTACGTGGTGCTGCTGCAGCTGGAGGCCATGGGTTTTGCGGAGCGGGGTGCCGTGTGGGACTTTGTCAAGGATGGCAACGTTCAGCTGGGCGGCCGCTATCCATTGAACCCCCATGGTGGCCTCTTGAGCGAGGCTCATGTCTGGGGGCTGAACCACGTTGTGGAAGCGACTCGCCAGCTCCGTGGCGAGGCGGGCGGCGCTCAAGTCCCGAATGCCGAGATTGGCATAGTCACAGGGTGGGGCGATCTGGGCGATGGCAGTATCGCGATACTGAGGAGATGAGCGTGACTCACTGGCCGCTACCAAAAAACGTCGACCCGATCAATGCCGAGTTCTGGGAGATGCAGCAAGACGGCGTCCTGCGTTTTCAACGCTGTACCGATTGCGAGGCATTCCGCCATCTGCCGCGCTATCAATGTGCCGGATGCGGCTCCACGGAGTATGAGTGGGCGCCGGTGAGCGGGCGCGGCAAACTCTACTCCTGGACGGTGACCCACCAGGTATTTCATCCCGCGTTCGAAGTTCCGTTCGTAGCCGCCGTGGTCGAGCTGGACGAGGGTGTGCGAATGGTGAGCCAGCTGATGGACGTGGATCCGTCGATGTTGGCGCTGGATCTGCGGGTCGAGGTGGAGTTCAGACGTATTACTGATGACTTTCACACGCCGGTGTTCCGGCTTGTGGGGTCGTCGTGAAAAGCTCCGTGTGACTGATTGTCCAATTACCGCGGTTGAAGGAGAAACCTATGAGCAAGAGCATCATCTCTGCGGATTCGCACATTACCGAACCACCCGACTGTTACACCGAAAACATCGCATCAAAGTTTCGGGAGACAGCGCCGTACATCACCGAGATGGACGGTCTCGGCGACGTATTCGTCATCGATGGGATGCCGGCGCCGATCCCGCTCGGTCTGGTGGCGGCTGCCGGGCTGGATCCAAAGGACATTAAAGCGGATGGCGTCTCATTCACCGATCTGCATCGGAGCGGCTGGGATCCGAAAGCGCGAAAAGCCGATCAGGAACGTGACGGTATTGCGGCCGAGATCATCTATCCGACGGTGGGCATGGTGCTCTGCAACCATCCAGACGTCGAGTACAAGCAGGCCTGCATGCAGGCGTACAACCGGTGGTTGCAGGGATACTGCGAGGCCGCCGACGGGCGGGTATTCGGACTTGGGCAGACGGCCGTGACGAGCGTCGAGTCGGCCGTGCACGATCTCGAGCAGATGCAGAAGATGGGATTTATCGGAGTCATGATGCCGGGCGAGCCGGGCACCGAGTTCGATTACGACGACCCGCGCTTCGATGCGCTGTGGGAGGCCGCGGTGGGCATGGATATGCCGCTGTCGTTTCACATTCTCACCTCACGCGGCAGCGGGCTCGATGCCAATCGGGGGCCGAAGATCAACGCGTTTCTGCAGATCATTCGCGGCTGCCAGGATGTGATGGGCATGTTCATCTACGCTGGCGTATTCGATCGTCATCCGAAACTGAAGCTCGTGTGCGCCGAAGCGGATGCCGGTTGGGTGCCGCACTATATGTACCGAATGGACCACGCCTACGAGTACCATCGATACTGGATGAAGGCGCCGCCGCTCGAGCGCAAGCCGAGCGAGTATTTTCGCGAGAACATCGCGATGACGTTTCAGGACGACTACGTCGCTTTTCAGTGCAAGGACATGGTCAACGTTCGCCGCCTCATGTGGGCCAGCGATTTCCCGCACAGTGATTCCACGTGGCCGCGTTCGCAGCAGGTTCTTGCCGACCAGACGGCCAACCTCACCGAGCAAGAGCGCGATTGGGTCTGCCATGACAATGTGGCCCAGTGGTACGGCATCGAAGTGCACTGACCGCTTATTTGTCGGAGAAACGATCATGACCTATGACCTTAGAATCGATAACGGAACGATCGTCGATGGTACCGGTGCTCCCAGCCGCGCGGGCAGCGTGGCGGTACGCGATGGCCGCATTGTGGCGATGGGTGATGTCACAGGTGGTGCCCAGCAGACGATCGACGCCGAAGGCAAAGTCATCGCTCCCGGCTTCGTCGACATCCACACCCACTACGATGCCCAGGTTATGTGGGATCGAATGCTCACCATCTCGCCGTGGCATGGCGTGACCACGGTGGTGATGGGGAATTGCGGTTTCGGCGTCGCACCGACCCGGGCCGCCCACCGGGAGCTGATCGTGCGCACGCTCGAGAAGGTCGAGGGCATGACCGCAGCGGCGTTGTTCGAAGGGCTCGGCGAGAACTGGCCGTTCGAGACCTTTCCGGAGTACCTCGATGCCATCGATGCGCGCGGTACCGCGATCAATGTTGCGGCCCTGGTTGGCCACACGCCGGTGCGCTTGTATGTGATGGGTGAGGAGGCCACCGAGCGCGAAGCGAATGCAGATGAGATCAGCCAGATGCGCGAGATCGTTCAGGCGGCCATCACCGCCGGTGCGGTCGGGTTCGCGACCTCCAAGGCTGCCACCCACGTCGGCTACGAAGGACGCCCGGTACCGAGCCGGCTTGCGAGCAGGGAAGAGATCGACGCGTTGGCCGGGGCGGTGCCTCCGGCCGGAGAAGGGATCATGCAAGCGACCATCGGAAAGGGTCTTGGCCTCAAGGAATTTGAACGGTTGGCCAAAGACAACGGGATCCGGGTTAGCTGGACGGCGCTGCTGGCCGGCGGTGGCCTGGTGCGCAACAGCTCTGTGACTGAGCAGTTGGCACGCTCGGCGAGCATGCGCGCGGCTGGCGCGGATGTCTGGCCGCAGGTCGCCTGTCGTCCGATCGTGCTTGAGTTCACCTTTGCGGAGCCGTTCCTGCTCGACATGAACCCGGTGTTCAACAAACTGTCGGGTGCGGACGTGAAGACGCGGATTGCAGCCTATGCTTCAGACGATTTTCGCGCTGATTTCGAGCGGATGATCAACGGCGGGCCGTTGACCGATGCATTTGCCGGGGCCGCCATCTCCTACAGCCCGGGGCAGCCGGGGTACGAGGCGCAAGCTCTGCCTGCCCTGGCAGCCGAGGCCGGCAAGTCGTTGACCGATTTCGTCCTCGACCTGGTGATCGCGGACGATCTGAAAACCCGCATTCGTATGCCGGTCGCCAATACCGATCAGGCGGAGGTGGCGACCATGCTGCGCGACGAAAACGTCGTGCTGGGATTGTCGGATGCCGGAGCGCATGCGAGCCAGTTGTGTGATGCATGTTTCAGCACCCACCTGTTGGGTCATTGGGTGCGCGAGAAGCAAACGCTGACGCTCGAGCGTGCAGTTCAGATGCTCACGTCACTGCCGGCGGATATCTTCGGGATTGCGGATCGGGGTCGC